>Ga0210402_10001404_pt1 | contig 24858 bp, 18 predicted proteins | sample IncBWC7MmetaG_FD_161055 | JGI IMG/M metagenome (GOLD analysis project Ga0210402, IMG submission 161055) | Forest soil microbial communities from Barre Woods Harvard Forest LTER site, Petersham, Massachusetts, United States - Inc-BW-C-7-M | ecosystem: Environmental > Terrestrial > Soil >... | reverse complement strand
AGGATTTCGCCGGAGACATCGACGGTGATCTTGCGCGACAAGTCGCCGCGCGCCACCGCGGTGGTGACCTGCGCGATGTTTCTCACCTGTGCGGTGAGATTTCCGCACATGGCGTTGACCGAGTCGGTCAGATCCTTCCACGAGCCCGCAACGCCCGGCACCAACGCCTGCCCACCCAGCTTTCCCTCGGTGCCCACTTCTCGCGCGACGCGCGTCACCTCGGAGGCGAACGAGCGCAGCTGGTCCACCATGGTGTTGATGGCTTCCTTGAGCTGCAGAATCTCGCCGCGCACGTCCACGGTAATTTTCTTCGACAAATCGCCGTTGGCGACGGCGATCGTGACCTCCGCGATATTTCTGACCTGCGCCGTCAGATTCGACGCCATGGAGTTCACGCTTTCGGTCGAGTCCTTCCAGACGCCGGTCACTTCGCGCACCTGCGCCTGGCCCCCGAGCTTGCCGTCGGTGCCGACCTCGCGCGCCACGCGCGTGACTTCGGAAGTGAAGATACTGAGCTGCTTGATCATCGTGTTGACGATGTTCGCGGAGCGCAAGAACTCGCCCTTCAACGGCCTGCCGTCCACATCCAGCGGCACGGTCTGCAGCAGATCGCCGCGCGCGACTGCGGTGACGGTGCGGGTAACGGCGGTGGTCGGCCACAGCAAATCGTCGATCAAGGCATTGACGGAACCTTCCATGTCCGCCCATGCGCCATCGGTGAGTCCGAATCGGACGCGGGTGCGCGTCTTGCCTTGCTGCCCCACCACCTCGCCCACATGCTCGAGCTGCTGTGCGATGCGCTGGTTCGCGGCGACGATGGTGTTGAAGGCATCGCAGATCTTGCCCGCGACGCCGATTTGATGGCCGGGCAGCCGCACCGAAAAATCTCCGGCCTGCATGGCATGCAACGCATTCAGCAATTCATGTTGATCAAGCTCGGGCGCGGTCGCGTGGCCGTTCACCGCGGCCTTGCGCGAGCCGCTCTTGCCGCCGCGGTCTCGAATTTTCGTCAATTCCTTGCGTGCCCGGGCAGCGGCATTTCGTGCCCTGCTGCCGTTGCCGGTTGTGGCGGGCGAATTGTGATCCATGATCGGTCTCCAGGCGCTCAAGGCCCGCAGCGAGGCAGCGTTGGTTTCATCCCATCAAGGCAAATAGCGTGTTCGGAAATCAGGTCGCATTTTAGCCGTTGGCCCGGCTCTTTTAGGCAAGCTCATGGCGCGAAAGCTTCGCACGGCATCGGCGAAAGTCCAAGTATCCGAAGTGCCGTGATTCCTAATTTCCTGTAGGAAAATTCCGACACTTGCTGCGGCGCATTTTTGCGCGCGAAGAGGGCCTCCGGGCGAGGCTGTTGGCGCTCGCCCGACGCGAGCGCCAACTCACTTTACTTAATGATCGAGGGCCAACCAGACCGCTTTGGGCTGCGTGAAATTCTCAATGGCCGCATCGCCATGCTCACGTCCCAAGCCCGACTCGCCGGACCCGCCCCAGGGCAGCCGAACGTCGGTGTAGCCATAGGTGTTGATCCACACCGTACCGGCCTTGAGCCCGGCGGCGATGCGATGGACGCGCCCGATGTCCGCGCTCCACACGCCGGCCGCCAAGCTGTACGCCGTGCCGTTGGCAATGCGCAGTGCGTCTTGCTCATCGTCGAATGCGATTACGGAGAGCACCGGTCCAAAGATTTCTTCCTGGGAAATCCGCATCTCGTGCTCGACGTTCGCAAACACGGTGGGCTCGACGAAGTAACCCTGGTCGCCGAGACGCGAGCCGCCCGCGACGACCGAGGCGCCTTCCGCCCGGCCGATATCGATATAGTCGAGCACGGTGCGCATTTGTCCTGCGGAAATGACCGGCCCCATCGTGGTCTTCGGATCCGTCGGATCGCCGACGCGGATGGAGCGCGCGCGCTCGGCCAAACGCTGCACGACTTCGTCATAGGCCGAGCGTTCCACCAGGACGCGCGAGCCCGCGGAACACACCTGGCCGGCATTGAAAAAGATTCCGGATGAGGCGGCGCGCACGGCCCGATCCAGATTCGCATCGGCGAAGATCAGGTTGGCGGATTTCCCGCCGAGTTCCAAGGTCACCTTTTTGAAATTGCTCGCCGCGCCCTGCATGATGCCGCGGCCGACCTTGGGTGAACCGGTGAAGGTCACTTTGTCGACGCCCGGATGGCGCACCAGCGCTTCACCGACCACACTGCCCTTGCCGCAAACCACATTGAGTGCGCCCGGCGGCAGACCGGCTTCGAGAAACAGTTCGGCAACGCGCAGCATCGAAAGCGGCGTCAGTTCCGCCGGCTTGACCACGACGGTGCAGCCGCAGGCCAATGCCGGCGCGATTTTCCACATGCCGATCATGAGCGGAAAATTCCAGGGCACGATCGCGGCAACGACGCCGACCGGTTCGCGCACGGTGTAGGTCAGCGCATCGGGGCGCGCCGGTATCACCTGCCCGGTAATCTTGTCGCACCAACCGGCGTAGTAGCGCACGGTGTCGATAACCGCTGGCATGTCCTGGCGCCGAACCGCCGCGAGCGGCTTACCGGCATCCAGGCTCTCGATTTCGATCAGTTCTTCTTGATGCTGTTCCAGCAGCGCCGCCGCGCGCTGCAAGATGCGGCCGCGTTCGGCCGCGCGCATTCCGCCCCAAACTTTCAAGGCCGCTCGCGCTGAACTGACCGCTTTGTCGACATCGGCCTTGCCGCCTTGCGCAACTTCGGCGATCGGCTCCTCAGTCGCAGGATCAAGATCGATGGTGTACTCGCCGGTGCTCGGCGCCACGGGCTTGCCGTCGATGAATAGTTCGTAGTGTTTCAGATCAACTTTCTGGTCCATATATTCCTCTCACGGCACCGCCTGGAATTGGCGGCGCCCAGCACTGAAATCGCGGCTTTCAGTGTGGAATCACGAGACATGGACGTCCAATCGCTTCGCTGAATCAGTTGATAGCTCGGAGTAATCAGAAACAGCTTGAGCAATCCGCCGGCTTGGGCAATCAGCCGGCTTCTAAGCCAGCGCCTGGTCAAATCGCTTCTGCAATTCGAGGCCCCGCGCAATCTGCCATACCGCGGCCGTAATCGGCGCGAGCGCGGGTTGATTGCGCGCGATGAGACCGATCGCGCGTGTGAGATGCGGCGACACCGGCGTGGCGCGCACCCTCGCCATGTCAAAAAAATTCAGCAGGCTATGCGGCACGATGCTGAACAGCCCCGCTTCGCTCACATGAGCGTATAGCGAGAATATGGAATCCGTTTCGAGGATCACGTCGGCTTTCGCGCCCGCGCGTCGAAACGCCGCGTCGATCACTTGGCGGTTGCGCATCTTCCCGGTCAGCAGACACAGCGGCAGTCGCCCCGCTTGCTCCCAAGTCAAGGTGGACGGAAGCTCGGCGTTGCGGCCCGATAGCAAAACATAGCGCTCATCGAATAGATGCAGCGACTCGAAGCCGTCAAGAGTCTTTTCGTTCAGATAGGTCAGGCCAAGATCCAATTCGAACCGGTCCAGCTGGCCGGCGATCTCTTCCGTGCTCAGCGATGAAATGGCATAGCGAATGTTCGGATAGAGTGCACGGCACGGCGCCGTGATGAATGCCGTGACGGTCATGGTGGTGGGAATCGCGCCGATTCGCAGCGTGCCCGCCATGCTGGACTTGGCGACAGATGCATCCTCCCGCATATGCGACAGAGATGTGAGCGTCTGTTGCGCCCATACCAACACTCGTTCACCCTCGGCCGTCAATCCCATGAAGCGGCGGCCGCGCTGCACGATCATGATGCCGAGTTCTTTTTCCAGGCTGCGGATCCCTGAGGACAGCGCGGGCTGCGAAACATGACAGGCCTCGGCCGCCTTGGCGAAATGTTTTTCGCGCGCGAGCGTCACGAGATAGTCGAGCTGACGGATGAACATGGGACCATCTTGCCGCAAATCGGCGGAATCTTGCCCAAATATTGCGGAGCGTCTAGATTGGCCGCCCTTTTCGAAATTTGCCGAAGCGCGGAGAGATTCAATGAGCTTGCCTCGAGAAATGACGGTAGTGGAAATCGCGGCGCCCGGCGGACCTGAGCAGTTGAAGACAGCGGTCAGGCCGATGCCGGTGCCGGGCGAGGATGAAGTGCTGATCCGAGTACAGGCCGCCGGCGTGAACCGGCCGGACGTCATGCAGCGCCAAGGCCGCTATCCGCCGCCGCCGGGCGCCTCCGACCTGCCGGGCATGGAGATCGCAGGCGAGATCGTGGCGTTGGGACCAAAAGTTTCAGGCCTGTCGCTCGGCGACAAGGTGACCTCCCTGCTGCCGGGGGGCGGCTACGCCGGTTATGCCATCGCGGCGGCGCCCTTGGCGATGCCGATACCCAAGGGCTTGAGCATGGTGGAGGCGGCCGCGATACCGGAAACGTTTTTGACGGTGTGGACCAATCTCTTCGAGCGCGGCCGATGCAAAGCCGGCGATATCGTTCTCATTCACGGCGGCACCAGCGGCATCGGTACCACGGCCATTCAACTCGCCAAGGCGTGGGGTGCCCGGGTCTTCGCGACTGCGGGATCCGAAGCGAAAGCGCGCGCTTGCGAGGCGCTGGGCGCGGCGCGAGGGATCGACTACAAGAGCGAGGATTTTGTCGAGGTCATCCGCCGGGAGACTCAAGGCTACGGCATCGACATTACGCTCGATATGGTTGCCGGCAGCTACGTGCAACGGAATTTGGATATAGCAGCGCTCGAGGGCCGCGTCGTCACCATTTCACTGTTGGGCGGCTCGCGCGCCGAAATCAACGTCGGGATGATATTGACCAAGCGGCTGACACTGACCGGCTCAACCTTGAGATCTCGAACTGTCGCGCAGAAGGCGGCGGTCGCCGCTGCCGTGCGCGAAAACGTATGGCCGCTGATTGAGTCCGGCAAAGTACGGCCCGTGATTTTCAAAACCTTTCCGCTCGCGGAGGCGAGCGAAGCGCATCGACTCATGGAGTCTTCGAGTCACATCGGCAAGATCGTGCTGACTGTCTAGGGGTCCTGACGGTTTTGGGGTCAGGCTCCGAGGATGGTGCCCAAACCCAAGCCGGTCTCGGCGCAAAATTGCGGCGCGGGCAACTTCTTGCCGCCGTCGTATCTGAGCTTGAACACCTCGATCTGCCCGCCTTGGGCTGAAATCTTGAGGCTGTGCTCGCCGATGTCGGTGACCGCCCCGATTCGGCCCTTGACCTGCGAGAAAGTGCGCGCCGCGTGTTTGCGGGCGTCGTACAACTGCAGGCGCTTGTGATTGAATAGTGTCCACGCGCCCGGCGCCGGGTCACAACCTCGGATCAAGTTGTAGGTCAGATCGACGTGCGTATGCCAGTTGATGCGCGCTTCTGCTTCGCGGCACCAGCCCTCGTAACTGGCGCAGGATTCATCCTGCGTTGTGGCCTGCGCGTCTCCGCTCACCACCAAATCCGCCGCTTCCAACAACGCCTCAACGCCCATCGGAAACAGCCTTCCGAAGTACACTTTGCCGACGCTTTCGTCGGGGCCGATTGGCGTCTCTTTCTGCAGGATGATCGGACCTTCATCGAGCCCGTCCACGGGCCGAAAAATGCTGAGACCGGTACGGGTATCGCCCAAGATGATCGGCCAATTGATGGAACTGGGCCCGCGATAGCGCGGCAACAGCGAGGGATGAAATTGAATCGTTCCATGTCTCGGGATCGTTGCGAAATCCTGCGGCACGAACTGCAGCACATAGGCCAGGACGGCGAGATCCACGTTGAGCGCCTGCAGCGCTTGCCGGGCTTCCTCGACCCTCAGGGAGGGCAAGGCGTAAACAGGGATCCCAAGCTCCCCGGCGCCCTGCCGCAAAGGATCGGGTGCTTCGCCAGGCTTCTCAGGGGCGCAAAAGACCCCGGCAACGATGTGGCCGCGCTTCACAAAGGCGTCCATCGCCGCCTTGCCGAAGTCCCTTTGCCCCACGATGGCTATGCGCATCATCCCTCTCTTGATATCTCATATATCATGATTAGTTGGCGTACAATCCGCGCGAAAGACGCTGTTATTGGGTTGCCTTTTGGCCTTAAGGATACTCGGTATTGCCAATTGCATCGACGGCTCTTCGAGGCTCTAGATAGCAGCATGATCGAGGCATAATCACGGGAGATCGCGATGCCAGGCCGAAATTTCTTGTTTGTTCCCGGGCCGACCAATGTTCCCGACCGCATTTTGCGAGCCCTGTCCGTGGCTTCGGAAGATCACCGCTCACCCGATTTCCCGGCCCTCACGCGTGCCTGTCTTGATGGGCTAAAGCCCATTTTCAAAACGGTGACCGGCCACCCCATCCTGTTCCCGTCCTCCGGTACGGGATGCTGGGAGGCAGCCCTGACGAACTGCCTCGACCCCGGCGCGAAGGTGCTCATCGCGCGCTTCGGGCAATTCAGCCACCTATGGGCCGACATGTGCCGCCGACTGGGGCTTGACGTCGAATTGTTGGAGACGCCCTGGGGCGAAGGCGCGCCTGTTGACCGGTATCTTGCTGCGCTGGAGTCGGATCGAGAGCACCGCATCAAGGCCGTTCTCGTGTGTCAAAACGAAACGGCTACCGGTGTGACCAGCGATGTTGCCGCCATCCGCCGCGCGATGGACAGCGTCAAACACCCGGCCCTGCTCATGGTGGATTCGGTGAGTGCGCTCGCCAGCATCGACTTTCGCATGGACGAATGGGGCGTGGACGTTTGCATCAGCGGCTCGCAGAAAGGCCTCATGCTCCCCGCCGGCTTAGGGATAACCTGCATCAGCCAGAAGGCCCTCGAGACCGCGCAGCGCACCGCCTCGCGGCGTTGCTACTTCGATTTTGGCGACATGGTCAAAGCCAATGCCTCCGGCTATTTTCCCTATACGCCGTCTCTGCAGATGATGTGCGCCTTGCGCGAGGCGCTCCGGATGTTGGCGGAGGAAGGCTTGGACAATGTCTTCAAGCGGCATAGCTATCTTGCCGGCGGCACGCGGGCTGCCATCATGCAGGGCTGGAAGCTGAATCTCTGCGCAGTTGCACCCAAATGGTATTCGGATACCGTCTCGGCCGTTGTGGTTCCGGCGGGCATCGATGCCGCTGCCGTCATCGCTCGCGCCTACAAACGCTACAATTTGTCGCTGGGCGCGGGACTCTCGAAAGTCGCCGGGAAAGTGTTTCGCATCGGCCACGTTGGAGATCTCAACGAACTCATGTTGCTCGGCGCGATTGCCGGATCAGAGATGGCGATGCTGGATATAGGGATCAACATTGAACTGGGAAGCGGGGTTGCGGCCGCGCAATCCTATTGGCGGAAAAATTGACGATGCGCGTGGTGTTTCTGGATCGCGCTTCGCTAAAAGCGAAGCTGCGTAAATTTGCGTTTCCGGCCGAATACGTAGAGCACCCAAAAACCGACCCTGCGCAAATCGTGGCGCGCTTGAGCGGCGCGCAGATTGCCATCATCAACAAAGTGCCGATGCGTGCCGAGACATTGAGGCAGCTCCCGCAGCTCAAGATGATCGCGGTGGCCGCCACCGGCTATGACGTGGTGGATGTTCCCTACTGTAACGAGCATGGCATTGCCGTTGCCAACATTCGCAATTATGCGGTGCACACCGTCCCCGAACACGCCTTCGCGATGATTCTCGCGCTGCGGCGCAATTTGCTGAGCTACCGGCAGGATGTCGAAGCCGGTGTCTGGAATCGCTCGGAACAGTTCTGTTTCTTCACCCACGACATCGGTGATTTGTACGGTGCAACGCTCGGCATCATCGGCGAGGGTGCGATCGGCCAGGGCACCGCTGCGATCGGGCGCGCTTTCGGCATGCGCGTGCTGTTTGCTGATCATCCGCCGCCGAAAATGCAGGGTGTGGAGTTCACGCCCTTGGACGACGTGCTGGCTCGATCCGATGTCATCTCGCTGCATTGTCCGCTGCTGCCGGCGACCCGCAACTTGATCGACATGGCCGCGTTTAGCAAGATGAAGCGCAACGCCCTGCTGATCAACACCGCGCGCGGCGGGTTGGTGGACGAAGCGGCGTTGATTCGGGCGCTCGACGAAGGATTGATCGCCGGCGCCGGCTTCGATGTGCTCACCGTCGAACCGCCGCGAGATGGCCATCCGCTGCTCGATCTGCGGCGTCCGAATTTCATCTTGACGCCGCATGTGGCCTGGGCATCGGATGGCGCCATGCAATTTCTCGCCGATCAGCTCGTCGACAACATCGACGCGTGGGCCGCGGGCAAGCCTCAGCATCTGGTGACCTCCGCGGCTTGATACAATCCGCGGAGAATGAAAAAACTCCTCTACCAGTTCGACACCGACCCCCACCCTTCCGTATTTGACAACGTCGTCGGCTACGACGGCGGCGCGGACCACATTTCGGCCTATGGCGGCGTGAACGCCGGCAATGTGGGCGGCTTGGTGGAAGGGGCGATCTTTACGCGCTCGCCAAAGGACAAGAAATACACCGCGATCTTCATCGGCGGCTCCAATTTGCCGCAAGGCGAAGCGGTGCTGGCGGGGACCTTGGCAAAATTCTTCGCGAAGTTTCGCGTGTCGATCATGTTCGACAGCAATGGCTCGAATACCACGGCTGCCGCGGCGGTTGCGTGGCTGGCCCACGGCCGCAGTTTGCGCGGCAAGCGCGCCGTTGTGCTCGCAGGCTCAGGTCCGGTGGGTCAGCGCGCCGCGCTCTTGCTGGCCCGCGAAGGCGCGCAAGTCGCTGTGACCGGCCGCAAGCGCCAGGTCGTGCAGGCCGCTTGCGATGCGGTGAAATCGCGCTTTGGAATCGAAGTGCAGGCCATTGAGGCTGCGACCAACGCGGAGCGAGCCGCCGCCCTCGACGGCGCGCACGTCGTACTCGCCACCGGCGCGTCGGGAGTAACGCTGTTGGACGCGAAGAGCTGGCAGCAGAACGCCTCATTGGAACTGATTGCCGATGCCAATGCCTCGCCGCCTGCGGGCGTTGAGGGTGTGGGTTTGAGCGATCGCGGCGCCTCAAGTCACGGCAAAATCTTGTTCGGACCGCTGGGGTTTGGCGCGCTCAAGCTCGCGCTGCACCGCGCCTGCATCGCGCGCTTGTTCGAGCAAAATGACTTGGTGCTGGACGCCGAGGAGATCTACGCCATTGCCAAGGGCATGGTTGGCGGCGGCACATGATCACCCAGCAGCCGTTGGAAACGTTTCTGAATGAATTGGCGAGCGGTGCGCCGACCCCGGGAGGGGGCAGCGCGGCGGCGATCATCGGCGCCATGGGCGCGGCGCTGCTGTCCATGGTTTGCAATATCACGATCGGCAAGAAGGGGCAGGAGGCCGTTGAGGCCGACATGAGAGCAGTGCGCGACGAATCCGAGAAGCTGCGCGCGCGCTTGACTGCGATGGTCGCGGACGACATCTCTGCTTTCGATGGACTCATGGCGGCCTATCGGCTGCCCAAGTCAAACGAGGAAGAAAAGTCTCGGCGTGCCGAGGCGATCCAATCGAATTTGCGTGCCGCCACCGAGACCCCGCTGGCGTGCGCCCGCGCTTGCGCGGCGGTCGTCGCTCTGTCGAGGCGCGCGGCTGAAAAAGGCTTCGCAGGGGTCGTCAGCGACGCCGGCGTGGGGGTGCTCGCGGCCAACAGCGCGCTGCGCAGCGCTGCACTCAATGTCTATATCAATGCGCCCTCCCTCAAGGATCGCGCCTACGCGGCGGCGGCTGTGGCCGAAATCGAGCAGTTGCTTGATGGTTGCGCACGCGAGAGCGAAGCGGTCTTTGCACTGGTGCGCAGCCGGCTGGGCTGACGCCCCCTAAAGGCCGCCTTAGGCTCCCTGTCTCGGGTATTGACATCCTTTTCTTGGGTTGGTACCTTGTTACTCCAAGGTAGCTTTATTCAAATGACGGCCGACCAAAAATTCAACCCGATCCGCAAAGGACTGCTGGAGTTCCTCATCCTGCAGATCATCTCGGCGGACAAGGTCTATGTCGCCGACATGATGAAACGCCTGCAGGAAACGGACTTCGCAACACAGGAAGGCACACTGTATCCGCTGCTGAGCAAAATGCGCCGAGAAGAGTACGTCGACTATGAATGGCAGGAGTCCGAATCCGGACCGCCTCGCAAGTACTACAAGTTGACCGCCAAGGGCAAAACCCAACTGGCGGAGTTCAAGGACTATTGGGCTTATCTAAACACCACAATCAACCAATTAGGTCGCTGAGCATGAACACCGTCATCATCATCAATCTCAATGGAAACGCATTCCATCTGGAAGAGCCGGGATTTCAAAGCTTGCGAGCGTATCTGGAACGGGCCCAAGCGCAGCTCAAGGACAATCCCGACAAGACCGAAATCATGGCCGATCTCGAGCAGGCGATTGCGGATAAGTGCGGACATTTCCTGCGGCCGCACAAAAACGTGCTGAGCGCCGCGGAGATCGACGAGGTCTTGAAGGAAATGGGCCCGGTGCAAAGCGAAGCAGGCGCGGACGCCGCTGCCGGCGCCGGCGCGAGCAACCCGCCAAACGCGGAGTCGAAGTCCGGTGCTGCGGCGGGTGCCGCGCCCAAGCGGCTCTATCAAATTCGCGAAGGTGCGATCATCAGCGGTGTTTGCGCCGGCCTGGCGGCGTATCTCAACATCGACGTCACCATCGTGCGCATCGCATTCGTGCTGTTGACGCTCCTGACGACGGGCATCTGGATACTGGTCTACCTGGTCATGATGCTGGTGGTTCCGTATGCGAATACCGGGGAAGAGCACGCCGCGGCCACCGGCGCACCATTCAATGCGCAGGAAGTCATCGATCGAGCCAAGAAACATTACGCTGAATTCAAGGACAGCAAGGAATGGCGCCGCCACTGGCGTCAGCAGCGGCGTGAATGGCGCCGCCAATGGCACGAGAACGTGTATTGGTGGGGCCACAATTTGCAGCGCAATGTCCATCAGTTCAGCACCAGCGCAGCCTATGGCGGCCACTTCGGCGCAACGCTGCTCATTCCAATTCTCGCCGTCTTCAATGCCCTTCTGTTTTGCGTATGGATCGCTGCGATGGTGTCGCTCGCAACGACCGGGGCGATCTTCGGCTGGGTGGTCGCGGGCTCGATTCCCTTGTGGGTCTCGATCCTCATCCTGATGTTTTTCTACAGCATGATTTCGCGACCGCTGCGCCACGCGCGCCGCGCCATCTACTGGAACACGAGCGGACACAACTTTCTTTGGTTCGCCGCGTGGTATGAGATTTTCTCGACCGCCGTACTGATTCTGGTCTGCTGGTTCGCCTACACGCACGTGCCGGAGGTACACGATTTCTTCCAGCACTTTGCCCATAATTTGACACTGATGTGGAACAACATCGTCGACTCATTCCATCACACCGCGGCCCACAAGCCGGACTCCGGGATCGACTCGCGTTTACCCGCGGCCGCCGCGGCCGCATCGACCAGCGCCTTCCTCGCCATGCGGACGTGATGCGCCTGCAGCGGGAATGATATTCTGCTCCTTCGGTGTGTTGAATCGAGGGAGCGACGATGCCGGGAAGACTGGACGGGAAAGTAGCGGTCATTACAGGTGCGACCAGCGGCATTGGGGAAGCGACGGCCCGGCGCTTCGTGGCCGAGGGAGCGTACGTCGTCATTGCCGGCCGGTCTGAAGAGCGCGGCCAGCACCTTGCCGGCGAGCTCGGCAAGGGCGCGATTTTCCATCGGGCCGACGTCATGCACGAGGCCGAGATCGCCGCTGTCATCGACGCGGCGGTCAGCCGCTTTGGAAAACTCGACTGCCTGTTCAACAACGCCGGCGCCTCAACCCCGGGTGAGCTTGAGACGATCACTGAGGAGCAATTCGACTACGGCATGAAGTTGCTCGTGGGCAGCGTCATGTTCGGCATCAAGCACGCCGCTCGCGTCATGAGCGCGGGCGGCTCCATCATCAACAATTCGAGCATCGCGGCGCATCGTCTGGGTCAAGGCGGCACGCTGTATTCCGCGGCGAAAGCCGCCGTGAGCCACATCACGCGCATTGCCGGGGCGAAACTCGGCCCCAACGGCATACGCGTGAACTCAATCTCTCCGGGTGCGATTGCCACACCCATCTTCTGGGGCGGCTCCGCCAAGGCACAAACCATGAGCGCCGAGGATAACGCGCGCAAGCTTGCGAAACTCGAAGGAAACCTGGCCAGGGCCACCCCTCTGCCCCGTTCCGGCGTCGCGAACGACATTGCATACGCCGCAGTGTTCCTGGCGAGCGATGAAGGCAGCTTCATCAACTCGCACGACCTCGTCGTCGACGGCGGCCGAATTGCGCAATTCTTTGAGCGTCCGCAGCCGCAACCAGGCACTTAAGACCAGCGAGGGGCGATCGATGTTTAGAAGGCTGCTCATCGCCAACCGCGGCGAAATCGCGATTCGAATCGCACGCACTGCCGCGGACCTCGATATCGCAAGCGTCATGATCTATTCGCAGGACGACGCTGCATCCTTGCATGTGCGGCTGGGCGATGAAGCCGTAGCCCTTACCGGAGAGGGCGCGGCTGCCTATCTCGACGGACCTCAAATATTGCGCCTGGCGCTCGAGGCGGGCTGCGAGGCTATTCATCCGGGTTACGGATTCTTGAGCGAGAATTCCGCTTTTGCGCGACTTTGCAACAACGCCGGAGTCGCTTTCGTTGGGCCCTCCCCCGAGGCGCTGGTCCTGTTTGGCGATAAGGTACAAGCCCGCGCATTGGCCAAGCGCATCGGCGCGCCGGTGCTGCCAGGATCGATCGGCGCGGCGACGCTCGAAGAAGCCGAGCGCTTTTTCAGCAGCCTGAAGGCGGGAAGCGCCGTGATGCTGAAAGCCGTCGCCGGCGGCGGCGGCCGCGGCATGCGTGTCGTGCATGCACTCGCGGACATGGCCGGTGCCTATGAGCGCTGCCGCTCCGAGGCGCTGCTGGCATTTGGCAATGGCGATCTGTATGTCGAGCAGCTCCTTCCGCGCGCGCGGCATGTCGAAGTGCAAATCGTTGGCGATGGCAAGGAAGTGGCGCACTTGTGGGACCGTGAATGCAGCGCGCAGCGTCACCGTCAAAAACTCATCGAGACCGCGCCCGCCTCGGGGCTGACAGCCGACATGCGCGCGAAACTCCTGGAATTGTCAGTCGCATTGGGCAAGGCGGTGAATTACCGCGGCCTGGGAACGATCGAATTTCTCATCGATCAAGACGCAGGCAGCGCGGCGCCATTCGCCTTTATCGAGGCCAATCCCCGCCTACAGGTCGAACACACCGTGACCGAAGCCATCACCGGTCTTGATCTGGTGCGCATCCAGCTGCAGCTTGCCGCCGGCGGTTCACTCGCCAAGCTGGGACTGCGACAATTCGCCATTCCGCCGCCGCGCGGCGTGGCGATTCAGGCTCGCGTCAATCTGGAGGCGATGAATGCGGACGGCTCTGCTCGGCCGACGGGCGGCACCCTGTTGCTGTATGAGCCGGCGTCCGGTCCCGGCATTCGCGTCGATGGTTTTGGCTATGCCGGTTACCGCACCAGCAGCAGATTCGATTCGCTCCTGGCAAAAGTCATCGTGCACACAGCGGACGGCGATTTGGCCGCGGCGGCACGCAAGGCGGATCGGGCCCTGTCGGAATTTCGCATCGCCGGCGTATTGACCAACATCCCCTTCTTGCGTGCGCTGCTGAGAAATCCGGCCTTTGCCGCTGCCGCGCTTCATACACGATTCATCGAGGAATATGCCGCGGCCCTATACGCGGACGCCGCCAAGCTGGGACCAGTCGAGAAACAAACGCGGCACGCCGCCGGCGCCAAGCTCGCGACGGTCGATCCACTCGCGGTACTCGATCACGGCAAGGGCAACGGCGAGGCGCCTGCGCCGAGTCGCGCGCCGTCCGTGCCCTCCGGCGACATCGCAGGGCCCGAAGGCGCCATCCGTGTCCCCGCCCCTTTGCAAGGAACCGTTATCCATATCGCCGCCGCGCTCGGAGAAGTGCTGCGGGCCGGCGATCCGGTGGTGATCATGGAGTCCATGAAAATGGAGCACGTGATCGGCGCGCCGATCAACGGTGTAGTGCGCGCGATAAGCGTCTCGCAGGGCGATACGGTGTCTGAGGGTCATGCGCTTGCATTCATCGAACCGGCCGACATGACGGATGTCCGACAGGCTGCCGCGCCGCAAATCGATCTGGATTTCATACGCCCCGATCTGGCCGCCGTCATCGAGCGGCATCGCGGCACGTTGGATGCAGGCCGACCTGCCGCAGTGGCGCGGCGCCGCAAGACTGCACAACGCACGGCGCGCGAAAATATCGTGGACTTGCTCGACCCTGGATCCTTCATCGAGTACGGCAGTTTGGTGGTGGCTGCGCGCCGCAAGCGCCATACGTTGGAAGAATTGATCGAGCAAACGCCTGCTGACGGCATGGTCATGGGCTTGGGCAGGGTGAATGGCGCGCGCTTTGGCGACGATGCCGCCCGATGCGCGGTGATGGCCTACGACTACACGGTGCTCGCCGGCACTCAGGGCGCATACAACCACCGCAAGATGGATCGCCTCATCGAGACCGCCGAACGCTGGCGCATCCCCGCGGTTTTCTTTTGCGAGGGCGGCGGCGGCCGACCGGGCGATACCGAAGGCGGCGGCTATGTGCGCGGCTTTGAGCTCTGGGCCCGTATGTCGGCGGTTGCGCCCATGATCGGCATTACCTCGGGCCGCTGTTTCGCGGGCAACGCCTCGGTGCTCGGATGCTGCGATGTGATCATTGCGACCCAGGATTCGAATATCGGCATGGGCGGTCCCGCGATGATCGAGGGCGGCGGTCTCGGAATTTTCAAACCCGAGGAAATCGGTCCCGTTGAGGTGCAGGAACCCAATGGCGTCATCGACATTCTCGCTCTGGATGAAGCGGACGCGGTTCGCATCGCCAAGCAATACCTGTCGTATTTTCAGGGGACCGTAGCTGAGTGGACCTGCGCCGATCAACGGTTGCTGCGGCAGGTCATTCCTGAGAACCGCGTACGGGTCTATGACATCCGCCAGCTCATAGAGACGCTGGCGGATACGGGCTCGGTGCTGGAGCTGCGGCCCAAATTCGGCGCGAGCATGATTGCCGCGCTGATCCGCATCGAAGGGCGGCCCATGGGGGTGATCGCCAATAATCCGAAAGTTTTGGGCGGCGCGATTGATTCGGACGGTTCGGACAAGGCAGCGCGCTTTCTGCAGGTCTGCGAGGCCTTTGACATCCCGGTTCTGTCCCTTTCCGATACGCCGGGCATGATGGTCGGACCCGAGGTCGAGAAAACCGCGCTGGTCCGCCATTGTTCGCGCCTGTTCATCATTGGCGCGAATTTGAGCGTGCCCATGTTCAGCGTCGTGCTTCGCAAGAGCTACGGCTTGGGAGCACTGGCCATGACCGGGGGCAGTTATCCGGCCTCGGTGTTTGCCGTTGCCTGGCCGACGGGGGAGTTTGGCGGCATGGGTCTGGAAGGTTCGGTCAAACTCGGCTATCGCAACGAGCTGGCGGCGATCACCGACCCCGAGGCGCGGCGGGCCAAGTTCGATGAGATGGTCGGCGCCGCCTACGAACACGGCAAGGCATTGAACCAGGCATCGACTTACCATATCGACGAAGTGATCGATCCGGCCGACACGCGGCGCTGGATCGCGGCGGGAATGCGTTCCTTGCCGCCGCCGCCCATTCGGCTTGCGAAAAAACTTCGCTGGATCGATGCTTGGTAGAACATCGCGGTGCCGTCAATGACAACAGGGCTGCGCACGCTTGGGAGTGGCTATGCCGTATGTAGAAAATCGCGTCGTGCACGATGCGGACTCGCATCTCATGGAATTGCCCGATTCGCTCGATGAGTTTCTCGAGGCCGGATTTCGCGCACGCTACGATGCGCTGCCGAAGCTCAAGAAGCAGCCGCGTGACGCCGACTTCGTCAGGCAGGCGCGCGCCAAACAGGACGATCCGCTGTTTCGCGACACGGCCGAGGAAAATATCCTGCTGCGCAAGAACTATGAAGCGCTGGGATCATTCAAGCGCGAGGACCGTCCGCGCGCCCTCGATCAGCTCGGCTTCACCAGTCAGCTGATCTTCACGACGTGGTGTCTCGGCAATTTCGATCTGGATCAATCGGGTGATGCGGACCTGTGCTACGCAGTCGCGCGCGCTCACAATCGCATGATGAGCAGCTTCTGCTCGGTTGATCGGCGCTTCCTCGGCACTGGCTACGTGCCCTTGGTGGATTTTGATCAAGCTTTGGCAACAGCGAGCGAGGCCATCGACTTGGGCTGCAAGGCCCTGCTCATCCCCTCGCGTTGTCCGCCGCGGATTTCACCGAGCCATGTCGGCTTCGAGCCGCTGTGGTCGCTCGCGCAGGAAGCGCGATTGCCGATCGTGTTTCACGTGGGCGGCGAGGAGAAACTCCAAGCCGACTATTTCAACAATGGCCTGCCCAGAGTGAAGGATTTTCACGGCGGGGAGGAGAATTTCACATCCTTGAGCTTCATGCCGATTCCGCATTCGGTGCAAATCACGCTGGCCGCTTTGATCATCGATGGCGTGCTGGATCGCCACCCGGACTTAAAGTTCGGTGCGATAGAACTCGGCGCATCCTGGGTGCCGAGCTGGATGCGATTCATGGATTCCGCCGCCGCGGCTTTCATCAAGAACGAGCCGCGTCTCCAAAAGTTATCCTTGAAGCCCAGTGAGTTCGTGCGGCGTCAGGTTCGAGTGACACCCTATCCCCATGAGGATGCCGGCTGGATCATTGCCAACTCGGGCGAGGAAGTGTGTTTGTTCTCCTCGGACTATCCCCATGTCGAGGGTGGACGCAATCCCTTGAAGCGCTTCAACGACTCCCTGGCGCACACCCAGGCGTTAGCCGTGGAACGGTTCTATTGCGATAACTTCGTCGATCTCATGGGCGAGGGCCTGCCCCGGGATTTGCGCAAACCCCGAGGTTTAAGCGCCGCTTGAGGAGCCTGTCTGCTAGCCGAAGGGTCCGCGCGGCGGCGGTGGCGGCGGCGGCGGGGTCCACGCACCCGTCGCAATTTTGCCGCCCTTGGCGGATACCGCCAGTTCAATGATCTTGTCGGTGATGTTGGGCTCGTAACCCTCAGTATGGCCTTTTTGCATTTTGACGACGTCGGCGATGAGGCGTCCATCCCGGCAATTCGGAAACGCATAGACCAAGGCACGGCCCGATTTAGGATAGCGGCCCCAACCGTCGGAACCCGGATCCTGCCGGGTCGGATCCCATACATAGCCCGGCTTCGGATCGAGCACTTCGGGCAATTCCTCCCGCTTGCCGCAGGCGAATTTGTCCGCGAGAGGCGATGTGTCGGCCGGAGTCGATTCATACTCGCCATTCGAGAAAATGAAAGAATAATCACAGGCACCGCCGGGCGGCCCCGCCGGCGTCGGCGGCAGCCGCAGGGGCGGCGGCGGAGTTGCCGCGCCGCCGCTCTTGTAAACGGGTGTGCCGCCGAAAAATCCGCGATTCGCTTGAGTCACGGGCCCCACCCGTCCGCCCGACAGGCTGATGCGCACGTCGACCTTGTCCTTGAAATAATCGGTGCACACCAAGCGGCTGGAGGTCAGTCCGCCTTGGCTGTGGCCGGCCAGAATGAAATGCTGCACATTTTCCTTGCCGACCGTTCCAACTACCAGGTCGACGATGTTGTGCAGATACTCATCGTCAGCATCGCTCCAATAGCGCACCGGCGAGCCCGGGGTAATCACAATGAGTTTGTACTTGTCCTTGACGTCCATGGCCGGAAAATAATTTCGCTGCCAATTGGCATATGACCCGTAGCCGTGCAGGCTCAATATGATGTTGACCTTGTCGCCAGACTTGTAGTCAGCGGGGCAATCAAGAAAGAATGTGCGTCGGGTCTTCAATTCCACCGAATCGCCGGGTTGGGTCACCGTTGGGCCCGGGCAGTCCACATCAGGACAGTGATAGGCCGGCGGTGCCGCGCAATTCACGCCCAGCAGCGTGTGCGCTTGCTGCGCCATGGCGGAACCCGCGGCGAAGAGGCTCATAGTCAACAAGCTCGGAACCAAGCGCTTTGACAGCTGCAAGAGTTTCATCGGCCGCTCCCCGTCGTCGAATTTCGCCGCAGTATAATTAATATAATCTCACTATACTATTGCCACTGAGCCGCTTCGGTGAGCTTCTGCCTGTAGATGGGTCTGAGAATCCAGAGCAGGACGACGGCGGTTACCGCCGCGCAGAACACCACGATGATCAGGCTGAAGCGAATTTTCAGAGGATCGTGGAACAAATAGTCATTTAGCAGCGGCACCAAGGTCGGCCCAACACCCAGCCCCAACGCGTTCACTACGAACAAGTAGACCGCCGACACCTGCGCGCGGTACTGGTTTGGCGTGACTTGATTGACGGCCATGGGCCCGACGCCGTTGTAGGCGTTGAAAGTCAGCCCGGAGACGAAAATCGCCGTCCAAACCAGCGGCACGGTGGGCATGAGGGTCGGCAACCCGGCAAACACCGCGATACCACAGGCCGAGAGCAGAGCCACCACCACTGGCGCATCCTTGCTGCCCCGGCGGGTCAAACGGTCGCATAAAATACCGGCCAATAGCATGCCGGTTGAATTCATGAAAATCGTGGAAACCCCCAACACCTTGCCAACCGCCCCGTAGCTCACGCCGTAAGCGCGAATGATCGCGGTGGGAAGCCACGCCGCCACGCAGTAGCCGCACATCGACAGCAGCGCGAGCGCAACAAAGTGCAGGCAGTAGAATTTTCGATTCAGCCACACGTAGTTGAGAACTTCCCGCAGCGGTGGCCTCGCTACCGCTGCCGGCGGCGCGGTCGGGGTGCGCAACATTCCGCGGCGCACCGGTTCGCGAAAGGTCAGCAGCAACAGCGGCAGGACAATGCCCGGCGCGCCCGTCACGATGAACACCATCTGCCAGGCGCGCACCTCGCCCAGCAGCGGCAGCGTGTAACTGGCGCCTGCGTGCGATACCGCGGCAACGACGATGCCGCCGACCAGGAACGCAACGCCTGCCCCGATGGTGATGCCGATATTATAAAAACCAAAGGCGCGGCCGAGCTTGGAGCGCGGGAAGCTGTCGGTAATCATGGAATACGCCGCCGGCGACAGGGCCGCTTCGCCCACGCCGACGCCGATACGCGCCACGAACAATTGCATCGCCGTGCGCGCCAGACCGCAAAGCGTGGCCATGATCGACCAGATGAACACGCCGGCGGCAATGATGCCCCGCCGGCTGTAACGATCCGATAGCCGCGCAATCGGCAGACCGAGAAAGGTATAGAGCAGCGCGAACGCCAATCCTTGCAACATGCCAATCTGGGTATCGCTGATTTGCAGATCGCGCTTCATCGGCTCGACGATCAACGAAATGGTCGTGCGGTCGATGAACGAGAAAATGTACATCAGCATGAGAACAGCTACGCTGTACCACGCGGCGAATGACGAGGGATAGGAAGCCGAATCGCTGCTGGCCGCCGCGTCGACGGCCTGGGACTGAGTTGCCATTTAACCCCCGGGCGCTGATTTCGCGCGAAATACAAGCCGTCGCGAGCATACACTTTTTCTACTAGGCACGAGATCCCGGCTGACCAGCCCCAGGCTTACGCAGATGCAGCTTCCCGCTGCGCGTCGGCCATCGCCACGCCGCGGCGCTCCGGGCCCCACAGCACCAACAATATAATGACCACGACCACGGTACCGATCACACTGGCCATGGCAAGTCCGTAGTTGTTGCCGTACGCCTCAGCGATCGCGACTTGGATGGGAAGGTTTCTCGATGCGATGAGATTGCCAAGCTGATAGACAAAACCTGGAAATGTCGCGCGAATCTCGGGCGGAGAGAGCTCGTTGAGATGCACCGGGATAATTCCCCACGCGCCCTGTACCGAGACTTGCATGAGAAAGGCCCCTATTCCAAGGACAAGGGGCGTTGAGCCAAACGCCCAGAAAGGAATGACGGGCAGCGCCAACAAAGACGCCAGGATTATCGCGCGACGCCTACCGATGCGCTCAGACAGAAAACCAAAGCTAATGCCGCCCAAGATTGCGCCGATATTCATAATGGCTGTCATGGTCGCCGCGGCGTGCGTGTCGAAACCATGCTGCACCTTGAGGAATAGGTTCGCATAGGCATCCTGCGAGCCGTGGCTGAAGAAATTGAAAGCCGTCATGAGAATGACTGCGTATAGAGCGATCTTCCAGTTGCGGCCCACCACTTCGAACAGGTTGCTCTGTTCTTTCCTGATGCGCTTCTCGAGGAAGGCGGGAGACTCATCGACTCCCATGCGCACGAAAAACACGAGAATCGCGGGCGCGACTCCGAGCAGGAACATGTAGCGCCAGCCGAGACTGTCGTAAAAGAAGTAGGTCGCGATCGCGGCGACGAAATAGCCGCTGGGATAGCCGGCCTGCAAAAGACCCGAGACGGCGCCGCGTGCGCGCGTCGGAATGGTCTCAAACGTCAGGGCGGATCCGATGCCCCATTCTCCTCCCATAGCAATGCCGAATAAGAAACGTAACGCCAAAAAGCTCGTAAGCGACGGGGCGAATCCGGAAGCGCCTTCCAGAAGCGAGAAAGCCAAAATGTTCCACATTAGCATCGGCTTGCGGCCAAACCGATCAGCCAGTCGGCCAAAGATGAAGGCGCCGATGGGACGGGCGGCCAGGGTTAAAAACGTCGCTTCCACCACGCTTTTGACATCGACGTGAAACGTCGACGCGATGTCCTTGAACATGAACACCATGAGGAAGAAATCGAAGGCATCGAGTGTCCAGCCGAGGTAAGCGGCCACCACGACATTTTTTTGACTTTTAGTCCACTGCATATGCGATCCCCCGAGGCTTCGGCCGATCCTAGCGGCGCCTGCTGCAATTGTCGACATTATCGGGGAGAATCGGCTGGCAACGATGGGGGCATTCAGATGCTGAGCAGACCCTTGTACGAATATCCGATGCGCACGCTGGACCGGCCTGCGCCCTGCGTCGAGGTGCGGCGCGCCGCTGACGGCATCGTGTATCTGATTTGCGGACTTCCCTACGCGCCCGGACTGCCCTCCCTCATCGACTATTTGGCTCGGGCTGCTGAGCTGCGTCCGGATACGACATTCCTGGCCGAACGCGACAGCTCCAAGCAATGGCGCCGGCTGACTTATGCGGCAGCGTTGCGCGATACGGCGGCGGTTGCAACGTGGCTGATTCGCGAAGGATTTGGGCCCGACAGCGCGCCCGTGATGATCTTGTCGGAAAACAGCATCGAACATGCACTATTGATGCTGGGCGCGATGCGCGCGGGCGTCGCGGTGGTTCCCGTATCGCCGACGTATTCCTTCGGCCAAGATCTTGGCCGGTTGGGCTACGCCTTGGAACTCACGCAGCCGTCGCTCGTATACGCCGGCGACGCCGTTCGATATGCGCCGGCGCTTGAATATGTCAAGGCGCGGTTGCCCGGCATTGCCGCGATCGCCGGCGATGAATTCTCCAAGCTGCTGCAATCCGTCGATGCAGCGGCGGTGGCGGCGCGCCGGCGGCTGATCACGGATGACACCATTGCGAAAATTCTGCTGACCTCCGGGTCGACCGGCCGCCCCAAGGGCGTCATCAATACCCACGGCAATATTGCCGGCTCTGTCCAAATGGTGCGCCTGATCAGCGAACCCTTCGATCCGGAACGCGTCAACACCATCGTCGATTGGCTGCCCTGGCATCACGCCTTCGGCGGCAACGCTCAGTTCAACGGCGTGCTGTCGCTGGCCGGAACCCTGTATATCGATACCGGGCGCCCGGTTCCTGGGTTGTTCGACGCGACGATTGAAAACTTGCGGGAAATTTCTCCAACCGGCTTCGGCTGCGTGCCGGCGGCTTTTGGCATGCTCGCCGCTGCACTGGAAAAAGATGCGGATTTACGTCAGAAATTTTTTAAGAACATGCGTGCTCTGGGCTATGGCGGCGCGCTGCTGCCGCAACCGATCTGGGAGCGGATGCAGCGTGTGGCGGTTCAGGAAATCGGCGAGCAGCTGCCCTTCGGCACGGGATGGGGCATGACGGAAACCACCGCGACGGGCGTCGCCGTGTACTGGAACACGGAACGCACCGGCTTGCTCGGGCTGCCCCAGCCGGGCGCGACGCTTAAATTGGTCCCCGCCGGCGATCGGATGGAGCTGCGGATCAAGGGTCCTCACATCATGAGCGGCTACTACAAGGCGGATGCACTCAACGCGGCCGCGTTCGATGAAGAAGGCTACTTTCGAACCGGCGACGCGGTGCGCTGGGTGGATCCGGCAAGCCCTATCGAGGGGCTCGAATTTGCGGGCCGCATCGCGGAGGACTTCAAGTTACTGTCCGGAACGTGGGTTCAAGCCAGCATCGTACGCCGCGATTTGGTCGAGGCGTTGCAGCCCTTTGTGAGCGATGCCGTGATTTGCGCGCCCGATCACCCTTGGCTGGGCGCGCTGGTCTGGCTGGCGGTGCCCGACGATGCACGGCTGCGGGCGGGACTTGCGCAAAAACTCGCGGCATTCAATCAAGTCCGCCAGGGCAGCGCCGACACCATTGCGCGCTTATTGATCCTGAAGGACCCGCCCTCGCCCGAAGCCGGTGAAATCACCGATAAGCGCTCGATCAACCAGCGGCTCGCCATGGAGCGCCGCGCAAGCGAGGTGGCCCTGCTGTACGCAGAGCGCCCGGAACCGCGCATCGTCGAACCGGCCAGCGAGCCCGCGCTCGCGTCCACGCCGGATACTCAGACAGGCTCCGGAGCTATGGCGCGGCGCTGAGCACCGGCAGGATCATTGCCGAGGGATGGCGCTTGTCGAAATAAATGGTATTCGTCGCCACCCGCGGCTCGCTCGGGGTCTGCGCGCCGAACGGCTCGCCCGTGTTCGGATTGATCTCGAACTTGGTGGAATTCGACGAGGTCACCGTCACTTGGATCTTGTGCCCTTTTTCAAAAGTAAACGCAGTGTTCCACAGGTCGATGTGCAGCTCTTCGGCCTTACCCGGCGTCATCGGCATCACATCGTCAGGATCGCGTCCATGCCGGTAGCGCGTTCGGATGGGATTGTCGAGAATGATCTGCTCGTAGCCATCGGGATATACGTCCACGAGCTTCACCATGAAATCGGTGTCGAGCCCATCGGTCGCCGCCCATAGGGTCATGTCGACATGGCCGGCGATCGCCACATTCTTTTCAAGAACCGGCGATTCGAATCGCAGGTAATCCTGGCGCTGACCAATCGGGCGTTGATCGAGGGGACCGGCGGTCTGCAGCAGGTTCGAGCCGCCGTAGGTCTTAACCGGGTTCGCCGGGTCAAACTGATAGCTACGTTTCGCATCGGATGCCGTCGGCGCCCGGGTCGACAGGTGCATGTCGCCCGTCAAGTAGTACGCGGTCGGGTGATTGGCGGGCGGCCAGTTCGGCGACTTGAACACATGACTTGCCGCGGAAGGATGGCCCTTGCGTCCCGAGGCCATCATGAAAAGCGTGACGGGCGGTTCTTTCATGATGCCGTTGTCGGTGCCCTTCAGCCAATATTCCCACCAGCGCATCTCTTCGCTCGGCGGCACCAGCGCCCCGGGCTGATTGTATTCGATGTCGCTCTTGTCGCCCCCTAAACCGCCGTGTCCCGCCGGCACCATGTACAGCTTCTGATTGCCGCGCGCACCCTTCGAGCCGTAGTTTTGCAGCCAGCGGAAATTCTCGACATTGCCGTCATTGAAAATGTCGTACCACGCACCCTGGTTGTACATGGGGATGCGAACGAATTTGCGTTGCGTGGTCATCGCATGCTCGTTCCAGAATGCAGAATTGGCGGCGCTGCCCCTGACCACGTCCAACTGCGCCTGAGTTTCCCCTTGTCCTTTCAACCAACCGAGCGTGTCCTCGTCCTTCAGCACACCGCCCGGAAAGATATTGAGCAGTTGATCGTATGGCGCGACGATGACATAGGCCGCTACCAAGTGCGGCGGCGCTGCCATGGCAGCCAGGTTGGTGGTGATTCCCAGCGCCGAGGCGCCGACCATGCCGACCTTGCCGTTCGACCAGGCCTGCTTGGCGACCCATTCAACAGTGTCATAGCCATCTTCGAGGTCGGGAATGAACGCCTCGTAGAACCCCTCGGAATGGCCTTTGCCGCGCACATCCTGCATCACGAAGGCATAGCCTAAATCGGTATATTTTTGAGCCGAGTAACCGGCCAAGTCGCCCAATGCGTCCTTAAGATATGGCGTGCGCGACAGAACCACGGGAAAAGGGCCGGGTCCCGGGGGCAAGAAGACATTTGCCGCGAGCTTGACGCCATCGCGGGTCGTCATGCTCATTTCCGTCCACTTGGGCAGGGCGGCGATCTGCTCGGGAGTCAGCTGCGGCATGAATCGAGGTCGCGCCTGGGCCGGCTTGGGTGCCGGCGCCGGCTGCGCTTGTGCCCACGACAGACTTGAGAAGGCCAGCGGCCCGAAAGCGGCTGCCGCGATTAGCGCCAGACGGAAAGACAACTTCATCATTTTTCTCCCTTGAGGCGCAGCCACGTCGTTTGGGGTTACGCGGACGGCAAGTGTGGGGCGCGCGGCGTGATCCCGTCAAACGCCTTCATATACCCGTGCCGCGGGGCATGCCAATATTGCGGCGAGATCCAAAGCCCCGGCCTCGAGGACAGTTATGAATAAAAAGGTGTGTGTGGTCACCGGATCATCGTCCGGCATCGGTGCCGCGAGCGCGATTTTGTTTGCTCAGCGCGGCTGGGACGTTTGCGTGAACTATTCGCGGGACCCCAAACCCGCGGAGAAAGTCGCGGCAACCTGCAGGGACCACGGCGCGGATGTGCTGACCGAACGCGCCGATGTCGCCGATGATGCGCAATGCGTCGAGCTTGCAAGGCGCGTCAAGACGCAT
>Ga0210402_10001403_pt1 | contig 24870 bp, 24 predicted proteins | sample IncBWC7MmetaG_FD_161055 | JGI IMG/M metagenome (GOLD analysis project Ga0210402, IMG submission 161055) | Forest soil microbial communities from Barre Woods Harvard Forest LTER site, Petersham, Massachusetts, United States - Inc-BW-C-7-M | ecosystem: Environmental > Terrestrial > Soil >... | reverse complement strand
TTCTTTCCGTGTTCCAGGCGGAACTGGCGGCCCATGTGCACGTGCCGGTCGCCACGAGCGCGCTGATCCAGGTGCCATGGGTGCAGGCCATGCTGCCGCCTGGCCGCCGCGTCGGCGTCATCACGGTGTCCGCCGGTTCGCTGACACCACGCCACCTCGCTGCGGCCGGCGTGACGCCCGACACGCCGTTCGTCGGCACCGAGGATGGAAAGGAATTCTTCCGTGTGCTGGTGCGCGGCGAGAAGCAGGATATGGACGTGGCACTGGCCGCGGCCGACATCCTGGATGCGGGGCGGACGCTGGTGTCCCGCCATCGCGACATCGGCGCCATCGTGCTGGAATGCACCAACATGCCGCCCTACGCGTTCGCGTTGCGCGAGGCGTTGGGCCTGCCGGTCTATGACATCTACTCGCTGATCACCTGGCTGCACGCCGGACTGCGCCCCCGAGAATTCGGGCCGCCAGCCGATCGCGCAACCTGTTTCCCATCTGGAGAAACACGCTGATGGCCCTGACCCGCAAGCGCGTGATGGTGACCGGCGGCGCTGGTTTCCTCGGCTCGCATCTCTGCGAACGCCTGATCCGTGATGGCGATGACGTGCTGTGCGTCGACAACTACTTCACCGGCCGCAAGGACAATATCGCGCACCTGGCAGGCGATCCGCATTTCGAGGCGATGCGGCACGACATCACCTTTCCGCTCTATGTGGAGGTCGATGAGATTTACAATCTGGCGTGCCCGGCGTCTCCAGTGCACTACCAGTACGATCCGGTGCAGACCACCAAGACCAGTGTGATCGGCGCGATCAACATGCTGGGGCTGGCCAAGCGCGTCGGCGCAAAGATCATGCAGGCATCGACCAGCGAAGTGTACGGCGATCCCACCGTGCATCCGCAGACCGAGGACTACCGTGGCAACGTCAATCCGCTCGGCCCGCGCGCCTGTTACGACGAGGGCAAGCGCTGCGCCGAGACGCTGTTCTTCGACTATTTCCGCCAGCACAAGACACGCATCAAGGTGGCACGAATCTTCAACACCTATGGGCCGCGCATGCACCCGAACGACGGCCGTGTCGTGTCGAATTTCATCGTCCAGGCGTTGCGCGGCGGCGACATCACGCTGTACGGTGACGGCAGCCAGACCAGGGCGTTCTGCTACGTTGATGACATGATCGACGGGTTCGTGCGGCTGATGGCCACCGGCGAGGAATTCACCGGTCCGATCAATCTGGGAAACCCGCATGAGATCCCGGTGAGCGGTCTGGCCGAACGCGTGATCCGGTTGACCGACTCGCCATCGCGCATCGTGTATCGAGATTTGCCGCAGGACGACCCGCTGCAGCGTTGCCCCGACATTGCGCTCGCGCGCCGCATTTTGGACTGGGCGCCGGGTGTCGCATTGGAGGACGGGCTGACGCGGACGATTGCATATTTTGACCGCATGCTGTCCGAACGGGGAGAGAAGCAGGCGGCGGTGGCGTAATGCCAGGCGCCGAAAAAGACCTACGCTTCGGCCTACCGTTTACCGTCATGCTGACGAAGGTCAGCATCCACGTCTGTGCTAATCGCAGCAGTCAAAATCCGTGGATGCCGACCTTCGTCGGCATGACGACGCCGTGCCCTCTTGCCCCCAACCTCTCTGATCAAAACCGCCGCGCCGAATAGGGCGCCGGATCGATGGCTGGCGGCCTCCCGCTGACCAAGTCCGCCACCAGTCGTGCGGTCGCAGCCCCGGCCGTCAGCCCGACATGGCCGTGCCCGAACGCATGCACGACATCCGGACAACCCGAGGCCGGACCGATGCACGGCAGTCCGTCCGGGGTGGACGGCCGATGGCCCATCCAGACTTTCACCCGATCCACCGGCAGATCACGCGGCAGATCGGGAAATACTTTTCGCGCGAAGTCGCGCAGCACCGCGGCGCGCTGCCAGTTCGGTGCGGCGTCGAGCCCCGCCAGTTCCACCTGCCCGGCCAACCGCAAGCCCTGCGGCGTCATCACACAGGCCATCTTTCCGTCGCTCGGCATCACCGGATAGCGTGGCGCGATGCCGGGGTCGGTGAACACGGCGTGGTAGCCACGCTCCGTCTCCAGCGGTACGTGATCTCCAGCGGCGGCGGCCAGCACTTTCGACCAGGCCCCCGCGGCGATCACCGCCTTGTCCGCCTCGATCTCGCCAGCCTCCGAGAGCACCGCGCGCAGCCGCCGGTCCTCGATGCGGAAGCCAAGCGCCCTGCCCCGCCGTAGCTCGGCGCCAAGTGACTGCGCGTGGTGGACCAGCGCGGCCACATAAGCGCCCGGGTCGCGGCACTGGCCGTTCTCCTCCACCAGCACACCGAACGTGTAGCGGCGATCCAAACTCGGTTCGCGCTGGCGCAATTCGTCAGCCGACAACTCGAGCCAACGCACACCGTTCTCGCGCCGGATCCGCCATGCAAATTCGTCGGCTACAAAATCGGCGCGCATCGGAAACACGCAGAGCACGCCCTGGCGAGTGATCAGGTCACCCACGCCAGCCTCCTCGGCCAGGCGCCGATGCCGCTCCGGCGCTTCGAATACCAGCGGACGCAGTGCCCGTGCGGTCGCGGCCACCTTCGCCTCAGTTGCGCCGGCACGCAGGAAGCGCGTCAGCCAGGGCAGCAGCCGAGGCAGATAGCGCCAACGGATCGCAAGCGGGCCGAGCGGATCGGCAAGCCAGGCGGGCACCTTGCGCCAGATGCCCGGGCTGGACATTGGGATTACCGAACTCGGATTGAGCAGCGTGCCGTTGCCGTAGCTGGCCGCCTGCTCGCCGCCCGGTTCGCCCGGCTCCAGGATGGTCACGCTATGCCCGTCGCGGAGCAGTTCGATCGCGCAGGCCGCACCGACAATGCCCGCGCCGATGACAACGACGCGATGGGTCATGTGGCGCGTCGGACGCGATAGAACTGCGGGATGCCTTCGGGGATGTCCGTCAGATCGGAGCGAAATACTGTCGGCTGGAAGAACAGGCCAAGCGGCGCGTAGGATGGGTTTTCGAACAACCGTGCCTGCATCTCCCGGCACAGCCTTTGTTGCGTTGCCAGGTCCGGCGCGTCGTACCAGGCCAGACGAAGCGCCTCCATCTTTGGATCGTCAGGCCAGCCGAACCACGCGGTGGCGGGATTGGAGCGGATCACCGTCAACGACGCCGGCGAAACGTTGCCGGTGCCGCCGCCGAAGGTGAAGAACATGTTCCACCCGCCCTTGTCGATCGGCTCCCTGCTCGCGCGCCGCTGCACGACGGTTCCCCAGTCGAGCGACTGGTAGTCAACGTTGAAGCCGATCCGCCTCAACAGGTCGCCGCCGACCATCGCGAGCGCGCTGATCACCGGAAAGTCGGACGCTCCCAGCAACACCACCGGCTCGCCCTTGTATCCAGCCGCCGCAAGGTCTGCCTTGAGTTTCTCCGGATCCTTTGGTCCCTGCATCATGTCGACACCGACGTCGCTTGACAGCGGCGTGCCGGGAACGAACAGGCCGATGCCGGTCTTGATCAGTTCGGGCGCGGCACCGGCCACCGCCTCCATGAATTCGCGCTGATCGATCGCCGAGAGCACGATGCGCCGGATCTCGGGTTTGTCGAATGGCGGATACAGGCAGTTGAATCGCATGATGCCGATCGAACCGGAATGATCCTTCACGACCGATGTCAGTCCGGGCTCGCGTTTCAATGTTCCGAGCAAATCAATCGTCGGGTTCTCCCACCAGTCGAACTCGCCGGCGCGCATTGCCGCCGCCTTGGTCGCAGGGTCCGGAACCACGGACCAATCCACGCGGTCGAAGTGCACGACCTTCGGCCCCGCGGTCATTTCGGCGGGACCATCCGGGCGCGGAACGTATTCGGCAAACCGCTCGTAGGCGACATGCGAACCTGCCACGCGTTCGGATGCGATGAAGCGGTATGGGCCGGAACCGACCATTTCGGTGATCTGCTTCATCGCGTCGGTCTGCGCGAGGCGTTCCGGCATGATGCAGCACATGTTGGTGGTCACGCCGAGCGCATCCGGAAGCAGCGGGAACGGCTTCTTCAGCTGGAAGCGGATCTGCTTGTCGGACGGCGCGGACAACTCGTCTGTCGCGGCGCGCAGGACACCGCCGAATCCGTCGCGCTGCCACCAGCGCTGGATGCTGGCGACGCAATCGCGCGCCAGCACGGGATTGCCGCCGTGGAACTTCAGGCCGTCGCGCAGCGTGATGTCCCACTGCTTTCCGTCCGCGCTCGTCACATGACCCGCCGCCATCTGCGGCTGCGGCTGGAAGTTGTTGTCCTGACCGTACAGCGTATCGAACACGAGGTGTGCGTGGTTGCGCGTCACATCGGCCGTGGTCCAGACCGGATCGAGCGTGGCCAGGTCGGCCTGCGGGACAAATTTCAACATACGCTGCGTCTCGGCCGCCACGATGTTCGGTGCTGCGAGTACTGCCGTGGCTGCGAGCGCCGATTTGAGAACGTCCCTTCGCCGCATGATTGCCCCTCATTTCGAACCGGGCGCCGATATATATAACTCTCCGGCGACACCGATCGCTATAGTCGTCATGGTCGGCGAAGGCCGGCCATCCACGGCTTTCCTTAGCGGCACACAGAGAGACGTGGATGGCCGGCCTTCGCCGACCATGACGGCTGATGTTGTCTGCGGCCAATAAACGTCAGTCGTTTCGACCTTGGGGGTTGAGCAAAGACCTACAAGTTCTTCTTCACCCCATAGAACTGCGGCCAGCCGTCGTGGACATCCTGCATATAGTTGCGGAAGGCGGTCGGCTGATCGTACATTCCGAGCGGCGCGTACGGCGGGCTCTTCCAGAACTCAACCTGCATCTCGTCGCAGAGCTTCTTCTGAGCCGCGAGATCAGGCGCATCGTACCAGGCGGCGCGGAGCGCTTCCATCTTCTCGTCGGTCGGCCAGCCGAACCAGTTCCCCTTGGTCCCTGTGCTGCGGAACGTGATGTTGGGCGCCGGCGAAATGTTACCGAAGCCGCCGAGGTAGGTGTAGAAGATGTTCCAGCCGCCCTTCTCGATCGGTTCCTGGCTCGTACGTCGGGCTACCACCATGCCCCACTCCAACGTTTGAAAATCGGTGTTGAAGCCGATCTTCTTCAGCGTGTCCGAGGCCACTTGCGCCTCGGCCCAGATCGTCGGGACGGTGGATGCCGCCAGGATGACGACCTTCTCGCCCTTGTAGCCGGCAGCGATGAGGTCCTGCTTGAGCTTGTCATAGTCCTTTGGGCCGCGGGTCACCTCGACGCCGACGGTGCTCGCCATCGGCGTGCCGGGGACGAAGATGCCGACATCGGTCTTGATCAGGCTCGGCTCGGCGCCGGCGACCGCCTGCATGATCTCCTTCTGGTCCATCGCCGCGACGACCACGCGCCGGATCGCAGCGTTGTCAAACGGCGGATAGAGGTGGTTGAAGCGCAGGCAGCCGATCTCGCCCGTGCGATCCTTGACCACGAGCATCACGTCCTTGTTCTGCTTGAGTTGCGGAATGAGGTCGATTGTCGGGTTTTCCCACCAGTCGATCTCGCCTTGCAACAGGGCGGCCGAGATGGTGGCAGGATCCGGGATGAAATTCCACACGACGCGATCGACGTAGACGATTTTCGGGCCCGCATTGAAGCTCGGCCTGCCGTCCTTGCGCGGGACGTAGCCTGGGTATTTCTCGAACACCACGCGCTGGCCGGGGATGCGCTCGGAGGCGACGAACCGGAACGGCCCGCTGCCCATTTCCTCGGTCACCTGCGTCATCGGATCGGTCTTCGCCAGGTGCTCCGGCATGATGGCGCAATAGATCTCGGCAAGTGCTGTGGGCAGCAGGGCGAACGGCTTCTTCAACCGGAAGCGGATCACCTTGTCAGACACCGCGGTGAGTTCGTCGGTGCGCGTCATCAGCGCCTCGACAAACGGGTAGCGCTTGCCGCAGCGCTGGATGGTGGCCACGCAGTCGCGCGCCAACACCGGCGTGCCGTCATGGAATTCAAGCCTGTCGCGCAGTGTGAGGTCCCACTGTCTGCCGTCGTTCTCGGTCACGTGGCCTTCGACCATCTGCGGCTGGACGTTGAACTCGGCGTCGTACGCATACAGCGTGTCGTAAACCGCGAGCGAGAAGTTGCGCGTGATGTCGGCGGTTGTCCAAACCGGATCGAGCGAGGCGAGATCGGCGTGCGGTGTGAAGTTGATCGTCCCCGCGCCCTCGGCCCGCACGATGCGCGGTGCGGCCAGCGCGGTCGCGCCGGCGAGCGCGGACTTCAGAACATCTCGGCGTTTCATGATTTGCAGCCCCCAGCGGAATTGGCCGGATGCTAGTGCAGCCGTCGGCTGCCAGCAATTGGGCGCGCGCCGAGTAGGGGGCACCGGTGCATTTCAAACGCGCTCCGAAGCGTGCAATGCAGCCGCCACGATCGGTGCCGCCGCTACGGACATGCGCTCTCCGTCATGGCCGACATCGGGCACGTTGATCACCGTCCAGGTACAGCATGTCAGCAACGCCGTCGCCGCTGCCTGTCCGGCGCGGACGTAGTTGTGCGCGCGCTCGTGTCGCGTGCCGCCCTGACGCATCGAGCGCGGTCCATTCGGAAAGAACTTTCCCGTCGTCTTCGTATCTAGCGTGCCGGTCATCACCGTGATGGGGAATTCGAGCAGTTCGCGCAGCGCATCCGCATCGAGGTTGGTCTCGCCGAGACCGAACGGCCATGGCGTTGCCAGGTCCGGCATGGCGTATGTGCCGGCGTTCGCACTGACGGCAGCGGCGACGCGATTACGAAAGCCGAACGATAGCATGCGATGCACGAACTGCCCGCCGGCGGAATGGCCGAACAGCCCATAGCGTTGGCGACTTGTCAGCCTCTGCTCCTGCAACGCCGCGAACAGACGCTCGTCGATGCCATAGGTCCATTGCTCGCGCGGGTTCGGCGTGCCGCGATCGTCGTGCAGATTACCGAAATGGTACCAAAGGTATTCGGGAAACGACTCCTCCGGAAACTCGATCGAGATCGCCAGGATCCCGGCCTCATCCACCAGCCTCATCCAGTAGTCGCGATAATCCGCGCCGTTGCGTCCGACGCCGTGATGCACGAACAGCACCGGTGTCGAGGGATCGTAGCGGCGCGGACAGGCACTGTGCAGCAGCAAGGTGCGGTCGGGAAATGCCGGATCGAAATAGGACATCGAATGGGCGCCAGGCTCGGCTACGAGGCTCGACAGGGCGATCACAGATAGACACCCCGCTCCAGGATCTCGAGCGTGTAGGCGCGATAGCTGATCCCAAGCGCCTCGGCTCGCGACAGACGCCGCAACGCGATCTCCCGCGGCGGTGTTTTCCAGGCACGTTTGTGGGCGCGCCTCCAGCACCAGTGGCGCCACGATTCGTGCGGATCGACCTCGGGATCGAGCGGGGGGCCGCCGTTGTCGCCGATCCCCCGCATAATCGGATCAGAACGCCCGGGCGACCGCGCGCTTCGCCATCACGCCAACCAGATGGGCGCGATACTCGGCGCTGGCGTGGATGTCGCTGTTCATCCCGTCGGGCGCCGTAGTGATCCCGGCAATCGCGTCGGGCGAGAAGTTTGCAGTCAGCGCCTGCTCCATTGCGGTGTTGCGGTACACGCCATTCTGGCCCGCGCCGGTCACCGCCACCCGCACGCCGGCCGCAGTCTTCGCCACATAGACGCCGACAATGGCATAGCGCGATGCCGGATTGCGGAACTTCTCATAGGCCGACTTCTCGGGCACCGGAAATTCGACCGAGGTGATGATCTCGCCCTGCTCCAACGCCGTTGTAAACATCCCCTGAAAGAAGTCGTCGGCCTTGATCGCGCGGCGGTCGGTCTTGATCGTCGCACCGAGCGCCAATGCAGCCGCCGGGTAGTCCGCGGCCGGATCGTTGTTCGCCAGGCTGCCGCCGATCGTGCCACGATGGCGCACCGCATCGTCGCCGATAATCGACGCAAGCTCCGCCAGGCCGGGGATCTTTGCTTTTACTTCGGCATTGTTCGCGACTGCGCCATGTGTCGCCATCCCGCCGATGGTCACCGTATTGCCGGCGACACTGATGCCGGTCAGTCCCAGCTTCGCCAGATCCACCACGACGGTCGGCTTGTTAAGTCGCTGCTTCAGCACCGGGATCAGTGTCATGCCGCCGGCGAGTGCCTTTGCCTCGGGGTCGGCGCCCAGCACCTTCACCGCATCGGCGAGGCTCGACGGCTTTTGATAAGCGAAATCGTACATCGTGCTGTCCCCTCGCTCCCGATTATTTCGTTGCCATGATGGACCAAAGCTTCTGCGGCGACGCCGGCATATCGAGATGCCGTACGCCGTAATCCTTCAGCGCGTCGATGACGGCATTGATGATCGCCGGCGGCGAGCCGATCGCACCCACCTCGCCGCACCCCTTCACGCCAAGCGGATTGTGCGTGCAGAGCGTGACCTCGGTTGCCACCTTGATGTTCGGCAGATTGTCAGCGCGCGGCATGGTGTAGTCCATCATCGATCCAGACAGCAGCTGGCCGCCCTTGTCGTACACCGCGTTCTCCAGCAGCGCCTGGCCGATGCCCTGCGCCACGCCGCCCTGCACCTGGCCCTCGACGATCATCGGATTGATCACCCGCCCGACATCGTCCACCGCGACGAAGCTCACCACCTCGACGATGCCGGTCTCCTTGTCGATCTCGATCTCGGCGACGTGGCAGCCGCCCGGGAAGGTGAAGTTCTTCGGATCGTAGAACGCGGTCTCGTCCAGGCCCGGCTCCAGCTCCTCGATCGGATAGTTGTGCGGAATGTACGCGGCAAGAGAAATCTCCGCCAGCGCCTTCGATTTGTCCGTGCCCGTGACTGTGAACTTGCCGTCCTTGAACTCGATGTCGTCGACCGATGCCTCCATCAGATGGGCGGCGATCTTCTTCCCCTTGGCGACGACCTTGTCCATCGCCTTGACCATCGCGCTGCCGCCTACCGCGAGGCTGCGGCTGCCGTAAGTACCCATGCCGAACGGAATCTTGGCGGTATCGCCGTGCACCACATCGACCTGATCCATCGTCACGCCAAGCTGATCGCACACCAGTTGCGCGAGCGTGGTCTCGTGTCCCTGTCCGTGGCTGTGCGTGCCGGTGAACACCGTGATGCTGCCGGTCGGATGTACCCTGATGTTCGCCACCTCGTACAGGCCCGCGCGCGCGCCGAGCGAGCCCACCACGGCCGATGGCGCGATGCCGCAGGCCTCGATGTAGGTGGAGATGCCGATGCCGCGCAGTTTTCCGCGCGCGGCGGCGGCGGTGCGACGTGCTTCGAAGCCGGCATAATCGGCGGCCTCCAGGCAGGCATCCAATGTGGCCTGGTAGTTGCCGCTGTCGTATTGCAGCGCCACCGGGGTTTGATACGGGAAGGCATCCGCCGCGATGAAGTTCTTACGCCGAAGCGCGATGCGATCCGCCCCCGTGTCATGCGCACAGACATCGACCAGACGCTCGAGCAGGAACGTCGCCTCCGGACGACCGGCGCCGCGATAGGCATCTACCGGAACGGTGTTGGTGAACACCGCCTTCACCTCGCAGTAGATCACCGGCGTCTTGTAAACGCCGGCGAGCAGCGTCGCATACAGATAGGTCGGGATGCTGGGCGCGAAGGTGGATAGATACGCGCCCATGTTGGCCAGCGTCGAAATCCGCAGGGCGAGAAAATTGCCGTCCGCATCCAGCGCCATCTCTGCGGTGGTGTCGTGGTCGCGGCCGTGCGCATCCGACATGAAGCTCTCGGAACGCTCGGCCGTCCATTTCACCGGTCGCCGCACCTTGCCCGAAGCCCAGGTGACGATCGCCTCCTCGGCATAATGATAAATCTTGGAGCCGAATCCGCCGCCCACGTCAGGCGCCACCACGCGCAGCTTGCTCTCCGGGATGTGCAGAACGAACGCGCCCATCAGCAACCGGATGACATGCGGGTTCTGGCTGGTGGTGTAGAGCGTGAAGTCGCCGCTGTTGGTATCGAACTCTCCCACCGCGGCGCGCGGCTCCATGGCGTTGGGGATCAGCCGGTTGTTGGTGAGGTCGAGTTTTACAACTTTTGCAGCCTTGGCGAACGCCGCGTCCACCAGCGCCTCGTCGCCGATATGCCAGTCGTAGCAGATGTTCCCCGGCGCATCGTCGTGCACCAGCGCGGCGCCCGGCGCGATCGCATCGCGCAGCGAGGCCGCCCCGGGCAGGTCTTGATAGTCGATGACGATCTGCTCCACGGCGTCCTTCGCCGCCTGCTTGGTCTCGGCGATCACCACCGCGACCGGGTCGCCGACATGCCGCACCTTGCCGATCGCCAGCACCGGATGCGGCGGCTCGGCCATCGGCGTGCCGTCCTTGTTGTGGATCTGCCAGCCGCACGGCAGACCGCCCACGTTGTCGGCGGCCAGGTCGGCGCCGGTGAACACCGCCACCACGCCGGGCGCTTTCGCCGCAGACGTTGTATCGACGCTGTTGATCTTCGCGTGCGGCCGGTCCGAGCGCCGGATGAATGCATGAAGCTGCCCGGGCCGGTTGATGTCGTCGGTGTAGTTGCCGTGTCCGCTGAGGAACCGCACGTCCTCCTTGCGGCGGACCGAAGCTCCAATTCCCTCGAAGGGCATTGCCGTCTCTCCCTGTGGCCCGTCTTATTCGGCGGCGGCGGCCTTGCCGTGCATCAGCGGCCACGCGGCCGCGATCGCCTTGACGATGTTATGATAGCCGGTGCAACGGCAGAGATTGCCTTCCAGGCCCTCGCGGATCTGCTTCTCGGTGATCCCATTCGGATGCGAGTTCACCAGGTCGATGGCGCTCATCACCATGCCCGGCGTGCAGAAGCCGCATTGCAGCCCGTGGTGCTCGCGGAACATCTCCTGCATCGGATGCAGCGTGCCATCGGCGGCGGCGAGGCCTTCGATCGTGGCGACCGCGCAACTCTCCGCCTGCAGCGCCAACATGGTGCAGGACTTCACCGATACGCCGTCCAGGTGGACGACGCAGGCGCCGCATTGGCTGGTGTCGCAGCCGACATGGGTGCCGGTCAGCCCGAGCTTCTCGCGCAGGAGTTCCACCAGCAGCGTGCGTCCCTCGACCTCGACCGTATGCTGCCTGCCGTTCACCGTCAGGGTCACCTGAGGCATTGCGCAAACCCTCCCTTGTCGCGTGGTCCGGAGTGTGGTCATCCCGCCGCGCGGTGGTCAAGCGGGCGCGGGCAAAGCCGCAACGGGCCGCAGGCCACGTTGCGATTGACGGTAAGCGACTCCGCGGCAGTGCCACAGCGCAGTCCGCTGGGGTTCATCTGCTGGCGGCGTTCAGCGCCTCGCTGCAAGGCGTGATCGGGCAGTTGGCGGTGGCGCCTGATTGCAACGAGATCACCGGAGCCTTGCAACTGCCGAAGACGTTGCCGCTCGATGGCGTCATCATCACTGGCGATGCCAACTTCACTCAGCGGGACATCTGCCGGGTCATCATCGATGGAGGTGGAGACCTCATGACTCCCCCTCATTTGTCAGACCGGCCCGAGAACGTCTGCGAAGAGCGGCTGCTCGTGCAGCATGCGGGAGAAACGCTGCATCAGCGGACGCAGCCTGGTTTCCGGCATCGTGGGGATCAGATCGTAGAGCATGCAGCCCTGGCGGAACAACGAGTGGACGCGGCGCTTGACGGTGTTGGATTCTACCTGGATTTTACCTGGGCGAGTCCTAGACAAAAAGACTCCAGCAATCACGTTGGCGACGTTCCGGCAAGTTCCTCGATGAATGGTGCGGTCAGGTCATGCGCTCGCGTATCGAGCCGATGAAGAAGATCGCCAGGACGCTACGCTCGCATCGTGCGCTGATCTTGAACTACTTCCAACTCCTGTAAGACATCCGCACGAAAATGCGGTGCCATCTTTACGCCCAAAATTCGTAAGGCTGAGCTCGGTTGCATGCATCTCGTTTGCTTCGGGTGCGTGGGGCTGCTACTCCATCCGCCACCCGCGATCGCGGAGCATCACCGGCGTACGGATCTGTGCGGCGCGGTCAGCCTCGCTGAGGGCGAGCCAGAGCCGCAACCGCTCCAGCACGCGGCGCGTCGGCATGGCGAGATCGAGCTCCAGCGCCTCCTGCATCGCATAGAAGCGCAGCCCCACGAGTTCGCCGTCGCCGCCCAGCGCGCCCGTGACGTGGCGCGCATCGACAGCGAAGAACCGCGCGTTGAACCGGATCGGGCCGGGCGGCGGCGTGACGGCGCGCGCCAGCAGATGCAGCGCGTGCAGGTGTGGCGGCGCGCCCAGCGAGAGACCGGTCTCCTCGTGCAGTTCGCGCGCGGCGGCGATGCCCAGGCCATGCGCCAGTCTCGCGTTGGCGCTCTTGCGCAACAGGTGCTCTGTATGCGGCGACAACGGCGAGGCACTCGGCGCATCGAGATCGGCGCGATCCACCGCGCCGCCGGGAAACACCAGGCGGTTCGGCATGAAGCGATGTTTCGCCCCGCGCATGCCCATCAGCATCGACACATCGTCGGCATCGCCGCGATAGACGATCAGGCTCGCAGCGTGCCGCGGACGAACCGCGCGCGGACGCGGAGGCTCGCTTTGATCGACCAGCGGTGCGTGTCGGACGTGGTCTTCAGGCAAGTTCGAAGCCTCGGGTCTTGAGATAGGCGGAGAAGCCAAAGCGCTCCGGCACAGAAAGCTGGCGCGCGACGTTCTCGCTCCAGCCGACGCCCTCGCGCGGCGGATAGACGTCGTTGTTCTTCAGGCTGCCAGGCGCCACCGGTTCGCGCGCGCGGCGGCGTTCGTCGTAGGCGCGGATTTCGGTTTCTTGCCCGTTGTCGTCGTAGCGCTCGCGATGCACCACAACGGACGGTGGCAGTCGCATCGACACGGGACGACGGAACACCGGCCAGCCCACGGAAAGGCCCGCGACAGGATAGACGCCAGAGGGCAGCGACAGCAGCGGCGTGACGCGCTCGATATGGCTGCGCACATAGCTGATGGGGCAGGTGCCGAGCCCGACCGCATCGGCAGCCGCGATGAATTGCGCCATCGCCAGCGAGCAATCGACCGCGGTGTTGAGGAAGGTGTCGAGGTTGTTGTTGGCGTGCGGCATGCCATGCAGTTCGCACAGGCGCTGGTTGCGTCGCATGTCGCCGCACCACACCAGGAACACCGGTGCCGATGCGATCCAGTCCATCGTGCCGATCCAGTCGGCGATCTGCTTGATCCGCGCGCGGTCGCGCATCACCACGACGGAGTATTGCTGAAGATCGGATTTGGTCGGCGCCGACTGCGCCGCGGCCAGCAATGCGTCGAGCAGCGGATCCGGCACCGGTTGCTCGGTGTAGCGTCGCGTGACGCGCCGATCGAGCAGCGGCGCCACTTCCGGCGGCACGTCGACATTCGGCAGTTCGATCCCGAAGCGAGCCCGCAATAACTCCTCAGTGTCAGCCATCACGCACCTCTGACCATCGCGTCGCACACTTGCCGGAATGCCGTGACCGCGCAAGGCTGCGCGCCAACCGGAGGAGACCCCGAATGCCCGCACCGTATGCAACGCATCGCGCGCAGATCAAAGCCATTCTGCTTGCGTGGGGCATGCCGGAGGAGAACGCCAAACCAACCGCCGATATTCTTTCCTGGGCCGATCTGCATGGCGTGGACAGCCACGGAATGTCGATGCTGCCGGGTTACGACCGGCTGCGCCGGAGCGGACGGGCGAAGATGGATGCGCGGCCGAAGATCGTGAAGGAGACACCGATCTCCGCGCTGATCGACGGAAGCGGTGGGTTGGGCCACGTGCCGGCGCACTTCGCCATGCAGGTGGCGATCGACAAGGCGAAGTTTTCCGGCATGGCAATCGCGGCGGTGCGCAACTCGGCGCATTTCGGCGCCACCGGCTATTACACGCTGATGGCGGCGAAGGCCGGGCTGATCGGCATGGCGTGCACGTCGGCCTCCAGCATTCAGGTGGCGCCGACCTTCGGCAAGGAAGCAAAACTCGGCACCGATCCATGGTCGTTCGCGGCACCGAGCGGCGATGACGACAGGCCGTTTCTGCTGGACATGGCGACGACCACTGTGGCGGCCGGGCGCATCCGCAACAAGGCGAACGAGGGATTGGAATGTCCGCCCGGCTGGGTGCTGAACAAGGACGGACTGCCAAGTACCGATCCGCTCGAGGCGCGCGAGAAGGGCGGGTTCCTGACGTCGCTCGGCGGATCGCCGGAGAATTCCAGCTACAAGGGCTACGGGCTGGCGGCGATGGTGAACATTCTGGGATCGTGTCTGTCGGGCGCGACTTTGATCACCGATCCGCAGCACACGAAGAAGCCGCAGGGAAATGACATCGGCCACTTCTTCATGGCGATCGATCCGGGGCTGTTTCGCGATCCGGCAGAGTTCCGGGGCGATGTCGCGCGCTTCTGCGACGATCTGCGCACGACGAAACCGATCGATTCGTCGCAGCCGGTGATGGTCGCCGGCGATCCGCAATGGAACAACGCTGAAAAGCGGCTGGCCGAGGGGATCCCGGTTGGGCCCGGTCTGCTCAATCAGGTGCGGCAGATTGCGCAGGCATCTGCCGCACCCTGGTTACTCGATTAGCGAAACATCCGAGGCGTCTGGCCTCAGCGGTAGTTATAATTGGAATCGGGACCGCGCGGACGGTCGTCGCCTCGATAGGCGTCGTCGCGACGATAGGTGTCGTCACGCCGGTAACGGTCCCGGTCGCGCTCGGCCTGCTGGCGGCGCATTTCATCGTCGCGGCCGCGCTCATAGGCGTCGCGATTCTCATTGCCGTTGTTACCGTTCAGGAACCGCTGTGCCTGTCCCATGAAGTCGTTGCTGTCAGCGCGCGCCGGCGGCCCGGACGATAGAAGCGGAACGGCCGTCAACAGACACGCGGCAAATGCCGGAATGGCTCGCATGGCGCAATTCCTCCTGTTGCTCGCGGGCCAACGCCTACGGCCGACCAAGAGTTCAGCGGCAATGGATCACATTTTTTCTACACCACCAACGCGGCCCGCTCGCTCGCCGCGCGCGCCCACGCCGCGTCCATGTCCTCGTCGAACAATTCGGTGAGCTTCTTCATCATCGTGCCGCCCAACTCCTCGGCATCCACGATCGTCACCGCGCGCCGGTAATACCGCGTCACGTCGTGGCCGATGCCGATTGCGATCAGCTCCACCTGGTCGCGGCCCTCGATGTCGCGGATCACCTCGCGCAGGTGCTTCTCCAGGTAATTCCCCGGGTTCACAGACAGCGTCGAATCATCCACCGGCGCGCCATCGCTGATCACCATCATAATGCGCCGATGCTCCGGACGCACCAGCAAGCGGCGATACGCCCACAGCAGCGCCTCGCCGTCGATGTTCTCCTTCAGCAAACCCTCGCGCAGCATCAGGCCCAAATTCTTCCGCGCCCGCCGCCACGGTGTATCGGCCGACTTGTAGATGATGTGGCGCAGATCGTTCAGCCGACCGGGATTGCGCGGCTTGCCCTCCTGCACCCATTTCTCCCGGCTCTGCCCGCCCTTCCAGGCACGCGTCGTAAACCCCAGCACCTCCACCTTCACCGCGCAGCGTTCCAGCGTGCGCGCCAGGATGTCGCCGCACATCGCGGCCACGGTAATCGGCCGCCCGCGCATCGATCCCGAGTTGTCGATCAGCATCGTCACCACGGTGTCGCGGAACTCCATGTCGAGCTCGCGCTTGTACGACAGCGCCTGCATCGGGTTCACCACCACGCGCGACAGCCGCCCCGCATCCAGCAGCCCCTCGTCCAGGTCGAACTCCCAGGCGCGCGTCTGCTGCGCCAGCAGCCGCCGCTGCAACCGGTTGGCAAGCTTCGAGATTACCCCCTGCAGGTGCTGCAACTGCTGATCCAACTGCTGGCGCAGCCGCGACAGCTCATCCGGATCGCAAAGTTCCTCGGCCTCGATCTCCTCATCGTGGAGACGCGTGTAGGCACGATAGATCGCCTCGTTGTCCGGGTTCGGCCGCTCCCGTCGCGGCTGCGGTCCGCCCGGCCTGTCGTCGCCGTCGGCGATCGCGGCGTCTTCGTCGGATTCGGTGCCCTCGTCGTCCGCCGCTTCGCCTTCCATCTCCTCGGGATTCGCGCCGAGCATGCTGTCCTGCTCGGATTCGCTCTGCCCCGAACCGTCCTGCTGTTCGTCCTGCTGGCCCGACTGTTCGCCGCCGTCCTCGCCTTCCTCGGTCTGGTCCTCCGGGTCTGCTTCGCTCTCGGCTTCGGCAAGATCGAGCGCGGCAAGCAGTTTCCGTGCGGCACGCGCATAGGCCAATTGGTTGTCCTGCGTGCGATTCATCTCAACCAGCGCGGCATCCGCGGACTCGCCCAGGGTGTCGCGCCACATGTCCAGGATGCGCCGCGCCGCCGGCGGCGACACTTCGCCCGACATCTGCTCACGCGCCAGCAAGGCCAGCGCGGCCGAGACCGGCAACTGGTCCTTGCGAGTCATGCGGTCGTAGCCTTCGGCCTCGCACTCTTCGCACAGCTTCGAATGCAGATTTGCCGCGACGCCCGCCATGTGGCGCGAGCCCACCACCTCGACCCGCGCCTGTTCGAGCGCGTCGTACGCGTCCTTCGCCTCGCGCCGCGCCGGCATGCGGGCGGCGTGTACCGCGTCGTCGTGATGCCGTAGCCGCAGCGCGATCGCATCCGACGAACCGCGCAGCCGCGCCATCTCCGCCGGCGGCAGCGCCCGTGTCGGCAACGGCAATCGTGCGCGCTTGCCGGACAGGCCCGACGGGCCCGGCTGAAATGCCACCTGAACGTCGGGGATTTCGGCGATTGCGCGCAGCACGCCGGCAGTGGCGCGCTTGAACTCTTCGGCCCGTGTGTTGTCCTTGTTGGTGCCGCTCATTCGGCGTTCGCCTCTTCCTCGTCATCCCGGCGCTTATTCGCCATCCCCGCGAAAGCGGGGACCTAGGCCTGGATCCCCGCTTCCGCGGGGATGACGAATAAGCGCTGGATGGCGAAACCTTATAATCCGCTCAGTTGAACTTCCGCGTCGTGAACCCGCCGGTCGGGATCTCCTCGTTGAAGCAGCGCTGGTAGTATTCGCCCACCGTCGCGCGCTCCGCCTCGTCGCACTTGTTGAGAAACGTCACTCGGAACGCGAACCCGACATCGCCAAAGATGCGCGTGTTCTCCGCCCAGGTGATCACCGTCCGCGGCGACATCACCGTGGAGATATCGCCGTTGATGAAGCCGGCGCGCGTCAGGTCGGCCAGCGCCACCATGGCCTCGATCCGCTTCTTGATGGCTGCGTCCTTCGGGTTGGCGTCGAGCTTCGCCAGCACGATTGAGGTCTCCATCGCATGCGGCAGATAGTTCAAGGTGGCGACGATGTTCCAGCGGTCCATCTGCCCCTGATTGATCTGCTGCGTGCCGTGGTACAGGCCCGTGGTGTCGCCCAGCCCCACCGTGTTGGCGGTCGAGAACAGCCGGAATGACGGATGCGGCCGGATCACGCGGTTCTGGTCAAGCAGTGTCAGCTTGCCCTCGACCTCGAGAATGCGCTGGATCACGAACATCACGTCCGGCCGGCCGGCATCGTATTCGTCGAACACCAGCGCGCAGGCGTGCTGCAGGCACCACGGCAAAATGCCCTCGCGGAATTCGGTGATCTGCTTGCCATCCTTCAGCACGATGGCGTCCTTGCCGATCAGGTCGATGCGGCTGATGTGGCTGTCGAGGTTCACCCGGATGCACGGCCAGTTGAGCCGCGCCGCAACCTGCTCGATGTGCGTGGACTTGCCGGTCCCGTGGTAGCCCTGGATCATCGTGCGTCGGTTGAACGAGAAGCCCGCCAGGATCGCCAGCGTCGTCTCGCGATCGAACTTGTAGGCCGTATCGATGTCGGGCACGTGCTCGGTGCGCACCGAGAACGCCGGCACGACCATGTCGGTTTCGATCTCGAACGCGTCGCGAGCGACCACCGTGGTGTCCGGTATGTCGATCGCGGAGGTTGGACGGATTTCGGCCAGAGCGGCAACGTTGTTCATCGGGCAAGCGGTTCCTGTATCAGTCCTCGAAAAGTCTAGCCCCCGTGCAAGCTCGCGCAAGAGCGAGGGGAACGGCGGTCGGCTTCGGTTCAGCCGGTGGCCGCCACGCTGGGTGCGGCAACCAGGCGCGAGCGAACCGCGGCGTAGGCGAGATTGATCGTCTTCAGGCGTTCCTCGGCGGCCCGGTCACCGCCATTGGCATCCGGATGGTGCCGCTTGGCCAATTCCTTGTAGCGTGTCTTCACGGCATCGAGCGTGGTCGGCCAGGACAATCCCAATGTGGCCAGCGGCTCGCGCAGCTCGGGCGGCGTCTGCTCCGGTGTCCGGGAGGTTCCCCGCTTCACCCGGCCGGCCGCCAGGAGATGCAGCGGATCGCGGACGAGTGCCTCGTCCCAGGCCGAGGTGCTGCCGAACCGACCGAGCGGCCAGGACGGCCGTTGCCAGGCGGTATCGGCACGCAGCTGCGCCTCGATCTCTCCCGGCGACATGCCCTTGTAGTAGTCCCAGGTCGAATTGTAGGCGCGCACATGCTCCAGGCAGAACCACCAGTAATCCCCGAGATTCCGGCGCGATTTCGGCGCGCGGTACTCGCCCAGCGCCTCGCAGCCCGGCATCTCGCAGTTCCGGCCCGGCGCTGCCGGGTCGGGTGCGTAGGCCCTGGATCTGGGGGCACGTCGGCTCATGGTGCCGTTATGGGCAGCTTGGCGGGCGCTTGGCAACTGACTCTTGGCGTTAATGGGGAACAGGCCGATATGTCGGCAATGCAGTCGCGTGCCGCAAGGCTGGAAGAGGTCCTGAGCCGTGCTTTCTCGCCGACGCTGATGCGTGTGGTGGACGACAGCGCCCGCCACGCCGGACATGCCGGTGCGCAGCCGGACGGCGAGACGCACTACACCGTGCTGCTGGTGTCCGAGGCGTTCCGCGGCCAGAACCGCCTGGCCCGGTCACGCGCCGTGCACGCGGTGCTGGAGGCCGAGTTCGCCGGCGGCATGCACGCGCTGTCGCTGATCCTGCGCACTCCAGGGGAAGACAGCGGCGATGTCGCCTGACCCGGAGCATTTCGCCGATCATCTCGTTGCCGGCATGCCCGACGCGATCGTCTTCGCGGACGCCGAGGGCGTGATCCGCCGCTGGAACCGTGGCGCGGCTCGTATCTTCGGCTTCGAGGAGTCCGAGGCGCTCGGTCATTCGCTCGACATCATCATCCCTGAAAGCCTGCGCTCGCGGCATTGGCACGGCTACCGCGCCACCATGCGTACTGGGCAATCACGCTATGGCGACGGCCAGGTCCTGTCCGTACCGGCCGTGCGGAAGGATGGCGCGCGGATCTCGGTCGAGTTCACCATCGTGCCGTTCACCGACGATACTGGGCGGATGGTCGGGATTGCCGCGATCATGCGCGATGTCACGGCACGGTTCGACGAGTTGCGCGCGTTGCGCAAGGAGCTTGCGGCGCGACCGGCTGGTGAATGACCCGAAAGGACGCCGCATGCCCGTCATCGAAACCGCCCTTACCCGCCTGCTCGGCATCGAGCATCCGATCCTGCTTGCGCCGATGGGATCGGCCGCAGGCGGCAGACTTGCCGCAGCCGTCACCAATGCCGGCGGGCTCGGCCTTGTCGGCTCGGGCTATGCCAATGCCGACACCATCCGGAAGGAGCTGACCGAGGCCGGCAATGCACGGGTCGGCATCGGGTTCATACTCTGGGCCCTGGAGAAGAACCCCTCGGCGCTTGATGTGGCGCTCGACGCGAGGCCCGCGGCTGTGATGCTGTCCTTCGGTGACCCCACCCCATTCACCGGCCGTATCAAGAGCGCCGGCTGCAAGATCATCTGCCAGGTGCAGACCCTGGCGCAGGCGAAGGAAGCTGCTGCCGCGGGCGCCGATATCATCATCGCCCAGGGACGCGATGCGGGCGGTCATTCTGGGGTGACGCGAGGCACCATGGGATTCGTCCCGGCAGTGGCTGATGCCGTTGCTCCAATACCCGTGGTCGCCGCCGGCGGCATCGCCGATGGCCGTGGCCTCGCCGCGGCTCTCGCATTGGGGGCCGCCGGCGTCTCGATGGGCACCCGTTTCACCGCGTCCCGCGAGTCGCTGTGGAGTCAGGCGATGAAGGCCGCCGCTCTGGCTGCAGGAGGCGACCAGACCGAGCAGACGCGCGTGTTCGACGTTGTCCGCGGGGCGCCCTGGCCGGCAATCTATCCCGGTCGCGCACTGCGCAACGCCTTCTCTACCCGCTGGCACGGTCAGGAGGGGGCATTGGCCGCCGACCAGCAGGAACAGGAGAAGACCTACCTGATGTCGGCAGAAGACGACTTTGCCACGCGCGTCGTCTGGGCAGGCGAGGGCGTCGACCTGGTCAACGACATTCCAGCCGCATCCGAGATCATCGACCGGGTCATCGCGCAGGCAGCGGCAACCTTGACGCGTGGAGCTCAGTTGGTGCGGGAGTCCCCTTCGCGTTCAGCGTAAGCTGGAAGGATGGGTAATCGTCCCTCCAGTGAGAGCGACCGGGACGCCGGTTGTGCCCGGAAAGCTGATCGGCAGACCGGCCTGCGTGCGCGCCGCGAGGAAGCCGAAACATTGAGCCTCCAGTGCGTCGCCGTCCCAGCCGAGCGCCTCCACCGGATCGACGGGCGCAGCTAGCCTGTCACGTAGCGCCTGCATGATCGCCGGGTTCCGGCGTCCGCCGCCGGTGACCAGCCAGCGAAGCGGCAGGGCGGGCAGTGGCGCCGCGGCTACCGCATCGGCCGTGAAGGCAACCAGTGTCGCCGCACCATCGGCCGGAGACAGCGTGGCGAGTCCGCTCGCGCCGAGCACGGCCGCGAAGTCCAGCCGGTCCAGCGACTTTGGCGCCGGCTCTGCGAAATAGGGGTGCGCCATCAGCCAGCCAAGCACCTGCCGATCGACCTGCCCGGAAAGGGCAATCGCGCCATCCCGATCGAACGGCGCTCCCGTGTGTCGCGCGATCCAGTCATCCAGCGGGCCATTTCCCGGCCCGGTGTCGAATGCGATCAGGCTTCCGTCCGGCCCGATCCAGCTCACATTCGCCACGCCGCCGATGTTCAGCACCGCCAGGGGCGTCGCCATGCCTCGCGCCAGGGCGGCATGGTACACCGGCGCAAGCGGCGCCCCTTGGCCTCCAGCGGCGACATCGGCCGAACGGAAATCGTGCGCCACCGGCACTCCGGTCCGCCAGGCGAGTTCGGCGGCGTCGCCGATCTGCCAGGTCCGTCGCCGGTCGGGCTGATGCAGAATGGTCTGGCCGTGGAAACCGATGAGGTCCGCTGGCCTCCCCAGTGCGGCCACCGCGCGCACGTGGTACTCGGTCAGCCGCGCGGTGGCGCTCTTGAGCCGCCGGTCATCAGGGTCCAGCCGAGACGCGTTGTCCAGGATGCGCCGCAGGTCCGCCCGAAGGCGGTCGTCGTACGGCATCGTCACGGTCGGACCGAATGCGCCGATCCGCTCGCCGTCGGTCTCCAGCCAGGCGGCATCGACGCCATCCAGCGAAGTCCCGCTCATCAGCCCGATGGTGCGCAGCATTTTCTTCGCCCGATTTCCCCTGGGCCGCGTCTGTGCTAGCCCACGCTCCCTTCTGATACAGGCCGGGCGTCATGGTCAAAAGCGAGTTTCTGCGCGAAGCCACCGAACGGGGCTTCGTTTTCCAGTGCACCGACACCGAGGCACTGGACGCGGCGTTCCGCGATGGCACCGTCACGGCCTATATCGGCTTTGACTGCACGGCCGACAGCCTGCACGTCGGCAGCCTGGTGCAGATCATGATCCTCCGCCTGCTGCAGCGGCACGGTCATCGTCCACTGGTGCTGATGGGCGGCGGCACCACGCGCATCGGCGATCCATCCGGCAAGGACGAGACGCGCCAGATGCTGACGGACGAGCAAATCGAAGCCAACATGGCCGGCATCCGCCGCTGCTTCGACCCGTTCCTGCGCTTCGGCGACGGGCCGTCCGACGCGATCATGGCGAACAACGGCGACTGGCTGAACGCGCTCGGCTACATCCCGCTGCTGCGCGACGTTGGCACGCATTTCACCGTAAACCGTATGATGAGCTTCGACTCCGTGCGGATTCGGCTGGATCGCGAGCAGCCGCTGACCTTCCTCGAATTCAACTACATGATCCTGCAGAGCTACGACTTCCGTGAGCTGAACCGTCGCCACGGCGTCGCGTTGCAGATCGGCGGGTCGGACCAGTGGGGCAACATAGTCTGCGGCATGGAATTGACCCGCCGCACGGACGGCAAGGCAGTTCACGGCCTGACCACGCCGCTGATCACCACCGCGTCCGGCGCCAAAATGGGTAAATCCGCGCAGGGGGCGGTGTGGCTGACGCGCGACCGGCTGTCGCCGTACGATTACTGGCAGTTCTGGCGCAACACCGAGGATGCCGATGTCGGCCGCTTCCTGCGCCTGTTCACCGACCTGAAGCTGCCCGAGATCGCCCGCCTGGAGAAGCTTGGCGGGGCGGAGATCAACGAGGCAAAGAAGGTGCTGGCAACCGAGGCGACCCGCCTGGCGCACGGTGCGGAGGAGGCCGCGGGCGCCGCGGAGACCGCGCGGCTTGCATTCGAGGAGGGTGAGGCGACCGACACGCTGCCCAGCGTCGAGGTGTCGCGCGGCGACCTCGCGGCGGGTATTCCGGCATTTCGCCTGTTCGCCTTGGCGGGCCTTGCCGGGAGCAACGGCGAGGCAAGGCGGCTGATCCGCGGCGGCGGGGCCCGCATCAACGACGTGCCCGTGCAGGACGAGGGGCTTACTGTGACCGTGGCGGACCTGCACGACGATGCGATCAAGCTGTCGGCCGGCCGCAAACACCACCGGCTCGTGCGCGCGCTATAGGCATCGGACAAAAGGCAAAGACGGAGCGTAGATTCTCCCCCTCCCCTTGCGGGAGGGGGTTGGGGGAGGGGTAACACCGGCGCAGCGCAAGATTGCGCTGTAGGCCGGACAGGAGTGATCGCATGGCTCAATCTGGTGGATTCTCCCGGACACGACTCGCACACTTGTCCGACACCATGCGCGGTCATGTCGAGCGTGGCGAGCTCGCCGGCCTTGTCGCGTTGCTCGCCCGCCACGATGAGGTCCATGCCATGGCATTCGGCGTGCAGGACCTAGACACCGGCACGCCGATGCGGCGCGACAGCATCTTCCGCATCGCCTCGATGACCAAGCCGGTGACTGCCGCAGCCGCCATGATCCTCGTCGAGGAGGAGAAGCTTCGGCTGGACGATCCGGTCGACCGGCTGCTGCCGGAACTGGCCGGCCGCAGGGTCCTGCGCTCCCTCGAGGGACCGCTGGGCGACACGGTGCCGGCCAATCGTCCGATCACGGTGCGCGACGTGCTGACCTTCCGCCTGGGGTTCGGCGCGGTGATGGCGCCGCCCGGGCAATACCCGATCCAAGCCGCGATCGAGAAGGCCGGCCTTGCCCCGGGACCGAACCCGTTGCCGTTCGGCCCCGACGAGTTCCTCAGGCGTCTGGGCGGCCTGCCGCTCATGCATCAGCCGGGCGAGCGGTGGATGTATCACACCGGCTCCGACGTTCTGGGTGTGCTGGTCGAGCGCGCCGCCGGTATGGCCTTTGGGGATTTCCTGGCCGAGCGGATCTTCGCCCCGCTGAGCATGAAGGATACCGGGTTCAGCGTGCCCGAGGGCAAACTCGACCGGCTGGCGACATGCTATCGGACCGATGCCGAGACCGGCCGGCTTGTCGCCTACGACCGGGCCCGCGGCGGCCTATGGTCAAGGCCTCCCACCTTTCAGTCCGGTGGCGGCGGACTGGTTTCGACCGCCGACGATTTTCTCGCATTCGGCCGAATGATGCTGCGCGGCGGCCGCCACGGCACGAACCGCATCCTGACGCGTCCGAGCATCGAGCTGATGACAACGGACCATCTGACGCCGGCGCAGAAGGCAGCCTCGCCGTTCTTTCCCGGCTTCTGGGATACCAACGGCTGGGGCTTTGGCGTTGCGGTGAGCACGACGCCGGGTGGCCTCGGCCCCGAGCCTGGCAGTTACGGCTGGATCGGCGGCTTCACGACGGCCTGGCGTTCCGCTCCTGCCGAGGATGTGGTGGCCATCCTGCTGACCCAGCGTCTCATGTCCGGGCCAGCTTTGCCTGCGGTCATCGCGGACTTCTGGACGCACGCCCACCAGGCGATCGACGACTGACGTTCAACCGCCAGATTCCAATGACGCTTTCTCGCGGCGGCATTGGTACGGCGTCAGCCCAAAGGGTCGCCGCGAGGATGACGAATCGGCTAGCTATTCTCCGGCGTAAAAGTCCTCGGTCGGTTCGACCTTCAGCCTGGCTGGAAAACGAGAGAATCTGCACAAGCGAGCAAATATAAACCATCGGGTCGCGCCGTTGGGTCTCGTTGCCTTCCTGTTCGCTAACGGTTGGAGGATAAAATGTCAGCAAGATTGGGCAATGCGTATGCAGGACTCGGTCGCTGCATCTACTGCGGAACCATTCCAAAACTGCCGGAGAGACTGACCAAAGAACACATTATCCCATTTGGACTCAGCGGACCTTATTACATAAATGCCGCAAGTTGCGCTAGCTGTGCCAGACGCACGCAGAAAATCGAGGAGATTTGCCTTCAAGATATGTTGCTCCCGATGCGCGTGTACGCGAAGACAAGATCACGCCACAAAACTGTCAGGAAGCCGGTCAAGATCAGAATTGGCACTGCGGAGGGGGAGAGATTCGTCGACGCGACATTTGACCAGATCCCAATCGCCGGAATAATGCCAAGGTTACTCCCTCCGAGAATCTTATTGGGCCTACCCCCTGCGTTGGATTCGTTCATCGCGCAAGCCGGGATCACTGCTGTCCG
>Ga0210402_10001401_pt1 | contig 24881 bp, 30 predicted proteins | sample IncBWC7MmetaG_FD_161055 | JGI IMG/M metagenome (GOLD analysis project Ga0210402, IMG submission 161055) | Forest soil microbial communities from Barre Woods Harvard Forest LTER site, Petersham, Massachusetts, United States - Inc-BW-C-7-M | ecosystem: Environmental > Terrestrial > Soil >... | reverse complement strand
GATCGACAAATTCAAAAATTCAAGGAGCGTCATTCAGCCTGATGCGCTGCGGCCTCTCGAATTCCTTAGAGCAACCACCTGAAGGGTGCTCGCATCTTTAACTGAGTTTTCAGGGAATGCCTGACGTGGGTGGCTAACTCCCTCCGTCACTGCTACCAAAATAGGTGTGTGATGGCGTACCGGCGATTCAAAGACGCGGGTGCTACCCTTCTACTTTTCGCCATGAAAAAGGACACTAGCCCAGGAAAAGTGCTCGCCATCAGTTGTCCGATTTGTGGTGCTGCTCCGGGAGAGAAGTGTCAGCTTTCGAGCGGCCAACCGCGCACCGAGCTCCCGAACAAATGTGAAGTGCTCGCGTCGGCGGCTGCAGGCAGGCATGCGTGGATATGCGACTAGGTCGCGGTGTCAAGTCTTACAAATCTCGGTGTCACGCAGGACTAACACCATTCGGCATGTCTACTTGGCTTTGCATTTCTCTGTGATGCGCTGCGATTGCGAGCATGCCTTCGTTGCATTCCGTCCGTATATCCCGGAGGTCGCCGAGCAGTTTCATGTACGCCGGATGGGATAAGCTCTGGTGCGGATTTAGTAGCTTACTGGCGGCGGTGTGCTCCTTGGCACTGGAAACCTCATAAGCGCCAAACAGCCGACATTCTTCCTCGTCTCGCGGGTGTTTTGTATGCAGGATCACTGATACATAAGATGCCAGCAAACAATGGTTGTTGCGCACTATAGTAATGACCTGATTCGTCCATCACAGTAGACGGAAGATAGGTGGGATCGCAAATGGTTCAGCCTGCGCCAGAACGAGCAGAATTGACCATTCAGCGCATACAGAGGGTTATAAACTCAAACTGTCTTACACAAAACTTGCTGTGCTGGCCGAGCGGCCTCTTGTGCGGGTGAATCCCGATGGACCGAGCAGATTTGGGGCCACAAAGAACCTATTACCCAAGACTGAGGTCCGCATGGCAACTTTCGACCAGTTTCCCGCTCTTGATTGCAAGAACTGCTTTCGGCCCATTCCACTCCCTCCGGCCACACGTCCCGATACACTTGAAGGTCAAGGATTGTGGCCCAAGGGTGGGTCAAGACGAAATTTCTTGTGTCCCGCGTGTAGGCACGTGCATGGATATTCGGCTCCCGATGTCCAGTTAATGCTCCCCCACACGGACCCACGCAGAGCAAGCACGTCCTATAACGTGGTCTACATCCGGATACAATGCGGAGTGAAGGGCTGCGCTTCAATTTTACGAATCCGTACGCTAATGGCTTTCGATAAATGCCCGCATGAAGAGGCCGCGGCAATGCTCCCGTCAAGCCAAGCTCATGAGATTGCTTGTGGCAACGGACACAGCCTCAGCGGCCCGATTGTCCTTTATGGCCTCGCTTTCGACGCTAAGTTTGACGAGGATTGGGAGATCGGGGAGGGGTGGAACAGGCGGACTCCTGCGCGATTGCTGTTGTGCGCCTAAGCCCAGTGAATGAAAATGAACAACGCGGCACCAGCCACCAGCAGGCACTTGACCAGTGACGGCCACTTTTCTACGAACACGTTGCGCATGTGATTTGTCCATTCTAAAGAATGGCCCATTGGCAGGTTCTCCTCTGGGCCTTTTCTTCTATAAAGTGCGGGATGGACTATCGGGGCGCGCTCTGCCGCTCCATCACCATCGTCATTGCACGCACGTGAGTTTCACGGCTGTGCTCGGCATGGACGTGTTTTAGCATTGCGTGAGCGGCCAACGTCCGTTGCTTTCCAATGTCCCCGTTAAAGTCTTGGACGCGCTCTGTGTGATTGCAGGCAAGACAGACGAGGATCGTACCTTATTGGCCTTACAGATGCGGTACATAATGAAGAGTACAGGATGTCTTCCGCTATCGAGGTAATGAACATCACCTTATCGTTACTGAAGTGCTGGGTGGGATGCAAGATGAGCATCACTGAGCGCAGGTGAGTGGCTGCTGGTTCAGTGTTTTCGAATTTTGAATCGGGCTGCTTCGCGACGTCTCAAAGACTATACCTTCTGCGTCGATCCGGTCGCGGTTGGGGAATCTGGTGTAGAAATACTCACGCCAGGTCCGAGAGCGTAACGTGGAGCAGGATCCGCACGAAAGAATAATGGCATCTGCATTCTCCCACGCGGTCGCAGCCCTCAGTCTCGGAACGTGCTTCTATCGACCCGAAATCCCCAAGCGTATCTGGCTGGCTGGCGTCGTGTGTTCCGTCATTCCTGACCTCGATGTGATCGGGTTCCGGTTCGGCATTCGCTATGCTGACTTCTGGGGACATCGCGGATTCACGCATTCTCTGGTCTTCGCCGGTCTTCTGGCAGCCGTGGTTACAGTGGTCATGGTCCGGCGCGGAGCATCCGGGATCGGGCGATTGGGGCTACTTGCGTATTTGTTTCTGGCGACAGCAAGCCACGGCTTGCTTGACGCCATGACAAACGGTGGGCTTGGCGTGGCGTTCTTCTCGCCTTTTGACAACACCCGCTATTTCCTGCCGTGGAGACCAATCCGCGTTTCACCAATCGCCGTGAGGCGCTTTTTCACGCCGCAAGGATTCGCAATTCTGCAAAGTGAACTGCTGTGGATTTGGCTTCCGGCGATGCTGTTTGCAGCATTGATCTGGATGTTGCGCCGGAAGAGCCAACCGCACGTGACGATCCCAAGCGAGTAGCGCCGATTCGGTGCCTTGGATTCAGCTACATGCCGGGAGTGGTGTTTCGATGTGGTTGAACTCCCATCCGCGTGTGACGATGAGCCAACAGTGTGCGGCGCAAACCCTTCGAGATAGGAAGGCGGCACTGCAAATTGGCTAACGAATCCAGCGAACCCGGTGCTTTCGTCTCGGATGTTCCAGTCTCTCGCAATCTGGGTTGCATACTCTTTGGTTGCCACCGGGCAGAAGATCGGCTGGTGCGGCAGTCGCGGTGGGAGCTTGCGCATTCCTGAGTGCCAGATCAGAGCGAGTTCGTGAAGACCAACTGGTCGAAACAGCTTCGTCGTCAAGACCTGTCACTCGTCAACTCGGGATGCACGAGAACCTGGACGTTGCCGTCCCCGGTTAAGGCGTGAATCCTGCCTCCCTTTACGTCCAAGCGGGGCGGATTTGTGTCCGCGTGCGCTTCAAGTCGCGCGGTGCTGTGTGGATGCGGGTTGGGGTCTCCTGCCCGTCTCTTGATCCCTTCCGACGTGTCGCCGGAGCTATCCCAAGATAGCCCGCTGGGTGCTGCAGGGGAGAAAAGATGTGGGTGAGGCGATGCACCATTTATAGAGCACTATTGCTCAGACTTCGCTTGTGCGATTCGGTTACGGTTGTAGTTGCCGATGGATTATGGTGGGGTTTCTTGAGGTAAAAGGCTATTGCGGCCCCGTCCACCAAAGATTCGTACCCAGAGGAGATAGTGATGGCGAAGGTGATTGATTTTTATATTCCGGCGAACTTCCGGACGCCGCTGAAAGGGAAATTGCGGCGACGACGATACGGAAAGGTTATCGAGTTTTGCACGCAGACAAAGAAATCTGCCTAGCTGTAAGACTCCGCACTCGAAGTTATTCATCGCACACATGCCGCAACCTAAGCGTCGACCAATCCCTAGCGTCCTTCTATCTACTGATTCAACTATGCGGTTTTTGGGACTCTCGCAGGCTCCAATCTGCTTCAGCATCCCGATTCGTCCTTGACGTGGAATGTTTCCGGGCTCGGCTAGCGGCAACGGATGGCGCTGAGTGACTGACCTCAGACACAAAAGCCTGCCGCGTTGTCGTCGCACCAGGCTCCGTTGTCTCTACGCCGCCTTCCTCGCCGCCCTCACCTTCGCCCACCGCGCCCGCTGAGCGGCTGCGATTCTCTTTCTGCCTGCTGCGGATATGGTACTCTTGCCCCGCTTCCCTGTGATGGAGACGACCTTCCCCGCTCTCACTCTTGCCCATCGTGCTTTCTGTGCGAGGCTAATCCGCCTGCGAGCCGAAGCCGACAGCGTCCGGCTTCGTCCAGCACCCTTACGCGACGGTGCCGAACTGTTCAATCCAACCAAACCGTGAATCACTTCGTCTAACTTCTCTACCCGTAACTCCGCCTGCTTGCGCTCGTCACGAACCTGTTGGAGCACCTTCTTTAGATTTGACATTGTTACCCCCTCGGGTATTTTGATGCGGCCTGATTGTAGTCTGACAGATACGGGGTCCAACTCGGCGCGGTAAGGATTCAGGCCGGACCGAACCTTCACGTGCCTTACGATTCGCACAGCAACTGCATGAAATAAGCGAACACGAAGGGGCGAGCCCCGCGCGTCCAGTGTCACCGAGAACCACCAGTCACGCGTTCCCACACGGTCGAAATACTTCTGCTTTATCCAACCAGTTCCTTTTCAGGGTGACTGGCGCGTGCCCAGCCCCACCCGCGAGTAAACAGCCATTCGGACCAATTGGGCCGGTTTCGACGCGAGGGCGGACCAGTTCCCCTTCCTAGACGTTCTTTCACCTTGAATGTTCTAGGACCAACATCAATTGACGTGCACGGGTATGGGCAAATGCCTCCCTGGCACATCCGGAGCGCCCTTGCTACGTGCGGCTGCGCAGCCGCCTGTCCTGATCGTGCCTACGTTATTGAAGGCATTGGCGCCGCTGAAACTGGCTGGAACATTGTCCAAGCCAGTGCCCGCGTCATTGATTGTGTTGGACACGACAGTCGGGACAAAACAATTACACTCGATCGCGATACCGACCTTCGTGATGCTGTTCGCTTTGTAGGTATCGCCGCCCTCAGTGAGATAGATTCCCGTCGGCACGTTGGAGATCTTGTTGGATGTGACATTAAAACTCCCAGGACCGAACGGCATCCATATGCCGTAAGAGGTTGCGTTGGTTATCGTATTGCCCGAAACCGTGCCTGGGGAGTCAGTATATACGCCAATCTGGCCGCCGTTCATGACGTTTCCAGTTAGGCTTCCAGGACCGCCGAGCCACTGAACTTGAATGAAACTTGCCTCCATGGTATTTCCTTTGACGGTGGGAGAAAAACTGCCGGCGGGAAGAACCGAGGCGTTGTCGATGTCATGGAAGCTGCTGTTTTCTACTGTAATCGATTCACCTCCAAGACCAACAATCCATGCTCCTATACCACGCCCGAAGGCGCTCAGGTTTCGGACCGTGACTTCGCTGACGATGCCCGAAGAGCCGTCCCCATAGTAGATTCCGGTTAGCCACGTCGGAGAGGTCACACCGTTGCCCGTTCCATCCACCGTGAGATTGCTGATGTTGACCGACCCGGCGGTAACAGCCACCGGCGCCGCGATCTGATCCCCGAAGACGTCGCTTATTACCGTTAAACCGGAAACGGGCACGGTAATTATCACGTCGCTAGTGTTGCCGCTGGCGATTCCTTTCAACGTCAGCGATTGTGTTATGAACACCTGCTCGGCATACGTGCCGGGGCAAACCTCAACGGTTGACCCGGACGGCACACTGCTGACGGCAGCGGAAATCGAGCCGTAGCTTGGAAGGCTCGGTTTGCAAGATCCTACCGCAAATGTGGCTGCCAACATGCTATTGGCGCGCCGAGCATCAGTCCTGCGATAACTCAGGGAGGCTTGGCGCTCCGCGCCGGATGCCTGGCCGCTCGCGATCTGAAGGGCATTCGGACAGCTCGGACAGCGGTTCCGCTTGCCAATCGAAGGCGTTCCCCTTATAGTCATCCGCAATTCTTTCTCCGTCGAAAACCCTGAATCGTGACCTCGGTAGGGAGCCGCGATCCGGGGTTTTCCTATTTTTGAAATCAGAGCACTGCTGTTCCCCTCAAACTTTCAAATGCTGGCGGGATGGATTGTTAGTGCAATCGCGATTTTAAGGAAAATATCAAGGTACGCCATCGAAAATGACCGAAAGTGCTTCTTGACGAGTCCGATTCCGCTAGTAGTTCCTCAGCGTCGCCGACGATTCCCCGGCGTCTCCCGATGCTCGGAATTAGACGGAGGAAGCCCGCTGGATGCACTTGGAACCGGATCAGTTAGTAATCGGGATTTTGCAACAATCTTGGCAAGGCGGACTACAATCTTCGTCTATGCCATTCAAGCGCGCCATTGAATGCGAGATCCAGGGAGAGGGCTTTCGATTGCTATCGAATTGGACGGCTCCCACAGGCAGCTCGTGCTTGAATACCTCTACGGATTAACCAGCGGATTCAGCAGGTCGCAGTGCTCCACGCACTTCACCGTATTGACCTCGACGTCGGCTTTCTTGTGTCCGGAGAAGCTGATGTCGGGCAGGATGAACAGCGTTTGCGGGCCATTGGCGACATTGAAGGAGCAATTGAAGCTCATCGACTGCACGCCGCGTTCCTTGCATCCGGTTTGATCGAGCGCGTCAGTAAGGCTCACGGTCTTGTCGTAGACCTGGTCGGCCAGATGGGACGGCAGTAGCGCGACCGTCAACGGAATGGGCGACTTGATCTTGACGCTGAGTTCCTGGCCGTCGTGATCGGGCGTCATGAGGCTGTAGACCTTGGGCGCCGGCGTCACGTCATATTTTTCATTCAGGATGCGGCGCCAGTGGAATTCGGGCAGGATGCAATTGTCCACACAGCTCCAGCTGTAGTAGTGGATGTGGAGGTCGTTGGGCGAAATGAATTGCTGCGTGCCGGGTCCGAGGATTGCGCGGATCGTGGAGACAACCGGCTTCTCCGGCCGGCGCTCGTCGCGGAAGGTAATGATCATGGGCCGCTCGGACGGCAGATGACACTCGTAGATCGTGTTGGTGACATGCTCCTTCACGCATAGGAAGCTGAAATTCGCAGAGGCGTCGGGATGCTGCATCGCGGCATTCCATTCGTCGGCCCAGGCCATGGCGATGGTGACGGGATATCGCGACTCGATGCCGATGTGCATGTTTCCGCCTCCGGCTGCGGGATGGTAAGCGCGACCGGCGTGTAGGCTGGCGGGCTCCATGGGGATGGTCTCGCCGTTGGAAGGGGTCCAATCGAAGACGCGATTATCTTGCGCGTTGGCGGTGTCGGCGAAGGCGCAGAGGAGTACCGCGGCGAAGATAGAAAGATGCTTCATAGCAAAAGTATTTGCCGGGTCCAGGTGAAGACCTAGTCAATTCGAGAGGGATGGGTTACGGAAGTACCGGGGCGGGAGATTAGATGTATCAGACCGGACGCGTCTCCCGTTGATCCTTGGGAATCACGCAAGAACGAGTTCACAGTTGAGGCTTGATAGTGTAGTTCCGCTCGGGGAGAGTTTCGTGGCGCTGCAATCGAGGTGAAGCCAATTGATAGGGTGTGGGTTTGAGACAGCAAGGATAGAGTCGGCGGTCGAGAATAAGCAGTGACCTGAAGTCCGGTTTGGGTTTGGATGGTGCGAGCATAGTTGAGGATCTTCTGGTGGGAGTCCAGCGGTTCGTCCGCCCAGTTGCGTGAGACTTCGGAGAAGAGGCGATGCTCGATGGGATTCCGTTTGGAAGCGCCGGTGGGATAGTGGGCGACGGTCACAGCCAGGGCATAAGGAGTTGGCCAGTTGGGACTGGAGTTCGGTTTTCCAGGCATGACAGCGGCAACAGTTGCTGCCGCCGGTATCAGCCAGAATGAGCAACTGGCGGGAACCGGAATAGCGAGTGGAACCTTCCTGGTGCCACCAGTGAGCGATGGCATGAGCGGCAAAGGCGGGAGCGTCATGGGAAACGCCAACGACGGGGGCACCGCGATTTTCCATAACATCGTAAAATCCCATAAGGAATCGCGACCCCAATGGAATCGGTGCGGAAGTCGTGATCATAGACGCAATGTGGGACCGGTTCCCAACGGCGGCCAGGATTTTTGAAATTGCCGATGAGCTCGCGTTTCTTGCTGTCGACGCTGACGATGGGTAGATGACGGCGTTGGAAACGGTCGCGCAGCTCGGCCAGATATTCAAACTGAAGATTTCGGTTGGGACTCGAACTGGTGGAGATCTGCTTTTGATTGACCCGCAAGGAATAGCCCATGTCATTGAGCAGGAACCAGCGATAGCTCAGAACCCGTTCGTTAGTGTAATCGGGGAGGTTAGTCCAGTCCAGGTTCCGAGCCTACGGCGCCTACGGCAAGCAGAGTAACAGTCCGTATGCGATACTTCCCTCTTACGAACATACTGGTGGAGGGGCAATGTCCCGGTTGTGCTCTTGTGGTGTGGCCCTGTTCGTCCTCGCGATGGCGGCGGTTATGGGAGGGTGTGGGAGTTCGTCGCCGCCGATCTCGGTGAACTTATCCCCTTCTTCTCCGCAGGCAATCGATCAGAGCCAGACGGTCGCGGTCATCGCAACCTTGACGAATGACACGTCTTCCAAAGGGCTATCGTGGACCCTGACCGGCCCGGGCTCGCTCAGCAATTCCACGGGGCCATCTGTTACCTATATCTCGCCGACGACCAATCTCACCAGCGCGCAACAGGCGACGGTCACCGCGACGTCGGCCGCCGATCAGACTAAGACAGCGTCCCTGCAAATCACCGTGAACCCTAACCCTCTGATTCCATTTCAGACGCTTGCGAACGGATCGGTGGGCACGCCGTACAGCCAAATGATCGCGCTCTCCGGCGGTACTCCTCCGTTTCAGTGGAGTGTGTACGACGGGCCCATTGAAACCGGATATGCGGTGGGCGGCGCAGTGCCGGATGGATTGCAGATGAACCCGACCACGGGCGCCATCAGCGGAACGCCCACCGGCGGGGGGACATGGTATTTCGAGGCTACAGCAACCGACGCGACCGGCGTGACCGCGTTCGACGGTTTCCTGAGCATACAGATCACGCCAACTGGCGCGGCGGGGAATCCGGTTCCATTCTTGAATCAGTCGCTGGCGCCGACAGCGGCTTCGCCGGGCACCTCGGGGGTCACCCTCGGTGTAAGCGGGACGGGATTCGTTTCCGGCGCGACGATTAACTTTAATCGCCGGGCGCTGGCGACAACATTTGTGGACAGCGAGCATCTCGCCGCGATGGTTCCAGCGTCGGACATAGCCAACGCGGGCACGGCCCAGGTGACTGTCGTGAGTCCGGGACCGGGCGGCGGCGAGTCCAACGTCGTTTGTTTCCAGGTAGCCGCACCCGAAACCACGGTTGTTTTCGCCCCTGCGGCGAATTTGCCACTTCAGGTTTATGAGCCACTTGGGATCGCGGTTGGCGATTTCAATGAGGATGGTACGGCCGACCTGGCCATCTCAGCCGGCGTCAAGCTGTTCGCATTCCTCGGCAATGGCGACGGCACATTTGTGCCGGCGGCAAACTCTCCCATGCGGGTACCCAGCCCGCCCTACGACGACTTCGCCTCACCCTATGTCGGGCCGATCGCCACCGCAGATTTCAACCACAGCGGTCATCTGGGATTGGCGGTCGGGTTGATCAACAATGAGGCCGTAGTGATTCTGTTGGGGCACGGGGACGGAACCTTCGTCCCTTCGTCGGCGGCCTTCGCGAACGCACTTGGGATGCCGACAAACGCGCTAGGAGCCGCAGATTTCAATGCGGATGGAAACCTCGATCTTGCCATTATCAACGGAGTCTCGGGGCAGTTGCCCGTTGTTCTGGGATACGGCGACGGCGCGTTCAGCACGGCTGGGGACCTCTACAACGGGACTTTCGCGGTGGGCGTTGCGGTGGGGGATTTTAATGCGGACGGAAAGCTGGATGCGGTCATTGCCAATAGCTTCTCATCCACTTATCCGGGTTCGGGATTGGCTGTGTCGCTTGGGAAGGGCGACGGGACCTTCACGCAAGCGGGTGGTTCGCCCATTGCCGTCGGGCAGAGCCTCTCCGCGGTCATCACATGCGACTTTAACGGTGATGGGAAGCTGGATCTCGCGGTGACAGATTCCGCTGGCAACGCGGTGATCATCCTGCTCGGAAATGGCGATGGAACCTTTGGGTCGCCCACTACGATCCCGGTAGGAAATGATCCGGACGCGATCGTAGCGGCGGATTTCAATAACGATGGGAAGCTGGACCTCGCGGTGACAAACTTTACAGACGGCACGATCACCCTTCTCCTTGGGAATGGCAACGGGACTTTCACGCAGGCAGCCGGTTCGCCTTATGCTGTGGGGAACGGCCCATACCAAATCGCGGCGGCAGATTTCAATGGCGATGGAAAACTCGATCTTGCCGTGGCGAACTTGACCGATGGAACGGTGGCGATTTTGCTGCAGCAATAGTTCCCGGGTTGATCAAGAAAGAAAACGCCACCGCGCCGCGCGTAGTGGAAGCATTCCTGCAATCCGCGTCGGCACCGGCATCGAGGCGCGCATGCTGGAATGGTATCGAGAGTGGGGACAAAAGTAGGGACAGAGGAATGATCTCCGCACCGGGATTTTCGTAAGCGGAAAAATGCTGATTGAGCGGTGGTCAATGAGGATACCCATGTCTCCGGGTTGGACCCTTGAAGAAATGGTGGGCGCTTGTAGTATTTGAAAACACTAGTCAACGTATCTTCAACAGCTTAGCAGGCCCCGGATGACATCTTTACGCCTCTAAAGCACTGTTGAGCACGCAAACAGAGCGCAGATAGAGTGCAACCAGCCAACTGTACCATCCTAAGGTAACGGAGGAAATGGCTGATATGACCGCTCAGTTTCGAGCATCAGGGGTGTGGGGAATCGAGCCTGAGTGATCAGGAACCCGCCGGCGCAAATATATGCCAACGCAGTAATCAAAGGGCGTTGCGTATCACACCGTCCTCACAATCTCGAAGTCAACGTGCTTCAGCTTGTCGAGCACAGGCCCGGAGGGGTTGAAGAGCTTGAATCGAATATCGTGGTCCTGAGCCCATCTCTGCAAGAGCAACAGCATCCCCAGACCCCCACCGCCGATTGCCTGCATTTCCGTGAGGTCCAAAACTACAACACGAGCGTTTGCCTGTGACTTAACGGCGTCCCGTAATTTGAAAGCAGCGCCATTGCGGACAAACCTCCCCGCACATTCAACGATTGCCATCCCACCTACGTTGTCGATGTGTACGCTCGGCATCATTCCTCCAAGTCACTTTTTATCTCGTTGTCGTGATCTAGAGCACGCACCGTGCCGTACTGTACTTTGTGCAAGATGCGAAGGGTAACATCGCCGCATTACCGGAACTTCTTGCATGGGAGAGAGAACTTCTGCCCTACAGACCGCCCAACCCCGTCGATTCCAGCCCGATCTCGCCCGCACCGCCTCCGATTGCCATCGGGTGGGCGATCCTTTTAACAGCGGGTTTCGGGGCAGCACCGCAAGCGCCTGATGGCGTCAACTAGAGGCACTCTGGAAATCGGTCGATATTCGGCATAGAGTTGCGTGTGATGAGACGGCTCGTTCACGCCATCGCTTCGATTGTCGTTGCGTTACTCCTCGCACTCTCACTGGTAGCCACCCCAAAGAAGACCATTGTCGTTATTAACCGCTCTACGGTCGTGGCTTTTTTCGCACCCGTGACATCGGCCGAGTTGAACGCAGACGCCGACACGAACGAGGCTCTGGCAGATTTTCAACTCTATGCAACAAAGATACGGAAACCGCTTGACGACGCGGGAATTGACTTCAAGGAGATTTATTCAAAGTCGTTCCAAGTTCAGCGCGGAACAGAGATCACCACTTTCCATCCCGCCAAAGTTGATGTTGGATACTACTTCGTCGCGCCCGGTAAGGAGCCACGCATTGAGTATGGCGTCCGGACAGACGCCGATCTTTTGCAAATCGCCAAGGAGTACTTCAACCAAGGTTCCGTTCCACCTCGGGCAAAACGCCAACCTATACCGATCTTTGCACTACTTGGTTCCGACCGGGGTGATTCGGTCGGCATCGACCCAATATTGTTCCTTGACGGGCAAGAAATCCGCGCAGTTCCCAATCCTTGCGCCGAAACGCAGCCATTGCACGATTTTCAGAATCAATACTTGAAACCCGGAGCGACCTATCCGGTTGTGTTCGGAGGCGTACAGATAGGAACAGCGTCCGTCACGAAGCTCGAAGGAGACGAGTGGCGCGTTCGGGTGGATAGCGACGTTCAGATTCACGGACTCACGATGGCACTTGCGGTAGGCTCGGCTTCTCTGCTCGGCCGTGACGGCTCGCGGCGTATTCCCACCGCTGCCGAGCAAGACCATGTTGGACGGGCGGCGAGGGAGATTTTGACGAGTAAAGGCGTGCCTGTTACATTGCTGCACCGAATGCGTTTGACTCAGGTCACTGCGATGGAGCTTAACCACTCGATGAAACTGATAGCCTCAGCAGAGGTCGAGAGGGCCGACAAACTCGGCATTGAATACAGTTTGTTCTTCGTCACGGACTCAGTTTCCAATGAGAAATCGGTTATATGGTTTCAGCATCCGACAAGCGAAACCGATGCCGAAGCCGTCTATCTTCTTGACCACCTAGATGCTGGGAAAAACGGAGACAGGATGTTTGTCCGGCGCGTTTTCTACGAGAACTACAAATACGAGGTCTACAGGAACCGAAGTGGTCGTTGGATGAAAGAATTCGCTAGCGATGTTTTCGGGTGCTTGTAACTCCTCGATCAAACGCGGCAGCCAACGCAGAGGTGGCAGCACGACCCTCGGCGGTATGGGCTTCGCTGACACAGACGGTGAATTAGGGATGGGTGAGTCTTCTGAAAAGAAGAGTCTACGCCGAGTCATCCGTGAGCTACGGTCGTGCCCAGACAATCTGCGTGGGAGCCGAGAATCCTGCGAATGCGTGGCCGCCTGGCAATAAAATCGCTGCCGCTATTCTGCTTGATCTGAAGACATCACTTTGAAGTACCACTCTTCACGAGCTTCACAAACTCGGGAAGGGATTGCATTTTGGCGTTTTCGGGAGAAGAGGCAGGTTATAAGTACCGCAAAGACATACTCCGTGCTTCGCACATTCCTCTCGACGTAGATTTCCCCTTGTTCAGGCCGCGCAGACTCGCGCTCGTGTTCGACTTCTGCTCTGACCACAGACCGAAAGTTGCCATTGCAACCAGGAGAAGAATCAGATGTCGTATTTTCACGCACAACAGTGTACTAGCGAAAATAGAAGGCGCGTCCGAAGCCGCTCCTGAAGTCATGAATTCACCACGGAGGACACGGAGAGCACGGACGTTCTTATATCCTCTCCGTGCTCTTCGTGATCTCCAGGGTGAATTATTTCTTCAGCGAAGGTGCCGTCCCGCCCGGCACAGTGCCTTCGAACTTTAGAATCAGTCCCTTCCCCCCAACGGCCCAGCCGTGGTGAGCATCGGCGAAGGCTATTGTGTTGGCATCTACTTCGTTTATCTGATCCCAGTTCTTTCCGCGATCGATCGAGTAGTCCATTCCGGTTGGCCCAACCGCGAACGCGGTGGGACCGGGGGTGTCGGGCACGATCGCGACACACCAGCGGTATCCAGCGGGACGGTGGCTGCTTTCTTTCCACGTCCTGCCGCCGTCGTCGGTATAGGCGGAATTGGGTTTCACCATCTGCGGATGATCGTAGTCGCCGCCAACAATCGCCAGACGGTCGGCGTCCACCACAGCGATCGAGAAAACACCCTGGTTTAGTCCCGCCACTAGCGGCGCCTCGGAGGCCGTCCAAGTCTTGCCGGCATCGGCGGTGTGGAAGACGCGCGACGCGTTCTCGGTCACGAACCATGCGTGCCAGGTTTCCTGTCTTCCTTTCTTCTCGGAATACGTCGCGATGCATGTCCCAGAGGCCGGCGAGCCTTCGCCGTCCTTGGCCGGAGGCATCGATTCCGGCCGCAACGGGGTCCAGTGCGCACCGCCGTCGGAGGTTGTTAGTAGCTCGGCCTTGCCGTCCACGGCATCCCCGACCACGATGCCGTGCGTCGCATTCCAGAAGGCCATGCAGTCGAGGAACGCTTTCGGATTCTGCTCGCTGTATTGCAACGACCAGGTCTTGCCCGTATCGGTCGTCTTGTAAATCCGCGACTCATTCCCGTTGCCGATCGACATCAGGTAAGCGGTCTTGGCGTCGACCGCATAGACGTCGCGGAAGTCGAGTTTCTCGCCACCTGGGACGGTTCCCGCCTGCCACGTCTCGCTTCCGTCCGTCGTACGGACAAATGTCCCACCTGTGCCGCTGGCCCAGACTACGTTTGCATTGACGATGCTCAATCCGTGCAAGCTGGCGGTGGTGTTCGACTTCTGGGGGTTCCACTGGCCGAACGCGGACGCCGCCACAAGGCAAGTCAGGAAAATCTTGATTTTCACGCGCGCCAGTGTGCTCGAAAAAAGAGTGCAAAGCATGCGCTCCTCCTTTTCGACTACAAACAGTCGGTCATTCTACTACTAGATACGTTGATAGACGCAGCGGAGCGGCAAAGGTTATGAACGCCGCGGCGGGCGGCGAAGCCGATGAAGCAAGCTTAACGCCATTGCTGCCATTGCACAGGCTGAGAGCCCACTGCCTGCGAGGGGCAGAGGCAAACTGGTCATTCGATCAATCTCGAAAAAACAGAAGCCGCGCCGCAAGCCGACGGATTAGCTGGCTCCCGTCCACCCTTCGTGAGCCGGATTCCAATCGTCCGGGAGACTCGGGACTTGAGAGCAGAGACTCCGAGAAACCTCCAGATTGAAAATCCTCCGAGGTTCATCGTTTGTGCTCCTTACTCTTGCAGCGGAATCCGGCGAGTCCGCGAGGATCAATCATCGTCCTATATGTCGCCGCTAAGATAGTGACTGAAGTTCGCTCGTATTGACCCTAAGTCTGCTGTAATCGAGGGTGGGCCAGTTTGCATCAGCGCCGCGAGCAGGGCGTTCTTCACCAGCCGCCGATGAGAACGCCATACAGCGTCACATCGAGCTCCATAGCCAGATGGACGAGTTAATCACTACGACAATTATTTACATGAAACATCAGGGCATAGTTTCCGAAGACCTCCTTCAAGAGGCTTGGCTACGGATGCATGCTAAGTATCTTGTCGGCAAAGTCAACAACTGACCGACCGATTTAGGTGCTTTCTGTAAAAAGGGACTGCTCGCTCATTTCGTGCAGTGGGAATCGACAGCTCAAGTCTCGACGGTAAGTTGGAAACAGACGAGAAGAAACGTGTGAGTAACGACATCAGATCGTAGCAGCACTGAAGCAAGCCGGACCGGGATTACCACCTATAGGGGAACCGTGGTAACGGCGGATGCCCAATGGCTCTCTTGAATGTGGTCGCTCTGGCCAGCATCGGCGCACCCAACCCTTCGTAACTATGGTGGCCTTTCGAACGGCAGTACAGTCGAAGTGAGATTTCGATCTAGCTAGGTCTCGTTATTAACTCTTAGTTGCCGGAGAACATAATGAATAAACGTTTACTGTCACTTGCGGTTTGCGCAGTACTGTGCGTAGGAGCTACCGTTGTGCGAGTCGCCGCGCAAGATGCGGACATAAACAACGGACGGGTCGTAGAAATGGTACACCTCGGACTTGATGATGACATCGTCATAGCAAAGATCAAGAGTGGAAAGTGCTCATTCCAACTCGCCGATCCCGATCTTATGGAGCTAAAGAAGGCCGGTGTGTCGCCGAAAGTCGTCGCAGCGATGCTGGATGCTAGCGTTCTAACAAGTGCGCGAGTCGCCGTCGACAAGAAGTCCGTAGAGATGCACACCTTGGCGCAAGCTAAAGTGGGTGGACGGCTCGGGTCCGCGCTTACCTATGGTATTAAGTCCGTAAAGTCGAAGGCCTATCTCGACGGTCCCCACTCAGCGGCGATAGCGAACCCTAGCCCGGTGATCTCAGTCGAACTGCCTAAGGGTGAAACTATCGACAGTTACATCCTTGTAGTGTTGGATGGCAAAAAAGATAGACGAGAACTTGAGGTGGCCTCAGTCGGCGGAATTGTCGGCGGTAAGAGTGGAATCAGAGCGGAGGCTATTCAGAGAACGTCTTCGCAATCGCTTGGCGGCAACAAGTTTAACCTAACAACGGAGACGCTAAGAAAAGGCGAATACTTCATTTATGTCGTCGGCTCTGCTGATTCGATCAAGGGAATTTACGGCAGAGGGTATGATTTCACGGTGGAGTAGTGCGCTCGAATCAGAGACACTCAAAACGTTCTTGTTAAGCGATAGCTCTAGCAATCCTCGGTGAGCCAAGACGGAGATTGACCGGAAACAAACAAGGCGGGAGCCGATGTTGAGGTTCCCGCTTCGCAGTGCCGCTCTCTGCACGGCGACAATTTGGCTCACTCGGAACCTTACCTTCAATTCCTTCACTCGCAGGCAGAGTCCCGCGTCCGGCTCTGCCTTTGGCCTCCGGCTCGAGGACCGCTGGGGATGAAGCCCGCTTCGGAGTCAACCCAATGACTATCGTCGGGCTGCACCGGGCTGGACCGGGGAAGAACAAAAACAATCAGCCACTCGCAAAGGGCTGTGCGGTAAGAAGAAATGGTGGGCGCTGTTGGATTTGAATCCGCAATGCGGGCTAACCTCCGGTTGGCCGACGATCCATCAGCAATTCGCTCCACGCCTTTATTCCCACTATAATGGCGCTCATCAATGGCGCTCGCTTCTGGCACAAAGCTCGGGCCGTACGAAGTCGTCGCGTTTATCGGAGCTGGCGGGATGGGTGAGGTCTACCGCGCCCGCGATACACGCCTCGACCGTACGGTCGCAATCAAGGTGCTCAATTCCACCGTTGTATCGTCCCCCGAGCTAAAGCAGCGTTTTGACCGCGAGGCACGCATCATTTCCCGGCTGAATCATCCCCACATTTGCACCTTGCACGATGTCGGCTGTCAGGATGGCACCGATTTTCTGGTCATGGAATTCTTGGAAGGGGAGACGCTTGCGCAACGTTTAACGAAAGGGGCTTTGGCTGTTCCTGAGCTCCTGAAGATCGCTATCGACCTCCTGTATGGTCTGGAGCAGGCGCATCGCGCTGGCGTGGTGCACCGCGACCTGAAACCTGGCAACGTGATGTTGACCAAAACCGGCGCTAAGCTGCTTGATTTTGGCCTGGCCAAGCCCGCGGTGGCGGGCACATCAGCGACCGAAACTTCCGCTCCGTTGTTTTCGGCGGCCATGACCCTTTCATCTCCGAGTCCACTCTCCCCCCTGACGACCTCAGGAGCAGTGGTAGGAACCGTGCAATACATGGCGCCCGAGCAGTTCGAGGGCAAGGAGGCCGATGCGCGTACCGACATCTTTGCCTTCGGCTCGATGCTGTATGAGATGGCAACGGGCAAACGGCCCTTCTCCGGCAAATCGCAGATCAAGGTGGTTTCAGCGATCCTGGAAGATGATCCTCATCCAGTCTCGCAGCTTCGCCCTGGCTTGCCTCCGGCAATCGAGCACGTCGTCCGAACATGTCTGCGGAAAGTTCCTGAAGATCGCTATCACTCAGCTCATGACATAGCGGTGGAGCTGACTTGGATTTCGGAAACAGCTAAGGAGCGTCCGAAGCAAATACTACCCTTCTCGAAACTGTGGCTCGCGGCTATGTTGCTGATCGGCGTGCTGCTTGGTGGACTGGCTGTCCATTTCTTGTCCACGACACCGCCGGCTCAACCGGCCGCGTTAGCCATCCTTCCTTCGCCCGGTTTCACCTTGAATTTCAGCGGCCTGTATGGCCCGCCGGCGATCTCTCCCGATGGCACTCGCATCGTTGTCGTGGGCTCAGACAGCAGCGGCACTCGTATGTTGTTGCTGCGCACGCTCGACCGTACCACGCTTACGCCGTTGCCAGGAACTGATGGTGCCTCCTTTCCTTTCTGGTCGCCGGATAGCAAACGGCTCGGTTTCTTCACGGCTAATGCCTTAAGGATCGTTGACGTTGCCGGACGATCCGTTATCGACCTGTGCACCATAGAGCAGGGGCGCGGTGGCACATGGAATAATCGCGGCGAGATTGTCTTCGGAACCCGTACCACCGGTTTGTTTCGAGTGCCAACTTCTGGCGGCACTCCAGTCCCGCTCACCAGGCGCACGGCCAGAGAAGCCAATCACCGATTTCCAGTCTTTCTGCCGGATGGCGAGCATGTGGCCTATGTGGTGCAATCGCCGTTATTGGCCCAAGCCTACGTGATTTCCCTGCACGATCCCCATCCGGCGGTGTTGGCAGGAGTTATTTCCAACGTGGCGTTCAGTCAAGGGCGCATCTTCCATGTTCGAGCGGACGGTACCTTACTGGCGCAGCGTTTCAATTTTGAGCGGCTCTCTCTCGAACCAGACCTCGAAGTCATCGCCAAACCTGTGGGATACGATGGCCAGTTCAACTACGCTGCATTCAGTGTTTCGCTCCAAGGGTCCATCGCATACGAGGAAGGATCAGGATCCACAGCCAACGAGGTGGTGTGGTTCGATCGTGCTGGAAAAGAGACCGGAAGATTGCCGGCAATGGCCAACGACACGTCCGTGCGGATTTCGCCGAACGGTGACCAGCTTCTTTATATCGGAACGCAGGGAGCACGCAGTGATGTTTGGGTGGCGCAGTTGACCCGTGGTACCCGCACCCGCATCAGCCTTGAGAGCGAGGGCGGAGCGTTTGGCATCTGGTCGCCAGATGGCCACCGGGTAGCATACAGAAATGGTATTGGAGGGGATGCAATTGTCGTCCGTACCAGCGATGGGCTGGGTAGCGAACAGGTGGTCGCGAAGATGCAGGGGGACGTGTTACCCAGAGGCTGGTCGGCGGATGGCTACATCGTGTTTGAACATCATGCCGATGATCCGAACAGTCCCGGAGAAGTCTGGGTTCAACCACTTAAGCCGGGGGAAGCACCGCACCTGTTGCTGCGCAATATCAGTTCCTTTGGTACCGACCTTTCGCCCGACGGCAAATGGCTGGCCTACACGTCCGAAGAATCGGGCCGGTTGGAGGTTTATATGGTTCCCTTCAACCCCCTTGCAACGTCTGCCAATGCCGTGGCTAGCGGTCGCTGGCAGATCAGCACTGAAGGCGGAACCCAACCGCGATGGAGCCCCACGGGCAAGGAACTGTTCTTTGTTAACTCGCCAGGCACGACTTTATATGTGACGAGCGTCAATCTAGAAACAGGCAAACTTGAGTCGAGTAATGTGCGCAAATTGTTTGATCTTGCGCTTCATCCCGCCTGGGACTTCTACGACATTGGTCGCGACGGCCGCATCTATCTGTCTCGTTATGTCCCGCGGCAAGGCTCACCTCTGACAATGCTCCTGAACTGGCGACCATCGGGAAAATAAACCGTCAGCAACGAGACTCTGCTGGTGTCTATTGCCAAACGAAGGAGGATGACTGGCACACCGGGAGAATAACTCGTTATTGGCGACAAACCATTACACTAACTAACAACCAGGTTTCTGGTGTACCCATGTCACGCTGTCTTGGAACCTCATAGATAGCTGCCGAATCTGGCCTTCTCCCGGTCGCCGAATGACCGTCTCAAAATCCAGCACCTGCGGAATTCAGTGACGGGTACGCTCCCACGTGATCTGGTATCGCCGCTGCTCGCCATTCGGAGGTGTTTCCTCTTCCGAAAGAATCAGGCGGTCGCCTTCAATCCGAAAATTGCGGTTCTGATCGGTTCCGATGTAATGAGGCCAAGACCCCATCTCGGGTCGATGAACTACTCGGTTCTCCTTCTCGCGCACTTCGTAGGTGCCGCAACAAGCGAAGAACGCGTCGTACGAGCGGAGCTTCTCTGCCTCGGTGGGCTTCTCCGGGTTCGCCCAGCGGGGGTGATCCGGATTGGAGAGAGACACGCACATGTGGCCCGTGGGGTCATACATAAGATAGCCAATTGGATGTGGGCCATATTCGGGATAAGGCTCGAAAGTCGAATCCGACCGGAAAGTTCCGGCTGATACCAGTCTCCAAGTGCCAACCAGGCGCTCACGCGCACCCGGCTCTTCGTGCGTCCCGCCAACTTTTGCGCCGTTCTGCGCAAGGACGACCACGCTCGTCAACAGTAAAAGGAAAACCAGCAGCGGGGTTTTCATGGATGCTCCTTATGAGTCTGGCCTTGGTTGAGACCATGGCTTCCCGCAGCATGTTAGGGGGGACGAGGGACAAGTCAAACCTCCGGACATTTTCACGGCCGCTCGAACTCTCCCGTGCTGAGCCCACAGACCCATCGTGACTGTGGTCGCAGCGGGGTCCCGGAATGCCAGGAATGCAGTTGATTCATGGCTGACCTACCGCTGACTTAAGGCTTACCCAAAATGGCCTCGAGATTCCAGTTTCGGCGTCACAAAAACGGCTCAATCATCTCTGGATTCCCGCAGACCTGGTGCGTGTAGTAAGTTCGGGCTGCCAATGACATTCAAAAAGCCACCGGTGTGCAGGTTAAAATGGTTCCGGTTAGACCCGTAAAGAAACCTAAGAAGCCACAATGCCGAGTGCCAATGAAAGGAGACATCTTATGGCGGTCCTCAGAACTTATCGTTCGTTTCTGTTCGTGGTGCCTGTACTCTTCCTCCTCAGTTTTTATCCTTTCATTCGAGCAAGCCCAAAGAGAGTGCTTGTGACCATCTTTGACAATTGTCTGGCAGCCACCAAGGATAGCGTTTGCAAGGCAGGCGAAGATCGGGAGACGACGTGTGCCTCCATAGGGGATACGGTGATCTGGACTCCGACCGACACCGGCCACAGCTATTCCGCCAATTTCCGCAATTCCACCGGCACGACTAAGACGCCTTTTCACGTCTCAGACTCCTCGGGCGCTCCGGTGCCCGTTGTTTCTGCCGGGCCGCAGGGTCAGCTTGTGACCGGGGATGCTCAGTGCAACGCGAATGGCGCGAGTGACTGCTACTTTCCTTACGATATCTATAGGCACGATACGGATGGAAATATCGCAAAGTGTGGCGATCCTGGGGTTCGTGTGGTTCCTCCATCTGCGATCTCGTTGTGGTCCTGGTTGAGATCTTGGTTCGTGTCTCTTTTTACTAGTTCCCGGAAATAAGCGCGCTAAACCGCGGGTCATTCGTGAACCGGTCGAAATCCGGCATGTCGCGGATCGAACTTCGCGGATAACCAGCTCCAATTGTGGGTTCCGGATATTCTGAGCCGTTAATTCCGGAAATTCTTGCGTGAAGGAACTCCAACCCTTAACACAGAAGTTCGCCGATGCTTTCGATCAGCGCGACCTCCAGCCCATCCTGGACATGCTTTCCGAGGATGTGGAAGTATTTGACCACGTTCCCTACCGGTTCGATGGCATGGCAAGGCGCTCTTTGCCAAGTATCTCAACGAGTCATCGCGAGCCTTGACTCAGCCAGCTTCGGCTTCCGGCAACCATCGTGTCGCATGTACAGCGATGAGGGGGGATCGTAAATGCTCACGACATGTTTACGGGAGTCACCAGAGACGGCAAGACTCTCTCGATCCATGGCCGAACTACCTTGGTCTTCATCAAACAAAGCGGGCAGCGGAAGATTGTGAGCGCCCACTTCTCTGCAATACCCAAGGCTCTCTAAGAATCGAGCCAGGGCATACGGACAGGACAGACTTTGGGAACATGGCTTGGGCAAAAGCGCGCACATTGGTCCAGGTCGTGAGGGCCAGTTCGATCTCATCAAGAGCCTTCCGCCCACTCTCGAATACGAACCCGGAACAATTGTGGCTGAAGGGAATTTCGTCATCGTGCACGGCCGATTTTCGAAGTTCGGCCTGCCTGTGAACTGGATCGCCGCCGATATCGTTCGCCTCCAAGACGGGATGCTCGTTGAACATTGGGACGTAATTGAGGACGAAGTTACGAAGCAAGACTCAAAGAGTGGGCTGCCGATGTTTGGCGAGGATTTTAGTAGATGATCCGCCCCTGGGACGTCACGAGTTGACCCAAAGACTGTCATGTCAGAGAAGCGGAAAATTTCGAGGGATGCGGGAATCGAGGGTCGCATTCGACTCGCCGGCAGTTTTTCTCATCCTGGCTGAAAGAGAGTTGTGTGCCTTCATCAGGGCGGTAGACAAGTCGTTCGGCGCCGAGCAGGCTCACAAATCAGCGCTGGACTGGATTGAGGAACTGGAACTTATGGACTGGCCGTCCGGAGAGTCCGCTCCAGATTGGCGTCGGGCACGTTGAATGCGAGTGCTCGGCTTGGCACGTTGATGTCCGTCAATGGCGAACCCAAAACTTGGTAACCGAGGCCGGCCAGACGGGCTTCGAGGAGATCTGCCCCGATATTACCCACTCCGCTGAGATCAAGCGATCAAGCTATGAAGCTCATACTGAAAACGATTTTGCAATGGTCTTCATCGGAAGTAAGAGCTTGAGCTTGTCTTCCGGCAGTTCGATGAAACCATATTTTCGATAGAAGTTTGCCGCGTCGCTGTCAATCGCTTCTACGAATACCGCCAACGACGCGACCTCTGTTGCTGCCAGCAGACTTTTATGAAGGGCGTTCATCAATGTCAGTGCGCCAAGGCCCGTTCCCTTGCATTTCTCAGCGACCGCCATCCTTCCAAGAAGAGTCACTCCCACATGCCCGTATTTACCGGCCTTTTTCGCGATCTCTTCGGGGAGTTGGTCGAGTTTAAGCTCTCTGCTGGATAGCGTGTAGTACGCTAGGATTTGTTTGGGGTCATCCGTGGCTGTGGTGACGAAAACACTGGCGAGCCCCCGTTTGACATCCTGGGACGCCTGCTCTCGAATGTACCGGTCGAGGGAAGCATCCCCGCAAGAAAAAGCCGCTCGGTCGTGATCACCAAGCGGCTCGATGTTGTACTTACTTTTCTCGGCGATCACAGCTTACTTCATTCTCATGTATGCTTTTGCGGCCGCACGTAGGGCCTCATTAGGCTCCGGTGGATTCTTCAAGGCTTCTACAAACGCACGCTGATTGCGCACACTCAGCTCGATCGTTGTGTGCTTCTGAACAACGGTGGTAGCGGCTCGATGCATAGTTGAGATCGCAAAATCCGTCAGCGTGACGCCCTCGATTGCGGCGGCCCTCTCAAACAGTTCCTTCTGTTCAGGGCTAACCCGTGCCTCAATTCTCGCGTGTTGTGGAGATGCCATAAGCGTACCCTCTTTCTCTTTGAATACTGTACGGCAAATTGCCGTAACGCGTCAAGGCTTCTTTTAGATTTCCCCTAACGGGCTGCAGGGATGCCTGAGAACGCGGCTTGTCTCCCCTCCTTGTCCAAGTCTTTTTGTTTCAGCATTGATGACAACTCACTAATGTTCCCCGGATATGGCAGTATGGCGAACAAAAGACGAATCTGCTACGCTGTTGCGATGGATGAAGGCCGCAAACGAGTGATCGGCATCACAGCGGCGATCCTCGCCAGTCTGCACATGCAGACTGCAGATGATCTGTTTGGTGGACCCCAGGGAGTAAACAGTATCCGGCTGATGAGTGGCATTCGCTAGCTACGCTAGGTAACTCACATTTCAAACCCACGCCTTTTGGACTGATCCACCATCCACCAGCGCCCAAAATTGGCGTGTCGCGGGGGTTGACAACATGGGCGCATCAGGTTTACGGTATGAGTTAGTTGAATAACTAATCCCTCCGAATCGGAGAATATGCGAACGGCACAACCGGACAAGCGAACGCGGCTGATTGAGACTGCGACGAAGCTGGCGTATGGGCGCGGTTTCCGAGAGACGAGTCTGGCGGACATTGCCGAGGCGGCTCGCGTGCCGGTAGGGAATGTCTACTACTACTTCAAAACCAAGGAAGAACTCGCCGAAGCCGTGGTGGAGCGGCGCCTCGAGGAGTTTCGCGCAGCCCGGGCGGAGTGGGACCGCTTCAGTTCTCCGAAGGAGCGGCTGTTTGCTTTTGTGGACACCATTCATGGGAACCGGGAGCAACTTGCGCGCGGAGGATGCCCTCTTGGCGGGCTGTGCACGGAGTTGCACAAGGAGGGCGGCGCTCTCGCGAAGAAATCCGCAGCGCTCTTCAATGAGCCCATGCGTTGGCTTGAGGAGCAGTTCCGGGCCCTTGGCCATGAAAAGGATTCACGAGAACTCGCGGTCCATTTCTTCTCCGCCTTTCAGGGTATGGCGGCTGTTGCGCTCGGGACCAACGACCGCGAGGTGGTGGTGATGGAGACAAAGAGGCTTAAAGACTGGATCGGGACCTTGTGACACGCAATCATCGAGCAACGAGGGAGGATCGGCACCATGAAGAAGCTTGAGGGAAAGGTCGCGCTCGTTACAGGAGCGGCGCGGGGAATCGGCGCGGCGATCGCAGAGTTGCTTGCGGACTTGGTCGCGTTCGGACGACCCTACATCGCCGATCCCGACCTGGTCGAGCGGTTCGCAACCGGCGCTCCGCTTGTCGAAGTCGGCTGTGAAACCGTCTACGGGTCGGGACCACGCGGCTATTCCGGCTATCCGTCGGGCGGCGGGCGAGTGAACTCAACCAAAGGGGCTAATGCGCAATCGTCCGAACGATAGTGTCCGAAGTGCTCGGAAGCCGGGCGTCTTTAATTAGATCGGGGTATTTAATTATGAAACTCACGAGCAATACGATTTTGATAACGGGCGGTGGCAGCGGCATCGGTTACGAACTCACCAAACAACTCACGGCACTTGGTAACACGATTCTTATCACGGGCCGCGATCAATCTAGGATGGACCGTGCGAAAGCGGCTTTTCCAAACATTCACACCTTTCGAAGCGACGTTACCGATCCGAAAGCGATCGCCACTCTTTACGAACAGGTCACTAAACAATTTCCCGAGCTCAACATGTTGATCAACAACGCCGGCATCATGCGTGAGATCAATGTTCACGACAAAGCTGGAAGCCTCGAAGATATCACTCGCGAGATTGAAATTAATTTGAGCGGGCCGATTCGCATGGTGAAACAGTTCTTGCCGCATTTGAAAACAAAATCAGAGGCCGTAATCATGAACGTTTCATCGGGATTGGCATTTGTCCCATTGCCCATTTCACCGGTTTATTGCGCCACCAAGGCCGGTCTGCATTCGTTCACCGAGTCTCTTCGTGTGCAACTGAAAAACACCAAAGTG
>Ga0210402_10001400_pt1 | contig 24892 bp, 21 predicted proteins | sample IncBWC7MmetaG_FD_161055 | JGI IMG/M metagenome (GOLD analysis project Ga0210402, IMG submission 161055) | Forest soil microbial communities from Barre Woods Harvard Forest LTER site, Petersham, Massachusetts, United States - Inc-BW-C-7-M | ecosystem: Environmental > Terrestrial > Soil >... | reverse complement strand
GAACAGCTACCGATCGTTGCCTTGGTAGGCCATAACCCCACCAACTAGCTAATCGGACGCGGGCTGATCTATTGGCGAGAAATCTTTCCCCTTTCGGGCTCATTCGGTATTAGCTGAAGTTTCCCTCAGTTGTTCCGAACCAATAGGTACATTCCCACGCGTTACGCACCCGTCCGCCGGTGATGTATTGCTACACCCCCTAGACTTGCATGTTTGAGGCCTGCCGCCAGCGTTCGTTCTGAGCCAGGATCAAACTCTCATGTTTTGATCCTATCGCAGACGACGCTGAATGCTCTCTTGTTTGCGTAGTTCGCAAAAACTTATGACAAGGGTTGACCGACATCGGGCCCGTCAAGGTCCGATACCGATCGACTTTAGAGTCTTTCATTTTTGCAGAAGAACGCGAGCATTCATTACGTCGCTGCTCGATTGTTTCACGTCAAAGTTTGACCTTTGACGCGAGTGGCATACCGAGCCGCCGCCCACGTTCCCCTTCCTGAAATCACAATGTCAAACAGCGCCCGCCGACGATTTTCACGTCTAAAATCAAACGGTAACACCACTTCGGAGCCATTGGCCGCGAAGCAGCGTGGGCGCGGGTTATAGGGGGGTGATTTTCGCAAGTCAAACAGGAAAAGCCCAGTTTTTCGGCTTTTTTTGAACGCCGCCCTCTGGCTCTGTCAGCGGCGGCGTGCAAGCCCACCCATCGGGCTGGGGTCCCCCTCACGCACCATATATAGAGTAGAGGCCATAAAATAAGGCCTCCACGGTTTTTGGCGGGAGAGGTCTTTTATTTTCAAGGTCTTATCAGAGGCGTTCGTCTGCTATCTGGCGGAGGTCGTTGCGGGCCAGATTGGTCATCACGATGCCGTCGCCGCAGTTGTAGCGGGCAACGGCCTGGTCAATCCAGACCACTTTATCGCTGTCCAGTTCCACCTGAAGCGCCTCAACCCGTCCATTAGGAGAATGGGCGATATCGCGCACCGTGCCGACCCGGTCGCCATTGAGGATCTCGACGCGCCGGCCGGCCAGGTTCGCATCATTTTCATCCAGCGTTCAACGCGCATAACAGCCCCAGGCGCCGCGATGATAAGCGGCGCGCTCGGCGGCATAACGCTCGCGCAGAGACTCGCAGCGCGCGGTCTGGTCAGCGGCGTGTTTGTGTTGATGACCTGATTGTTCAAGTCGGCGGTGGCGGCATGCTCTGCCGGCGTCGATTGGGTGATCAGCATACCATTGGCGTCCACGCGATCCTGCGCCCACACCGGATCACAAAGAAATGCGGTCAGGGCTACTCACGGCCAGTGGGTTGAATTTCATCGCGAGATCCAGGAAGGGTTCCGCCAAACGTAACGCATACGGCATGCGGTTGATCCGAAAACCCCTTATTTCATGGGGCTTCCGCGAGTTCCCGGAGCATCAACACTTCGTCAGACCGCGGCGGAAATGTAGTCGCGCAGCGAATTGGCTTCGCTTAATGTCTCGGCAATACGGGTCTTCACCACATCGCCGATCGAAATCATACCGGCCAACCGCTGGCGTTCGTCCAGAACCGGAACGTGACGGAAGCGGCCGCGAGTCATCATCTCCATCAGCTCTTCCACCGTATCGCTTTCGTGGCAGGTGGTGACCTGGCGGCTCATATAGGCCGAAACGGCGCGGCTAAGAGCAAGTGGGCCATCCCCAGCCACGGCGCGCACCAGATCGCGTTCGGAAAAAATGCCGACCAGCGCGCCACCGTTGTCCTGGATCATTACCGCGCCGATATGATGCTGCGACAGAATGCGTGCCGCTTCGCTCAGCGTGACCGTGTCGGCCACTGCGACAATGTCCCGTCCCTTGTCCTGAAGAATGTGCCTGACCTGCATAGACTGCTCCTCCACTGGGTGCGTCCGCGGCAAAGCCCCCTTTGCAGCAACGCAAAGTCGGCCGGTCCTTTCCGGTCTCCGAAATGCTGCGCCCAGCCGCCCCGACTGGCAAGCAGGGCCGGGCTTTTATTGATACCGCAGCGCAGCGCGAACCTTCTTGAGCCGGGGCGCAATCTGGTGCAAAAGGACGCGCTTGCGCTATTTGGCGGGTGGTAAAAGAGTGTTCAGTATCTTTGTCTTAGCCCGCATTTGTCACGTTTTCGGCCGGGGACAGAATAATGGGTTTCAGCGTCTCTCAGGCTGACTTCCGGATGAAGCTGTGGCTGCCCCGCCCGCGAAAGCGGGCAAACAATAAATGCCTTCAGCCTCGTCTCTCAGGCTGAAGTTTTGGATGGAGCTGTGGCCGAGAGGCTGAAGGCGGCGGTTTGCTAAACCGTTATACGGTTGTAAAGCCGTATCGAGGGTTCGAATCCCTCCGGCTCCGCCATTCCTGCTTCGCGCCGAAGCGGGCGTAATATTTTCCACAAGCACAACGAAGCAGGAATGGCGGAGCCGGATCGGTGGACGGACCCTGCCCTCGCTTGCGCTCGGGCGTTCGTCTCTCGAAATGGTCCACTGGACCATTTCGTTGGCTCCGCCAACCGCTCCTCACTCGACATGATCGCCTGCCGGCGATCATGGGCGCTTGGCGGGCATCGTCATGCCCGCTGAGCGATCCGAGCGATAGCGAGGACGGAAAACATGCCTTGAGCATGTTTTTCGCAATCCCGACGGCCCAAGCTTTTCTTGTGAGCGACGCGCACTGGAGAAACGGACACCTAATTGGTTTTGGCAATTAAGTATTGTGTCCCCAGAATTCCGAAACCACGCCTGCTGCGCCCTCATCGTGCGTTGACAGCCGATTAGGCGTTTGGGCTGATGCTGCCGATGCATTACCCCAATGGGAATAGTTCCCTCTCGGAACTGCCAGTGGATGTTTGGTAATCTGCTTCACGCCTAGTGCGTATTCGTTTCCGGTTCTGCTCCGCATGTCCTATTCTGGCGTGAAAGCAAATTCGGGTGTGTTCATGCGCGGAAGAAAAATCGTCGCCGCTACTCTCATGGCCTCCGCGCTGCTGGCGTCCGCTGCCTCGTCCGTAGACGCCCGCGAGTTCGGGCATCGCGGCGAGGGTCCGGTTGCGGACATCTTGGGCGGCGTTGTGGTGGGGGCCGTCACCATCGCCACGCTGCCCTTTGTCCTGTTGGCCGACGCCGCACGGGGCGGTCCGCCGCGGCGGGGCTATTACGGACGAGATGACTACGGCTATGGCCCTCCGCCGAGCAACTATGGGCGGCAGGGTTATGGCTACGGACCTCCGCAGGGTGATTACGGTTATGGCCCTTCGCCGCCGCCTCCGCGCTACAACCGGTCTTATGGTCCGCCCCCTGGCTATTATGGCGGCTACGGTTATGGCTACTGAGGCAGCGGGTGGCGGGCGCCAGCGTCGGCGGTATTAGCATGAGTGACCCCGGACGGGGAGACTCCCAACGCGCGCATACGCGCGAATGCCCCTATTGCTACCCCATTTGAACGTTGGATCGGGCCGCACTCCTTGAGCATGTTTTCCGCAATCCCGACGGCTCAAGCTTTTCTTGTGAGCGACGCGAACTGGAGAAACGGACACCTAATTGGTTTTGGCAATTAAGTATTGTGTCCCCAGAATTAAAGGCGCTTTGGGCAAAGAGCGCGGAAATGGTGAGAGAGCGCTTCTAACCTAGATCGAAACTGGATCAACAAACATTACCTATTTGCACTGAGCTAGCCCGCAGCGGCAGCGGCCCGAGCAGCACGGCGCTTCAGCAGGACCTGTTCGCGCTTGTTGCCCGCCAACGTCGCGGCGGCCTCGAACGCGGCGCGCGCCTCGTCATGGCGCCCAAGCCTGTCGAGAAGATCGCCGCGAACGCTCGGCAGCAAGTGATAAGTTTTAAGAGCCGGCTCTGTCATCAGGCCGTCCACGATCATCAGCGCCGCTTCAGGGCCTTCGGCCATGCCGACAGCAACTGCGCGGTTGAGTTCAATAACCGGCGAAGGCACCAAAGCAGCCAAATTCGCGTAAACTGCGGCGATACGCGGCCAGTCGGTCTCGGTCGCGGTTTCCGCCCGCGCGTGGCAGGCGATAATGGTGGCCTGAAGCGTGTAAAAGCCCCCTCCTCCGCCCAGCGCATGTGCTTTGCCCAGCGCCTGCAGGCCCCTTCGAATTTGCAACCGGTCCCAGAGGGAACGATCCTGGTCCAGTAGAAGGATAGGATCGCCCGTCGCGTCGGTACGCGCTGCCGTACGCGAGGCATTCAGTTCCATCAGGGCCTGCAGTCCATAGACTTCCGGCTCATATGGAGCGATAGAAATCAGCACGCGTCCTAATCGAAGCGCCTCGTTGCAGAGCTGCGGGCGCATCCAATCATCGCCGGATGCGGCGGCGTAACCTTCGTTGAAGATCAGGTAGATGACCTCCAGCACCGAAGAGAGGCGAGCCGAAAGTTCGTCGCCCCGCGGCGTCTCGTAAGACAAGCCGGATTCCGAGAGTGTCCGCTTGGCTCGCACAATGCGCTGGGCGATAGTGGCATCCGGCAGTAGAAATGCCCGGGCGATCTCCGCTGTGGTCAGGCCGCAGATCATCCGCAGCGCCAGAGCGGCGCGGGCTTCGCTCGATAAAAGCGGGTGACACGCGGTGAAGATCAGCCGAAGCATCTCGTCACCAATGTCATCATCCAGGCCTGTGTCCCAATCTGGCATGACCTGTTGTTCAGCCTCCAGCTCTTGGGTGACTATTTCATGCTTGCGCTGAAGCATCCGGTTTCGACGCAAATGATCCATCGCCCGGCGCTTAGCGGTTGCCATCAACCAGGCGCCGGGTTTTTCCGGAATGCCCGTCTGCGGCCACCGCTCGAGGGCGGCGACCAGGGCGTCCTGAGTCAATTCCTCGGCGAGCGGCACGTCCCGCAGCATTCGCGCCAAGCTGGTAATGAGCCGGGGCTGTTCGATGCGCCAGGCGGCTTGGATGGCACGATGGGTGTCGCCGTCAGCCATGGCTCCCCGTTCGCGGCGGTGTTCCGAAGGCGCGAACTTCGCAGGTTCCTTCCCAGCCCGGCATCAGGTCCTTGTGGAGTTGCATAAACTCGACGGTCAACGCCACGGCCTCTTCCTTGTTCTGCAATTCGAAGACGGCATAGCCGCCGATGATCTCCTTGGCCTCCACAAACGGGCCGTCGATAACGCTGAGCTTGCCATCCGCGATACGAACCCGCGCGCCGGTCGCCAACGGCATCAAGCCGCCATCATCCAGCATCCGGCCGGCCTTGATTTCCCGCTCCCTGAGCTTGTGCATCGCCTCCAAAAGTGCCGGGGATGGCGCCATGGCCTCTGACGACGTGACGATACACATGAATCGCATTGGTAATTCTCCTCTTGGGGCCGGGCGGCACCATCGCCACCAAATCGGGTCCCCTGACAGAACGACGAACGAGATCGCGGCAGATCGACAGTTCCTCCCATGAAATCATGGCCGGGCTCCAAAACTCAAGGAATTGGCTGAGGCGCCAGCCCGCGGTGCCGGCTCAGGCGGCTTCCGAAAATATCATTATCCCCCGCGCCGCGGACGGCGATCGAGAGGCAGCCGGCCCTGCCGTGCCGCCAAATATCCCTAGTCGGGCCGTGAAACCTCGCTGCCCGGAAAGTGGCCCTTTCCGCGATAACCCTCGGATTAACCCAAGGAAATTGCTGACAAAAGGCCTTGCCGGCTAGCAATTTCGCGATTAGTCCCTGACAGCAGCGAATTGGCGGCCGAGACCCGTTCGCGGATGACTGCACACACCGCCAATTTTTCATAAAAGCGATTCTTGCGTGTCGGGTTCCCTGGGGGATAGCGAATCGCTACCGGGAAACAACCGGCGACGCGATTCGGGCTCCGGTCGCCGCGGCGGGCTCGATCAACACATGAATCAGCCATGCCACGCCTATCGCGAGCAAGACCACGACCGTCGCCAACAGCGGATTGGCATGATGGTTGAGGCCAAAGACCGGCGTATATTGCGCAAGCGTTATCAGCGCGAGATGTGACGCATAGAGCGCATAGGAAATAGCGCCGATCGGTGCGAACCACGCCGGCACCGGATCGCTATTGCGTATCAGCAATGCGACAAGCGGCACGCCGGCCAGGATTGTGATGCCGGCATCCAGAAGCGGCGTCGGCCCGTTCTGCGGAATGACCGCCAGCGCGGGCCAGACCAGCACCAGCAGCAGCGGAGAGACCGTGGGCAGCCGCGCCAGCAGACCGATTTTGTGCGCGCGAAAAAGAAGAACGCCCGCGAGAAAACCCGGAAAAGCGCGCAAACCGCCGAACCAGATATCCGTGCCCGTCATGCCAAACGACCAGCCGTTTGGATTCACCAGACTCTCCGCGATGGCCAGCGCCCACATCACGGCCGTAATCAGCGTCAGGGACCGCGACCGCAGACGGTAAAGCCATTTTGCATAGACCGCATTGACGATGAGTTCCCAGACAAGCGACCAGGCAACGGAATTGGCCGGGTAAGCAAGGCTACCGGGCCCGATATAGGGAATGAGGAATACCGCCATGCCGCCCAGCGCCAGCGCGCGGCCGAAATCGGGCGATGGTTGATAGCCTACGGCGATCAAGAAAGCCGCGAGCGTCAGTACGAGACCCGCCCAATAGACAGGTCCCAGCCGTCGAACGCGCGCTGCCATAAATCGACCCGGCTTCAGGCCTTTTACGAAGCGATCTTCATAGTTCGCCGCAATGACGAACCCGCTCAAAATGAAAAACACATCGACCGCCAGCTGGCCATGGCAAAATATGACGCCAGGGGCGAACAGCAGTTCGCAGTGATGAAGCACGACCGTGATGGCGCAGACGCCCCGCAGGCCATCGAGACTTTTGAAGCGCCCATGCATGACCGCAGTATCGGCCCGGCAGGTTACCAATTGGTGCAAAGTACGGAAACTGCTGCGTTATAAGCGTTTTATGGCACTCCGCCCGCTGCGGCAGAGCCTTACCGGGGCCGTCATGGCGGGGCTTGTCCAGGCGGCAGAAATCGGAGTATTGGGCCTTCGGGCGCAGGCGGTTTGCTGGCAGGTGCAGATCCTCCGCCAATCCTTTCATCGCTGAAGTTCTCGCCTTCGCCATCTCTCGGAACAGATAATGTCATCACACGCAGAAATTTTCGACGCCATCTATCGCGGCAATGTCTGGGGCTCCGGTTCTGGCGCGGGATCGCGCGAGGAAGTCACCCGCGGCTACCGCTCGTATCTGCATAGTTTCCTGCGCAGCAACCGGATCGGAAGCGTGGTGGATCTGGGCTGTGGCGACTGGCAGATCGCGCGCCATATGGATTGGACGGGCATAGACTATACCGGCGTGGATGTTTCGTCGGTGGCGCTGGACTCCGCCAGACAATTCGCGCGGCCCGGTGTCAGGTTCCTGCACGCCAACGCGCTGACCGACGCGCTGCCGCCCGCCGATCTTCTGATCGCCAAGGACGTGCTGCAACATTGGTCGAATGACGACATTCTTGCTTTCTTGCCGAAGCTGAGGAATTACCGCGCGGCGCTGATCATCAATGGGTTTCCCGAGGCGCTGATGAACAACCTGAATCAAAACATCGCCACCGGTCCCTATCACCGGCCGGTCGATCTCGGCCAGACGCCCTTCAACCTGCCGGGCTGGTTCGTTTTCGGTTTTCAGACCGAAGAGCCGAAATTCATCTATCTGTGGACGCGCCCGGCATCCTGAGCGCCATCAGGAAAGCCGGTCGAGCAGAACCGCGACATGGACCGCGGCGCGGCCGGCGCCGTGGCCGATCTGGTGGCGGCAACTGGTGCCGTCGGCGACGATGATGGCTCCAGGATTCTTGCGGATAGCGGGAAGCAGGGAAAGCTCCGCCATCTGCATGGAGATGTCGTAATGGCCGGCGTCATAGCCGAAACTGCCCGCCATGCCGCAGCAAGAGGTCTCGATCAATTCCGGCGCGGCACCGGGAATGAGCCGCAGTACATCCAGCAACGGCGTCACCGCGCCAAAGGCCTTTTGATGGCAATGGCCATGCACCAGGATCGGCGCACCCGCCGCTTTCAGGGTTGGCGCAAAGCGGCCTGTATTGGCCTCTCGAGCCAGGAATTCCTCGAGCAACAGGGCCTCAGCCGACACCGTTCTGGCTTTTTCGCCAAACCCCATCGCCAGGGCTTCGTCGCGCAGGGTGAAAAGGCAGGACGGCTCAAGCCCGACGATCGCGATACCGGCTTTGGCCAGGGGCAAGGCGTCGTCCAGCAGCGCCGCGATCTTTTCTTTTGCCCGCTCGACCATGCCGGTGGCAAGAAAGGTGCGGCCACAGCAATGCCCGCCGCTGCCTTTTGACAGCAGATGCACCGCATAGCCGGCTTTGCACAGGACATTCGCCGCCGCCAGGGCATTCTGGCTTTCAAGATTTCCGTTAAAGGAATCCACAAACAGGGCGACCGCCTTTCCGCCCGAATCCTGGATGCCCAGAATCTGGGCGCGGCTGACAAACATTTTGGGATCGCGCGATTTCCAGAAAGTGTCCCGCCGCCATGCCGGCAAGGGCCGCCGGGCGCTAAAGCCGACGAGTTTCTCGGTCAGCCAGGCAAGGCCGGGGATTCGGCCCTGCAGATTGGCCAGGCCCGCGATGCGGCTGAGCCAGGGCGCATAATCGGGCAGGCGGGCAATCAGCTGGTCTTTCAGGGTAAAGCCATGTTGGGCTTTATAATGGGAAAGAAATTCCACTTTCATTTTGGCCATGTCCACGCCGGTGGGACATTCGCGCCGGCAGCCCTTGCAGGAAACACAAAGGTCCAGCGTGTCAAAAAGGTCCTTGCCGGTCAGCGCGCCCTCGCCCAACTGGCCGGACAGCGCCAGGCGCAGGGTATTGGCGCGGCCGCGGGTGGCATGGCGTTCATCGCGCGTCACGCGATAGCTGGGGCACATGGTGCCGCCGTCGAATTTGCGGCAATGGCCGTTGTTGTTGCACATCTCCGCCGCCTTGGCGAAACCATGGGCGGGGTCGCCGCCGCTGCCGGGCGGCGAGGTTTTTTCCGTCACCGGATCGTTCTGGACATCCCAATCCGACCAGTCGAGCGCCGGTTTGAGCGGCCGCACCGTATAAATTTCGGGCGGAAAGCGGAACAGGGAGGCATCGTCCATCCGCGGCGGATCGATGATCTTGCCGGGGTTGAACAGATGGGCGGGATCGAGCTCGTTCTTGATGGCGCGAAAGGCCTCATTCAGCGCCGGGCCGAACTGCCAGGCAATCCATTCGCCGCGGCACAGCCCGTCACCATGCTCGCCGCTGAAAGCGCCTTTGTATTGGCGAACCAGCTCGCTGGCTTCCTCGGCAATGGCGCGCATCTTGATGGCGCCGCCGCGCCGCATGTCGAGGATGGGCCGCACATGCAGCGTGCCCACCGAGGCATGGGCATACCAGGTGCCGTGGGTGCCGTGGCGCGCGAACACCTCGGTCAGCGCCGCGGTATACTCCGCCAGATGTTCCAGCGGCACGGCACAATCCTCGATGAAGCTCACCGGTTTGCCGTCGCCCTTCAGGCTCATCATGATATTGAGGCCGGCCTTGCGCACCTCCCACAGATTTTTCTGCGGCGTGTCGGCTTCCATCTCCACCACGCTGCCGGGCAGGCCCAGATCGCCCATCAACCGGCTAAGTTCTTTCAGGCGGCGGGTCAGCGCCGGCCTGTCTTCGCCGGAAAATTCCACCAGCAGGATGGCAGCAGGCCTTCCGATCAGTGCCGTCTCGATGGTGGGGCGGAAGGCGGGATTGGAAAGACTGAGTTCGATCATGATGCGGTCCACCAGCTCCACCGCGCTGGGACCGAGCGTCACGATATGCTGGGCGGCATCCATCGCGGCATGAAAGCTGGGGAAATTCACCACCCCCAGCACACGCGCTTTGGGCAGCGGCGACAGTTTGAGGGTCAGGTCTTTTGTGAAGGCCAGCGTGCCTTCCGATCCCACCAGCAGGTGCGCCAGATTCACGCTGCCGTCATGGGTGTAGGGCAGCACATTGCGGTTGTCGAAGATATCGAGGTTATAGCCCGCCACCCGGCGCAGCACCTTGGGCCAGCGCACTTCGATATCCTCGCGATGCTCTTCGGCCAGGCCGTGCACAAATTCGGCGATCTCAGCCGCCCGTCCTGACAAGCCGTCCAGAGGCCCAAAGCCCACTTCCTCGCCATCGGAAAGCCAGGCCGTGATGGCCTGAACATTGTGCACCATGTTGCCATAGGCGATGGAGCGGGAGCCGCAGCTGTTGTTGCCCGCCATGCCGCCCAGCGTGGCCTGGGCACTGGTGGAAACATCCACAGGATACCAGAGGCCATGCGGCTTCAGCGCCGCGTTGAGCTGATCGAGTACAAGTCCCGGTTCGACCTTGGCGAGGCGGGACTGCGTATCCACATCCAGGATGCGGCGCAGATATTTGCTGTCATCGATCACCAGCGCCGCGCCGGTTGTCTGTCCGCACTGGCTGGTGCCGCCGCCACGCGGCAGGACCGGTACCTGCAATTCCCGCGCGATGGCGATGGCGCTTACCACATCATCCGCCGTCCGGGGGACGAACACCCCCGCCGGCATGATCTGGTAGATGGAGGCGTCCGTGGCATAGCGGCCCCGGGCGCCAGCGTCGAACAGGACCTCGCCTGAGGTTTCGCGCTCCAGCCGCAAGGCCAGGGCCGTGCGAGCCTCTTCGGGGACGGCATTGGCGCCCAGCGGCCTGATCAGCATGCTGTTTTCCGCTGGAATTGCCGCATTTGCGAAGTCTTGCCTGATTTCTTGCTTTTTCGCGGCCACGTTATCAAATTGCCCTCCCAACTCCAAAATCCGAGGGCCCCCGATGCTGACGCTGGACTTTCATTCCGTGGGACGGCATTTCCTGCAGATCCCCGGCCCCAGCCCGGTGCCGGATCGCATATTGCGGGCCATCAGCCTTCCCACCATCGACCATCGCGGTCCCGAATTCGCCCAATTGGGCCTGAAATGCCTCACCGGCATGCGCGGGATTTTCAAGACCCGCCATCCAGTGGTGATTTATCCCTCCTCCGGCACCGGCGCCTGGGAAGCAGCCCTGATGAATGTGCTCAGCCCCGGCGATCGCGTATTGATGTACGAGACCGGTCAATTCGCCGCCTTGTGGGCGAAGCTGGCGACACGGTTGGGACTGGCGCCAGAGATTGTGGAATGGCGCGGCACCGACAGTGACCTGCCCGGTGCGCCCGGCTGGCGCCACGGCGTGCAGGCCAGATTGATCGAAGAGCGGCTGCGCGCGGATAGCAGCCGCAGCATCAAGGCGGTGTGCGTGGTGCACAATGAAACCTCCACCGGGGTGACATCCAATATCGCCGCCGTGCGGGCGGCAATGGATGCCACGGGGCACCCCGCCCTGTTGATGGTGGATTCCATCTCGGGCCTGGCCAGCGCCGACTATCGCCACGACGAATGGGGCGTGGACATCACCATCAGCGGTTCGCAAAAAGGCCTGATGCTGCCGCCGGGATTGGCTTTTAACGCGCTTTCCCCCAAGGCGCTGGAGGCCTCCAAAAGCTCGAAGCTGCCAAAATCCTTCTGGGCCTGGGACGAAATGGTCGAGATGAACAAAAGCGGCTATTTCCCCTATACCCCCAGCACCAATCTTCTCTATGGCCTGTCGGAAGCGCTGGACATGCTGAATGAGGAAGGATTGGAAACAGTATTCGCGCGTCATCGCCGCTGGGCGGCGGGCGTGCGCGGCGCGGTCAATGCCTGGGGCTTGCCCGTGCAATGCGCCGATGCGGCCTTGCATTCGCCGATCCTGACCGGCGTGATCGTGCCGGTCGGAGTGGATGCCGACGCCTTGCGCAAGACCATTCTGGAACGGTTCGACCTGTCGCTGGGCGCGGGGCTGGGCAAGGTGAAAGGCCGTATGTTCCGCATCGGCCATCTGGGCAACAGCAACGACCTGACCCTGCTGGCGACACTGGCGGGCTGCGAGATGGGCCTGAGGCTTGCCGGCGTCAATCTGGCGGGCAATGGCGTCGAATCGGCAATGGCCTATTTCGCCGACCATCCCATGCCGCACAAGGCGGCGGCCTGAGCGGCAAAGGAAAAGTCCGGTGGCCCGGACCATCGCGTTCCTCGCGGCCCCTGTTGCAAGACCGCGAGGGGTACAAACTCAGTAATTAAATCGAACACCCAGGCGGAACTGGCGGCCCAGCAAATCATAGCTGCTCGGGTTTGTCGGCAGCGAATGGATGACGGTATTGGAGGCGAAGGGAACCAGCGCCGGCGGGGTGTTGAAGATATTGTCAATGGCGCCGTAGAAGGAAATATTGCTGTTCCATTTGTAATTCCCCCGCAGGTCCAGATAGGCCCAGAAGGGAATCTCAAACTTGTCCGTGGGATAAAGGTTGGAGGTCGCGGGCGTGGCCAGGTTGCCGGTGTTGGCGGTATTGATGAATTTGCTCGTTCCGTACCAGCGGGAGGAGACCGTGACGGACACCGGCCCGGTGGTGTAATCGGCCGCCAAAATGCCTTTCCATTTCGGATTGCCGCCAGTGCCGGCATTGTCGTTGGTGGCGGTGCCGGGCTGGGCGGTGGTGTTCTCGTCCTGATAGTTGGCCTGCGCCTGCCAGGCCAAGCTGCCCTCCCAGAAGTCCATGGTGTAGTTGGCCTGGATATCGAAGCCGGACACGGTCTGGCTGGCGATATTGAGGGGGGTCTGTTCGATGAAGGCGAGCGAGGGCGGGTTGCCCGGCCCGTTGAACACCAGATGGGTGCAGAGCGGATCATTGGGGTTGCCCTGCTGGCCGGGATGAATGACGCTGGGGATCGTGGGGTTGCACTCGTTCAAATAGACGGTGGAGGACAGCGGGGAAATGCCGCCATCCAGGCTGATGGAATAATAGTCCAGCGACGCGCTGAGCCCTTCGACCCAGTGCGGTGTCAGGACGATGCCGCCTGTGATGGTGCGAGCCACTTCCGGCACCAGGTTGGGATTGCCCTGGGTATCGGTGAACACCGATACGGTGACCTGGGTTTTCGGGTCCTTGATGGAGCTGTTGGACCGGGAGTTGACGGCGAAAAGATCGGAGAGGCCGGGGGCGCGAATATCCACCGACCAGGTGGTGCGCAGCTTGACGTCTTCGTTTACCTGGCTGGTGAGGCCGAGTTTCCAGGTCTCGACCAACCCGCTGGTCGAGTAGCTGGTCATGCGGCCCGCCATGCTGAAGTCCAATGAGTCGACGAAGCCGTTCTTGATCAGCGGCGCGTCCACTTCGGCAAAGCCTTCCATCACATTGTAACTGGCGGACGGAAAATTGATCCAATTGCCGATCGCCCAGTCGGCGTTGGCGCCGGCCGGATCGGCGAAAACGACGCCGGCTTCCTTGCGGTAACCCGCGCCGAACACCACCGCGACCTTGCCGGCCGGCAGTTCCCAGGGCAACGTGCCCTGCATCGATCCCGAGATTTCGTCCTGGTTGAGCTGCATATTCTCGAAATCGGTGTTATGCCCGGTGGCATAGACGATGGCGTTCGGGCTGGCGACGCCGTTGCCGAACACGTCCAGCGGTATGCAGCCAGGCTGGGCCGTGGCGGTGCCGACGACGACCGCCGTGCCGGTGAGCGACGAACGGCAGACGATGCTGCCCAAAGGAAGATTGGAGGTGCCGCGGTTGGCCGTGGTGACGGTAACCGCATCTTCCGCCGCGGTGGTGTTCGAGAGCCGGGAATTGCCCCAGGCATGGGTCCAGTAGCGCACCGTGGAGTGCTGATAAAACGTGTTCCATGACCAATCCTCACCGAGGGTGCCCTCGAGGGTGAAGACGCCGCGCATCAATTGGCGCTGATTGGTGGTGGTCGAAAGACCGAGCGCCCCTTCCGCGACCTTGTACTGGTTCGCGTCCGACACATTCTCAGGCAAATTGTTGCTGGCAATGACCCCCATGGTGAAGGAGGTAATGCCGGTGGTTTGCATGGTGGTGCGGACCGAGGCCGGCAGAAAAGCGTTGTCGGATTTGATGACTAGGGCGGTCTGCAACAGATTCTGGCCGATGTCCTTGCCGCTGAAATAGCCGTAATTCAACTGCAGCGAGGCCTGGATGGTGTCGGTGAGCTTGTAGCGGCCAAAGGCAAAGGCGGTGTAGCGGATGAAGGAAATACCCACCGGGGTCCAGTTGTTCTCGCCGTCGTCATGGGTGAGGGAGCCGCCGTTGGAAACCGAGTTCAAGGTGAGATTACCGAAATTCACCAACTGGGGAATGCCGGCACCGACAAACTCGATGCCGCGCAGCGCATTGGCGGCGGTCGCAACACCGCTCGGGCTGTTGGCGGCGGTGACCGCGGGACTGGAGGTGATCAGACCGCCCTGGTTGGCCGTGGCGAGGCCCACATCGTTGGCGATGATCAACTGAGGCTGGCCATTGCCCGCCGCGAAGGCCGGGTTCGAGACCCAATAGGAATCCCGGTACCAGTTCTTGCTATCCTCGGTGACGAGGTCGGGATTGCCGGCATAATTGGCGGCGAGGACGAGATGGCCGCGGCCGCCGTCAATGTCGCCGCCCCAGGTGGCATCAACTTTGTAGTTGCGATATTTGTTGTCGTAGGTGTCGCCGAGTTCGATATCGCCCTTGAAGCCGTCATAATTCTTGTTGAGAACGAAATTGACCACGCCGGCCACCGCGTCCGATCCCCAGGCGGCCGAGGCGCCGCCGGTCACCACATCCACGCGTGAAATGACCGAAGACGGGATGGTGTTGATGTCGACGCCGCCGGTGATGTTGGACTGCACGATGCGCTGGCTGTCGAACAGGATCAGGGTTCGGGTCTGGCCGAGATTGCGCAGAGTGAGGAGTTCGGCGCCCTCGGTGCCGCTGATGGCGCCGCCATTGTTGACGCCGACGGACGATGGCGGCGTCGTTACGGCGGGAAGTTCGCGCACCGCATCGGCGATGTTGGAGAAAGCATTCTTCTCAAGCTGGGCGGCGCCGACCACCGTCACCGGCGTCGGCTGCTGGTAACCCGCGATGGTGATGCGCGAGGCCGAAACCACGACCTGCTCGATGTCGCCTTCGCCGCCGCCTTGCGCGTTTGCGCCCGTCAGCGACATGGCCGCGACCAAAGCCGTGGTCGAGCCACCAAGCATCAGCTTCCGCAGCAGATTATCCATGCATTCCCCCTGTCGAACCTTTGTTACGCGCGCCGGCGTTTTGTTACGACGCTTTAATTGTCATGCAGGGGATGCCGCCGTTTTTTGGATGTAAATATAGGTATTATTACAAATCTGTAATATTTGTTATAATAAATCGCGAAAGGCAAAAAATATCGCGCTTTGCTTGGTTTTCCAGCTGAAGCTGTGAAATTTTACCACCTTCGACTGATGCAGATGTACAACATTTTTTTGCCGTGAAAACCCTGCCCTTCACGCCGCGAAACGGGCCGCTTCCTTAGCGATCGCGCCTGGGATTCGCATCACACACCAAAGCCGCTCGGAGGTTCGCCCCGCCGCCAAGTTTCCCACATTTTGCCGAACGCGATTTCGATGTTGCGGGTAAAGCGGCCGGTGTCGAACAAGGGCATGGTGAAACGATTGCCAGCCAGTTTTTGCCGCAGGCGTTGCAGTTGTGCCGGATGGCTGGCCAAACCCACGGCCAACTTTTCATAGTCCGGTAGACTCTCGGTCACCAGCTCTGGCATGCCCACCGCATGCAAGAGGCTGGCGGCGACGCGGCCGGGAAAGGCGGTGCCGCGGCAGGTCACCAGCGGCACGCCAGCCCATAATGCGTCGCTGGCGGTGGTGTGGGCGTTGCAGGGCAGACAATCCAGAAACAAATCCGCCAGCGTCAGTCGCGACAGATGCGCCGCCAGCCCAATGACGGGGGCGAAGACGATGCGTGTGGCCGCCACGCCCTGCGCCTCGGCCTCGCGCCGCAGATTGTCCGCAAAGCGCGGGTTGCCCTTGAGCAGCCAGAGCACGCTATCCGGCACCTGTTTCAAAATCCGCATCCAGGCCGCGAAGGCGGGCGGTGTGAGCTTGTAGCTGGCGTTGAAATTGCAGAAGACGATGCCACACTCCGGCAGGCCGCATTCCGCCCGGGTGGGAACAATCTCCGCAATGGCGCGCCGGGAATCATTTGCCTGATAGGCATCCGGCAAGATGACCACCTGCTCGGTATAGAATTGCCGTTCCTCGTCCGGAATCACGATCCGGTCGGCGATGATGTAATCCATGTAGGAGGCACCCAGCGTTGCGGGAACGCCCAGGTAATTCACCTGGATCGGTGCCGGACGGCGCGCAAACACGCCCATGCGGTGGTCGCCGAAATAACCATTGAGACTGACCAGTATGCCAATATCCCGCGCCGCGATCTTTTCCGCCGCTTGCTGGTCCGAAAGTCCGGAGATGTCGATGAATTCGTCGAATGCGGCCTCCAGCCGCCTGCGAATCGGACTGCCGTCGTTCCAGCCATTGTCGAAGGCGATGATCTGGAATTTTGCCTTGTCAATGCACTCATAAAGCCCCGCCATCAGATAGGCGGTCGCCTGTTCGCGGAAATCGCCGGAGACGTAGCCAATGCGTATTTTTCCCGATTTGGGCGGCTTTGGCCGGGCAAGTGGAATCTGCGCGGGATAACGGTCACGGGCATATAGGACGGAGCAGGCCTGTAAATCCGCCGGCGACTGCGATATGGCCTGATAGAGAAAGGGGCCTGTGACAGCCTTGCCGGCGCGCACCCCGGCATCAATTCGCACCACCGCACTGTCAAAATCGCGCCAGTCGCCGCCATATTGTTTGACCAGCAGCAAACCGCCCAAGGCATAGGGACAATCGGGATCAATTCGAACCGCGCGTTCCAGATCGCTGAGCGCGGCGTCGTAGTCATACGTCTCGAGCCATGTCACCATGCCGCGCGTGTACAGCGTTTCGGCACTGTCCGGGCTTATCTCCAATACCCTGCTATAGCTTGCCAGCGCCTCCGGGATGCGCTTCATGCGGCAGAGGACATGGCCGCGATTTTTCCAGGCTTCGTCATGTTCTGGACTTATCGCCACGCATCTTTCAAAACTCGCCAGCGCCTCTTTCAGCCGGTGCAATCCCTGCAGCAGGATGCCATGGATTTTCCATGCTTCGGCATTGTCCGGATTCAGCGTCAGCGCCTTGTCCAGAGCCGCGAGGGCTTCTTCGGACCGCTTCAGATCTGTCAGGATCAAGCCGCAATTAAACCAAGCGTCGGCGTGGCGGGGGTTCAGCGCCACCGCTCGCCCATGGCCGGCAAGCGCCTCTTCGAGCCGGCCCAGGCCCTGCAATGCCCTGCCGCGATTGTACCAGCCTGCAGCATCGGGTTTCGCCGCCAGGGCGGCGTCGAAACTTTCCAACGCTTCCTCGCCCCGGCCAACGCCCTGCAATAGCGCGCCGCGCAGCGAAAGGGCGGCGGCATCCCGGGGATTGAGCTTCAGCGCGGCCGCAACCGCCTCAAGCGCCTCGGCGCCGCGCCGCTGCTGGTAAAGCAGGAGCGCGAACATGTAGCGCGCGGGAAAATTTTCCGGCGCCGCCGCCATGGTTTGCAGATAAAGACGCTCGGCTGTCGCCAGTTCGCCTTTCTGATGCAGCGAAACCGCCTCTTGAAACAGCAATTGCGGCGTCATGCCGGGTCCCCAGGGGCGCGCCATTGCGCGAAAGCTCCCCGGGGTGTCATCCGAGAAGCGCGGGACGGATGGAAATGGAGAGCGGCGCCGACCGGCGAATGTCCAGCGGCATTCCCAATTCCGCCGCGGCGGCAACCAGACGCCGGACCTCCGGCAAGTTGACGAAACCGATCAGATCGATGTCACCAGCATCCATTTTACGGATCGTATCTGCGACCACATGCGAAGGCGATCTCCATACCACAGCGGTGGTCACCCCAAATGACGGACCGAGAGGAACTACGCCGTGCCACCACAGGGGCGGAATATAGAGCGCATCACCTTCATCGAGCGTAGCGGAAAACCAGCGCAAATCCGCGTGCTCGAATCGCGCCAACAAGGACGCATCGTCATAATAGTCTTCCTGAAAAAAAACACTGTGAAGGGCTTTCTGGCATCTGGTTTTTGCGCTGACGAGACCGATTTTCTTCGAGCCGATAACCTGGCACATCAGGGTTTCATCAAAGGGATGATAGTGCCATGTCGTTCCGGCGTTTCTGTAAAAAAAATGCCGGACATGAGGATCGTACAATATGGGAGGCAGCGCCGTGGTCAGAAAGGAGAAACCGCCGATATCCTGCAGCAATTCCGTGAGTGGGTCCGGAAAACCCAAACTGGCGACTTTTGTTTCCGCGGAATGAAGAATGTCCATCGCCTCCGCGAAATTCATGCTTCTTTTTCCGGCCTCCATTCTTTTTTCAGCGACGAAATTTTCATGGGGGTAATATATGATGGTGCGATTGCCGCAGAGGCTTTTCAGATAGTCACGGTCACGCCACTTTTGAGTCGCAGCCCAGTGCCTGACGGCCCCCTTAATGACGCAAGGTTGGCTGGTGGAGACAAACTCGCCAAGAAAGACGGTTTCGGAAAGTTCGCTGGCATTGCACACGGGAACGGAAGACGCCGCCTTCATTCCCGGAACATGGCTCAAGATGACGTCTGGCATGATTTTCCCAGCGGTCTGAATTGGCACAAGCGGACAGGATCCCATGCGTGATGCAAAAGAGGGTATTATATCCCCTGTTTGATGCCAACTTGATCAATCCCGTCAGGCCCGGCCGGGCGATAAAGCCGCAAAATCCGGCCCTTCGCATTCTTGCCCCTGTATACGACCGTATCCGGGGCAGGACTTGCCCGCCGGTGGAAGTCCAATATCTTTGGGTGTTGAATGATGCGCGGCGGCTTGCAATCGTCAATCGGAATTAAAACCCATCAGGGAAAATAATGCCGGATACGTTCCTGACGCAGATCCCCGGAATGACCGAGGCCGCGCCCGTACCGGTGCGCAGTGCCGATGAGCTTGGCGAAAGCGTTTTTACCGGAGAATTTGTTTCCAACAGTCAGCCTTGCGTCATTAAGGGGGCGGTCCGGCACTGGGCGGCGACCCGCAAATGGGGCGACCCAGACTATCTCAAGGGGGTCAGCGGCCATCGAAAAGTCCTTTATTTCCCGCATGAAAATCACCTCACCTTCAGGAGAATGATGGCTGGAAAACTGGACATGAGCTTCGCCGAAGCGATTGACAGGCTGCATTCCGGGAACACCGCTGTCGCCAGTCTGGGATTGCAGGCAGACTTCACCGAGTTGCGCCCCGATATTGGACGCTTTGCATTTCTCACCAGGGCCGAGGCCTCATTTCTTTACCCGCCCGTCCGGTATTTCTTTTATCGCAACGCCGGATCGGCGTGGCATTTTCACCCGCTTGATGAAACCCTGATGTGCCAGATCGTCGGCGACAAGAAGATCGGGCTGCTCAGCGCAAGGACGCCTTTCCAGAAAACCATCCAGGAAATCTTCTTCAAGGAAGAATATTATGACAATGCTTCCGCCGTGAGTGCCCTGGCGAATTCGGACTTGCGCTGGTTTTCAGCAACCGTGGAAGCCGGTGACGCGCTTTATATCCCGCCCTTGTGGTGGCACGGCGTAACCACCATGGGCAATGGCTTTGGCGCGACGGTGGCGGTGCCCTGGAGGTCACCGCTTCCCGTGTTTGCGGATATCATACGCAAAATGGCCGCAGGCGACATCGATCTGATGGGCTCGGCCAGTTCCTCGCAGATGCAAAGCCTCATGGAGGCCGCCAGGACAACGGGCGTGGAGCGAGAGTTGGCGATCGCTATGGAGCGGGCATCGCTGGGATCTGGTCCGCAAAAGAAGGACGGCAAGGACGCCGTCTATTACTAGAGCGTTCGCATCCGGGCTTGGGTACAGCCGATCGGGGCCTCAGCCAATATGGCTGTTGACCGCAATGCTGATCCTGTCCTCGTCCGATTCACTCTGACGCACAACGTGATTCAGCCATGAGGGAAAGATAAGAAGTTCACCCGTTATCGGGGGAACGGACAGGGCGTGGCCGGAAAAAGAATTGTGCGCCGTCACCATGTTGTTGTGAATGGTATAAGCGTGGCCCTCTATGGGCGTTGTGAAATCAATATTTCCCTTATTCTGTCCGCCCTTCACGTAATAAACGCACGAAAAGAATTTTCCCGGATGATTGTGGGTATAGTTGAAATTGCCCTTCTTGTTGATGTTGATCCAGGCTTCATCAATGGATTGGCGCAGAGTATCGTTGAAACCGAAATAGCGATGAAGTTCGTTCAGCTTATCGGTGACCGCCTGGAACAGCTCCTGCAGCTCGGGCGTATCAAGGGGAAGATCGTTGCTTTGCCAGCCCCCGCCATTCGAGACGACACGGCCGCTGCTCGATGCTTTCAGGGCATAGCAGTATTTTTCCACCCGCGCGTTGTCGATTCGAAGGGTTTCCGTGGCAATGAAGTTGATGAAAATGGGTACGACTTGCATGACAAATCCTGAGAATTATTTCGGGTTGCTGCGGCCTGGCGCGGTGGTGGTTTTCCCCTGGCCTATCCCGCCCGGCGCGGCCAGCGGAGCGGCCGTTGCGGCGGCGGCGAAAGCGATAAGCAGGTGTTCCCCTTGGTTATTTGAAGCCTGAATTCGAGCTTATACGCCCGGCAGGGACCAGCCAAGGCGGCTGCCGGGGCCAGGGCGACTATGCTTCCCGGGCGGCTTTGACTAACCTCGGGATTGCTTGGCGGCGTTCGACCGCCATTTTGGCACCGATAAATAAAATCTTGGGGAGCCCGATGAAGAAGCTTATTTTGAAGAGCGGTTTGGCATTCGCAGCCATCGTGATGGCGAGTTTTCCCGTCCATCAGGGATTTTCGCAAGGCGCCGGAGGCCGGCCGCCGCCCCAGCAATGGTGGACCTACAAGACACAGGGTGGGGTCTATACGCCTCCCAACCGCCCCTATTGGAAGCTCTCCGACCTGAAAGCGCAGCATGCCGGCCAGAACAACTGGCAGCAGATGATCATCAGCAACCCCCAGCAGCAGGCGAGCTATAATTCCGCGGCGCCGGGCAGCAAGTTCGGGCGGCGCATGAATGTCGATACCAATGCCCTGTTTGTGGTGATGACGGGCGAGATTCATTTCACCGTCGAGGGCCAGCCGCCGGTCGTCGCCACGCGCGGCTCGGTTGTCAATATTCTGAACAGCACCATCCATTCCTGGGAAATCGCGGGCAACCAGAACGCGTTGTGGGTTGAAGTGCACCCCACCGACACCCACACCGTCTATCCAGTGGACGAACCGCAACCGCCGTCCATGACCGGCACGCAGGTGGTCAAGGTCGCCTTCAATCACAACCCCGGCACCTATACCGCGCCAAACCAGCTGCACTGGAATTTCTTTGACGCGATCGCCAACTGCCAGCCGATAGGCACACATGTAGACGAGGCCGGTCTCTATGCCAGCTCGCTTGGCGGCTTTGCGAACGCCAATGACCCGGAGGACAAGTGCAAAGGCAAGGGCGGCCCCGCCACCCAGGCCGCCAATGCGCTGGCCGGCGCCTTCGATCCCAAAGGCACTTTCGGTCATATGCATGGCGGCAAAATGGAGTGGTGGATCATCCAATCCGGCACCGTGGTCGGGCGGATCGAGAATGCGGGCGAGTTCCACGCCCATGAAGGCGATGTGATGAGTGCCCCGCAAAGCACCTGGCATCAGATGCTCCTGGAAGGTCCCGGCGTTTCAGAGCGCCTGGCCATGGTGCCCTTTGCCTTCAATAACGAGAACAGCACCGCCGGCGGCGATTGAGAGAAGTGAAAAGCGCTCATGAGTGGTTCGCCCGTCAGGTTCGACGATGTCATCGCCCCGCTCACGCGGGCGCGTTTTCTGTCGGAATTCTGGACGAAAAAGTTCGTGCACCTTCGTGGGCACAAGGGCCGCTTCACGTCTCTGCTGCCGTGGGAAAAGCTGAATGAAGTCCTGGAGTGGCAAAATCCGCCGCCCCTGATCAAGCTTTTCCGGGAAGGCGATCGGGTTGATCCGCAATATTACATTGATCACATGGACAAGGCGCCGGAAGCGCGGCAGCTCAATGCCGGCCGCCTGATCGCAAGTCTTTCGCAGGGCAGTTCCCTGGTGATAGACGGCATTCAGTGGAACGTGCCGCTGGTCAAGGACCTGTCCGAGCAATTCGAGGAGGTGTTTCAGGCAACCAATCAGGTCAATCTTTATGCCGGCTGGGGCACGCAAAATACCTTCCATCTGCATTGGGATCCGCAGGAAGTCTTCATCCTGCAGCTCTCCGGGCGCAAGCATTGGAAAATATATGCCCCAACGCATCCCTATCCCCTGAAAGACGACGCCGAAAAGGCGCCCGGACCGACCGGGCAGCCGGTGTGGGAAGGCGTCGTGGAAGACGGCGACATGCTCTATATGCCGCGCGGCTGGTGGCATGTCGTTCACCCGCTGGGCGAACCCAGCCTGCATTTGAACGTGGGCATTGAAAGGGCCACGGGGGCGGACTTTCTGGGCTGGTGGCTGCCCAGGCTGCTGCGTCACCCTGAATTGCGGCAGGATTTGCCGATTGACGGCATTGATGCGCCGGGCCCGGATTATTTTGCCCGCCTCCTGGAGATAATGGCGCGCGATGGGCAGGGACAGAATCTTCCCGATGCGTTTTTGCGCGAATGGAAAGCTTTCCGGCGCGCGCGGCCGCGCGTGAAGCTGCCGCTTGCCCCGGCCGAGCAGGGGGCGCCGCTGAAAATGGAAACGCGCGTGCGCCTGGCGCAGCGCGTCGGCCTGTTCATCGAATTCCAGCCCGGGGACAGGATGGCCAGGTTTCACGCGGTCGGCGGTCAATATGATGTCTCGCCACATATCATTCCGGCGCTGGAGCGATTGTCGGGCCACGAAAGCCTGACGGTCCGGGAGCTATGTCATGGCATCGATAGTCCGCAGGTTATCAAAGACATCTTCACCGCGCTCGAAATCCTGGCCGGCGCTGGCGTGATCCTGAAAGAGTGAGGAGCGACCGGCATAGCCGGACAAATCGGTCCGGGGGATCGATTTGAGCGACGAACGCGCTATCGCCAAAGGACGCGGGCTGAAACATGGCGCATTCGTGCTTCCCAGGCGTTTCCGGAGGTTCTATTCTTCCGGCAATGGCCCGACCGACCGGCCAGATCGGGAATGCCGGTTCCGAGAAAAACATGCCTGATGTGATCCTGAAACATGTGCCGGGAATGGAGCATGCGTCTGCTGTTCCCGTGCTCCGCGCGGAGGAACTCAGCGAGAGCGTTTTCATCGGTGAATATGTTTCAAACAGCAAGCCCTGCGTCATCCGGGGCGCGGTCCAACACTGGGCCGCGGTACAAAACTGGCGCGACAAAGACCATCTGAAAAAACGTTCCGGACATTGGAACGTCTGGCTCTTTCCAAGCGAGTATTATGCCGATTGGCAAAGCCGGGGATCCGACAGGGCAAGAATGAGCTTCGCGGAAGCGTTGGATTATCTTCAAGCCGAGGAAACGAAAGTCGGTATTGTCGTCGCGTCGCATACCACCGAATTGCTGCAGGATCTTGGCGGCCTGCGATTTCTGACCAAGGCGGAGCCTGCATTCTTCTACGAGGCCGCCAGATTCTTTTTCTTTCGCAATGCCGGAACGACCTGGCACTATCATTCCTTCGATGAAACCTTGATGTCGCAGATCATGGGCTCAAAGAAGATCGGGCTGCTGAAGGCAAATACCCCGTCCTTTCCGGCCATGCGCAGGCTTTTCCGCGATGATAAATATTACGACGATCCTTCCATATTCGAGGGCTTCGACGGCGCGGGTTTGGAGTGGTTTTCGGCGGAGCTTGACGCGGGCGATGCCCTTTATATTCCGCCTCTGTGGTGGCACGGCGTCATTGCCACCACCCAGACTTTTGGCGCGACCACGGCGGTTACCTGGCGATCGCCTTCGCATGTCATCGCCAATACCATCCAGCAATTGGCCTCGGGCGAGATAGACCTGATCGGCGTGCCGTTCGACGGAAATGCGTTTCAAGCCCTTTACGAGGTGGCGCGAAAGATGGGATTGGAGGAGAAGTTGACACTCGCGTGCCATATGAATGGTTGGCGGTGAAAAAATACGAGTTTGATGGCTTCGTGAGCAGTCAAATCCGCAGGCTAGAGGAACGGCGCAGATTCAGTGGAAGTCAGGTCCGAGCACCCAGACGACAATGGCTTTGCGGACCCCCGCGGTCACGAGTGTAACGCGATGCAAAGTAAAGGATGAAAAGGCAATCACCGTTCCGAAAGTTTTGGGGGCGACATCGATCTTGCCGCGGATACGGGCTTGCAATTCGCCGCCTTCATACTCGGACGGGTCCGAAAGCTGAATACTCAGCGATAATTTCCGGAACTCCGACCTCTTTTGATCGCTCTCCCTGGCATAATCGATATGCCAGTCAAGATGGCCCTGGTCGGATCCTTCGTAAACCACGTGCTGAAGCGGCACCAGCGCGGTCAGGTCATACTGGAAGAACTCGCTGTTCAATGAGAGGATGATCGCTTCAAGACGATCGAAAAATTTCTCGGTCTGGGGATTGCGCTCAAGCCAGGCGACCCTGGTGATCCTGGTATTCCTGTCATATTGCTCATTGCCGACGTCGACCGTGCCATTTTTATGCGGCAACTCGTCGGCATATTGCGCGAAGACCTTCAGCATCTCGGTATCGAAGGCCCCTTCCCACACCACAAAAGGGCTGCGGGTCGATGGATCGGGAAGCGGTTTGACCATGCGGCATGACCCCGTTTTCAACAAAAAGCGATTTTATGTGTCAAATCCAGCAAGTGGACAAGAAAAAGCCCGGCATTGCTGCCGGGCTTTTTCCTTGATGCCGAAACGTTTCTAGTAGTTGAACCGAACGCCCAGGCGGAAGGCGCGTCCCAACAGATCGTAGGTGGTGGTGTTGGTGGCGATGACGCCGCCAT
>Ga0210402_10001399_pt1 | contig 24902 bp, 33 predicted proteins | sample IncBWC7MmetaG_FD_161055 | JGI IMG/M metagenome (GOLD analysis project Ga0210402, IMG submission 161055) | Forest soil microbial communities from Barre Woods Harvard Forest LTER site, Petersham, Massachusetts, United States - Inc-BW-C-7-M | ecosystem: Environmental > Terrestrial > Soil >... | reverse complement strand
GTTCGAGATCACGGCTTCGTTGTTGTTGCCATACTTCAAGTAGACGCGCAGGACCTTGTGGCCCTCTTCTTCCGTCGGCTTGAAGTTGGCGATGAAGCCTTCTTCTTTCAAAATGCGGGCAATCTCCGTCTTCAGCTTCGAAGCCGGAATATCCACCTTCTGGTGCCGCGCGCGAATCGCGTTGCGGATACGCGCCAACATGTCTGCGACCGGATCGGTCAACCTCATCTTCTGCTTCTCCTCGAGCCGCCCGTTCGCTCCGCGTTCAGCGGAGAACCTGCAGCAGCTTGTTTCTTGCTAGTCGCCATTCGCTGCCCGTCCTTCGCAAACCGCGAAAAGCGAACACAAACGACGTTTTTTCTACCAGGACGACTTCGAAACGCCAGGGATCTCGCCGCGTAACGCCAACTGCCGGAAACACAGACGGCACAGGCCAAACTTCCGTAGATAGGCCCGCGGACGTCCGCAGAGTTTGCAGCGGTTGTGCTTGCGTGACGAGAACTTCGGCTTTCTCGCGTCCTTCACTCGCTTTGCTGTCGTTGCCAAACTTAGCTCCTATGTATGCGCCAGCGTCTTCGCCGGCAACCCTCTGCAATCTACCTCTGACCTCAACCTCAGGCCCGGAACGGCATCCCGAGATGTTTCAACAACGCCCGGCTTTGATCGTCGGAACGGGCGGTCGTGACAATCGTCACGTTCATGCCCTTCAGCTTGTCGACCTTGGCGTAATCGATCTCCGGAAAGATCAATTGATCGTGCAGTCCAAGAGTGTAATTGCCGCGCCCGTCAAACGACTTGGTCGACACGCCGCGGAAGTCGCGGACACGCGGAAGCACAATACTCACCAGGCGATCAAAAAATTCGTACATCCGGTCGCCCCGCAACGTGACCATGGCGCCGATGGGCATCCCTTCGCGGACTTTAAATGCCGCAATCGACTTGCGCGCGCGCGTTACCACCGGCTTCTGTCCGGTAATCTGGCCGAGTTCGTTCACGGCCGGATCGAGAATTTTCGCGTTCTGCGTCGCCTCGCCTACGCCCATGTTGACGACAATCTTGTTCAGTCGCGGAACCGCCGCCGGATTCTTGAGATCCAGTTCCTTCATCAAGGTCGGAGCCAGTTCCTTCTCAAACTTCACACGCAACCGGGGACGCTCTTTCGCCGAATGCCGTGGTGCACCCGCCGCTGGCTTCGCCTCGTCCGCCGCGCCCTTACCCGGCTTGCCTTTTTTCTGCTGCTCGTCTTTTGCCATCGTCTTTGCTACCTTCTCTCACGGCTTTCGGAGTGTCAGCTCTTACGCTTCCAGCTTTCAGCCCTGAGCTTGACGTGTACCGTTTCGTGAACTCAATTCCTTTGCCTTGCCGCTCCCATCGCCACAGGCTAAGAGCTAACGGCTAAGAGCTAAACACTTACTTGTCCAGCGTCGTCCCGCACTTCTTGCAAATCCGCACCTTGCGATCGCCGCGCGTTTCGTGTCCCACGCGCACGGGACCGCAGGTCCCGCAGACCAGTGCCACGTTCGAAATCGAAATCCGCCGTTCCTGCTCGGCGATGCCGCCTTTCGATTTCTGGCTGGGCTTCATGTGCTTCTTGACCATCATCACGTGCTCGACCAGCACCTTGGCATCGTCCGGAAACACGCGCAGGACGCGCCCTTCCTTGCCCGCATCGCGCCCGGTCATAACCTTCACGGTATCGTTCCGGTGAATATCGACGCGCTTATGAATTTTCGTGGTTGCAGTTCCCATTTCTAAATTCCTTCTCTGTCAGTGCAGCTTTTCCCGAAAACCTAACGCCTGAGACCTAGCACCTGACGCCTGCCTCTAAAGCACTTCCGGCGCCAGCGACACAATCTTCAAAAACTTTTTGTCGCGCAACTCGCGCGCCACCGGACCAAACACGCGCGTCCCTACCGGCTCGCCGCCTTCGTTGATCAGCACCGCCGCGTTCGAGTCGAACCGGATATAGGTCCCATCCCGCCGCCGAGCTTCTTTTCTCGTGCGCACGATTACCGCTTTGACAACTGTGCCCTTCTTGACCTGACCGTCCGGCGAAGCTTCTTTCACGCTGGCCGTGATCACGTCACCCAGCCCGGCGTGCAGCCCGGTCGAGCCGCCCAGCGGCATGATCATCTGCAGTTTGCGGGCGCCGGAATTATCGGCGACCTCGAGCATGGATCTCATCATTACGGCCATGTTCGTTTCTCCCTTCGCCTCTTACTTCTGCGCGCCTGCGACGATATCGACGTCGACGGAAATTTCCGGCACCAGTGCCGTCTTGCGCACGATCTCTTTCAGCTTCCAGCGCTTCAGCCGCGACAACGGACGCGAATCCTCGATGCGCACCGTATCGCCGACGTGGCACTCGTTCTTCTCGTCGTGGGCGTAAAACTTCTTGCGAATCGAAATCACCCGCTTGTAGAGCGGATGCGCCTTCTTGCGCGTCACTTCGACCACAATCGTCTTCTGCATCTTGTTCGAGACCACGGTCCCGATCAATACCTTGCGACCGCTCTGCTGTTCGGTCTGGCCGGTGGTTTCTGCCATTACTTTTTCTCCATCTTGCGGACGCCCAGTTCCTGCTCGCGCAGGATCGTCTTCACCCGCGCAATGTCCCGGCGCAGTCCGCGAACTTTTTTCAGGCTCTCTGTTTGCCCCATCTTCATCTGGAACTTGAGCTTGAATAACTGGTCAGCCAGTTCCTGCTCCTGGTGTTTCAGTTCCACGTCGCTCAGGTCTCGTACTTTTTCAACTTTCATATGTCAGCTCTCAGCTCTCAGATGTCAGCTCTCAGGAAAAGCCTTCTGACCCCTGCAATCTCTAGAGTACTTGCCGCTCCACAAACGTCGTCCGTAGTGGCAGCTTGTGGGACGCCAGACGCATCGCTTCCTTGGCGTCGACGATGCTGACGCCTTCCATCTCGAACAAAATCTTGCCCGGCTTCACGACCGCGACCCAGTGATCGGGAGCGCCTTTGCCTTTACCCATACGGGTTTCGGCCGGCTTCTTGGTGACGGGCTTATCCGGAAACAAACGAATCCAGATCTTGCCGCCGCGCTTGACGAACCGTGTCATCGCGACCCGGCTGGCCTCAATCTGGCGGTCGGTGATCCACCCCGGCTCGAGAACTTTCAGCCCAAAATTACCAAAGGCGAGTTCCGAACCACGCCACGCCTTCCCACACATGCGCCCGCGCTGCTGCTTGCGATACTTAACTTTCTTCGGCATCAACATAAGAATCAGTTCCCAGTTCTCAGTTGCCAGTTCTCAGTAAAAGCAATCTGACTTCTTACTTCTGCAATCTCTAGAACGCTCCGGTCGTTTCACGCGCTGGCGTGGCTTCGCGTTTCTTGGCCGGAAGAATCTCGCCTTTGTACACCCAGCACTTCACGCCGATTACGCCATACGTCGTTCGAGCTTCGGTAAAGCCGTAATCGATGTCCGCACGCAATGTGTGCAGCGGCAACCGGCCCTGGAGATACCATTCCGAGCGGGCAATTTCGTTCCCGTTCAGGCGTCCACTGACGCGAACCTTGATGCCTTTGCATCCGAAACGCAGTGCCGAATCCACCGACTTGCGCATCGCGCGCCGGAAGCCCACGCGCTTTTCGAGCTGGAGCGCAATCGACTCCGATACCAGTTGCGCATCGAGTTCCGGCTTGTGTACTTCCAGAATGTCGATGAACACTTCGCGCCCGGCCATCCTCTTCTGCACTTCGGCCTTGAGCTTGTCGATTTCCGCGCCCTTGCGTCCGATGATGATGCCCGGACGCGCCGTCTTGATCAGGACACGCAGCTTGTTGCCGGGACGCTCGATTTCAATTGAGCTGACGCCCGCCGACTTGAGCTTCTCTTTCAGCTCGGCCTTAAGCTTGACGTCTTCCAGCAGCTGTTTGTCGTAGTCCCGCTCGGCAAACCAGCGCGATTTCCACGGCTTCGTGTAGCCCAGCCGGAACCCGTAAGGATGTACTTTTTGACCCATTGTTGCTCCTAAGCCTTCTCGCTGTTCGCGAATGACGCCTTACTTCTTCGAAGTCGCTTTCTTGCCCACAACCTTCTTCTTCGCGGGCGTTTTTGCCTTGGCCTTCAGAGGCGCTCGTTTTGCCGGAGCCTTCTTCGTGCCGCCCGCTTCTTCCCCAACCACGGTCGCCATCGATGCGCCATTCTGGTTGCGTTCGGCGAGGACAATCTCCAGATGCGCGATGCGCCGCACAAATCGAAACGCCCGGCCCATTGGGGCAGGACGAACCCGCTTCATGCGCGGACCGTCGTTTGCCACCGCGTGCTTTACATACAGGTTGTCGAGATCGACGTCCAGGCCTTTTTCCGTGCTCAGGTGATTGGCATTATCGATCGCCGACTGCAGCAGCTTGCCGACCGTCGCCGCGACCCCCTTCTTGGTAAACAGCAGCGTGTTACGCGCCGACTCGACCCGTTGACCTTTAATCAGGTTCAGCACCAGCCGCGCCTTCTGCGGCGATACGCGCATGAACCGTGCTTCCGCTCGAAATTCCATAATGTGTTCTCAGTCTCGCTTAACTGTTGGCCCGAGGCTCACTGGCCGTACATCAAAGCTCGAAGCTTGCAGTCTGCGTTATGCCTTCGGCGCCGCCGGGGTAGCCGCTCCCGGACCGCCTGGAGGACCTGCCGGCTTGGCCGCCACTTCCGTGGCCGCCCGCATCGAGTGCCCTTTGAACTGGCGGGTAAAGCTGAATTCACCCAGCTTGTGTCCCACCATGTTCTCGGTCACATACACCGGGATAAACTTTCGCCCGTTATGCACCGCGATGGTATGACCCACCATCTCAGGCGTGATAGTCGAACGGCGCGACCAGGTGCGCAACACCTTCTTCTCGTTGCGCGCATTCATACCTTCGATCTTGGTGGACAAGTGCGCATCCACAAACGGCCCTTTTTTTGTCGAACGTGCCATAAAGTCAGCTCTCAGTTCTTAGCTCTCAGTTCTCAGGCTGAGGCATCAATCGTTACCTTTTACCTTTTCTTGCTACGGCCCACGATGAACGCGTCCGTACGCTTGTTGTTACGCGTCTTGAATCCACGGGTCGGCTGGCCCCAGGGCGTTACCGGATGCCGTCCGCCTGACGTCTTGCCTTCACCACCACCATGCGGATGGTCGACCGGGTTCATCGAAACGCCGCGGTTATGCGGACGCTTTCCCACCCACCGCGTGCGTCCTGCCTTGCCCCACGTCACGTTTTCGTGGTCCGAGTTGCCGACCTGCCCGATGGTTGCGAGACAGTCCTGCAGCACTTTGCGCGTTTCACCCGAAGGAAGCTTCACCAGCGCGTAGTCGCCTTCTTTCGCAACCAGCTGCGCCGAGCCGCCCGCCGACCGCACCATCTGCGCGCCCTTCCCGGGACGCAATTCGACGTTGTGAATGGTCGTGCCGGGCGGAATGTTCCGCAGCGGCAATGCGTTGCCGACCAGAATGTCGGCCTCGGGACCACTCAGAATCTTCTGTCCAACTTTCAGTCCGTCGGGCTGCACGATATAACGCTTCTCGCCGTCCGCATAGCTCAGCAACGCGATGCGCGCCGAACGGCCGGGATCGTATTCGATCGTCGTTACGGTCGCCGGAATGCCGTGCTTGTCGCGCTTAAAATCGATGGTACGCAGCAGGCGCTTGTTTCCGCCGCCCCGGAACCGCATGGTCGTGTCGCCGGAGTTGCGACGTCCGCCGCTACGAATCTTGCCCTCGACCAGCGGCTTGTGCGGCTTCTTCGACGTTATGTCGTCGGTCGTAACGGACGTGCGGTAGCGCAGCGTCTGCGTTCTCGGTCTGTATGTCTTAATCGGCATGTTAGCTCTCAGCTCTCAGCTCTCAGCTCTCAGCAAACCCGCTATCGCTCTTCCTGATAGCTTGGAGCTGAGAGCTTGGAGCTTCCCTACAGATTCTGTGCGTACTCCGGCATCTTTTCGCCAGCCTTCAATCGCACGTACGCTTTCTTCCAGTCCGGACGATAGCCAGCAAACTTGCCTCGCCGCCGTTCTTTCCCTGGATAGTTCGCGGTCCGCACCGAAGCTACTTTCACTTTGAAGACTGCCTGTACGGCTTCTTTGATCTCGGTCTTGGTCGCCTTCGGCGCGACTTGAAATACCAGCGTGTTCTGGCTCTCTTTAATTCCAAGCCCTTTTTCGGTAATCACCGGCTTCTGAATAATCTGATAAGCGGATTTCATTTACACCACCTCCGCTTTCGTCTTCTTTGTTCGCCGCACCGTCTTCTTCTCAGCCTTCGCTGGTCCGTCGTGCGAGCGCCGTGACGAAGTTTTGCGCAACGAGTCCTGCAACTTTTCGAGCGCCGGCTGTGCAAACACGACCTGGCTGTAGCGCATCAGGTGATACGGATGCACTTCGTTGCCGCGCACCAGTTCGAGCCCATCAATGTTGCGCGAGCTCAATTCCAGATTGCGGTTCTCCGCCGCTGAAACTTCGACCAGCAGCGTCGTGCCATCGATCTTCAGCTTGTCGAGTGACTCGCGAAACAGCTTGGTCTTGGTTTCTTTCAACTCAAAATTCTTCACCACCATCAGCTTGCCGTCGGCAAACTTGGCCGCCAGCGCCGAACGCAGCGCACCGAGCAGCTTTTTCTTTGGGAACGCGTACTCGTACGAACGCGGTACCGGTCCATGAACGGTGCCGCCGTGGCGCCACAGTGGAGAACGGATCGAACCGATACGCGCGCGCCCCGTGCCCTTCTGTTTCCACAGCTTCTTGCCCGATCCCGAAACCTGCCAGCGGGCCTTGGTCGCATGCGTGCCAGCGCGCTTGGAAGCGGTGTAGTGCTTGATCGCTTCCCAAAGCAGGTCTTCATTGACCGCGCCGAATACTTCATCGGCGAGATCCATCGTCCCGGCCTTGCCGCCGTTCAAATTGTAGATATCAATCGATGCCATATTTTTGCTTTTCTGAGCACTGGCCACTGGCCACTGATCAACGATCACTGGTTTTACGCCTTCTTTGCTGCTCTCTTCGCTGCCTTCAGCGGATCGACCGTCGCCGAACCCGCGAATCCGCGGCGCTCTCGGGGCGGTTTCTTTGCTTTACTGATAACGATGTATCCGCCATTCGGACCCGGCACACTGCCTTCAACGACCAGCAGATTTTCGTCCTTGTCGACGCCAAGAATCCGCAGGTTGCGGGTCGTAATACGGGCGTTGCCCATGTGTCCCGACATTCTCATGCCCTTGAACACACGCGACGGAAACGCAGACGATCCGATCGAACCTGTGATCTGAAACATCGACCCGTGAGACTTCGGACCACCGCGGAAATGATGCCTCTTCACGACACCCTGGAAACCGTGACCCTTGCTGGTGCCGACGATGTCGACAAACTTCTCGTTCTCGAAGATGTCCACCAGGACGCGGTCGCCGACTTTTACGGCAATTTCGTTCGCCGCTTCCTTCTCTTCCAGCTCGACGGCAACCTCGCGCATGAACTTCACCGGAGGCAGGTTGTGTTTCGCAAAATGTCCCTGCATCGCCTTTGGCAGCTTCTTCGCTTTCACGAACTCGACCAGACCGATCTGCGCGGCTTCATAACCGTCTTTGGTGCTGGTCTTGTGCTGCGTAATCACGCACGGCCCTGCTTGCAGGACGGTCGCCGGCCGCACATCGCCCTTCGAATCGAAGAGTTGCGTCATACCGACTTTCTTGCCGAGGATGCCTGTAACTTTCGCCATTTCCTTCTCCGTTCCCAGCTTGGCTCGTCGTCGTTAAACGCCGTCTATTGGCTGGGGTTGATTCGTTCGCGAACACTACCGGCGAACGACCAACGACCTACTTGTGTTCCTTGCCGAACGCCTTAATCTCCACATCCACGCCCGCGGGCAGATCAAGCTTCATCAGCGCGTCCACCGTCTGCTGGGTCGGCTCGAGAATATCGAGCAGGCGCTTGTGCGTGCGGATCTCAAACTGTTCCCGTGATTTCTTGTCCACGTGCGGAGAACGCAGCACGCAGTACTTGTTCTTCATTGTGGGCAGAGGAATCGGGCCGGCAATCTGCGCGCCTGTCCGTTTCGCCGTTTCCACAATTTCGCCCGTCGACTGATCGAGGATGCGATAGTCGTAAGCTTTTAGCCGAATTCGAATTCTTTCTTTTCCAATCACAATGTCACTCTCTTTGCCCCTCCCGGCTGCTCTTCGTTACGAAGCCCGGGAAGAAAGATCTGGCGGCATGCTGCAAGCCGCTTTGGTTGTGTTACGCAACAATCTCCGCAATCGTGCCGGCGCCCACCGTGTGTCCGCCTTCGCGGATCGCGAACCGCAGGCCCTTTTCCATCGCTACCGGAGTAATCAGTTCAATAACGAGTGAAACGTTGTCGCCCGGCATCACCATCTCGGTGCCCGCCGGCAACTCCGCAATCCCTGTCACGTCCGTCGTTCGCAGGTAAAACTGCGGACGATATCCCTTGAAGAATGGCGTATGTCGTCCGCCTTCTTCTTTCGTCAGGATGTACACCTCTGCTTTGAATTTGGTGTGAGGAGTAATGGATCCACCCTTCGCCAGCACCATCCCGCGCTCGACATCTTCTTTCGCGATACCGCGAAGCAGCAGGCCAGCGTTGTCGCCCGCCATGCCTTCGTCCAGTTGCTTCTTGAACATTTCGACGCCCGTCACGACCGTCTTGCGCGTGTCGCGGAAGCCGACAATCTCCGACTCCTCGCCCACTTTCACCTTGCCACGTTCAATTCGTCCCGTCACCACGGTGCCGCGGCCCTGAATCGAGAAAATGTCTTCGATCGGCATCAGGAACGGCTTGTCCAGATCGCGTACCGGTTGCGGCACGCTCTTGTCCACCGCTTCCATCAACGCATCAATCTGCTTTTCCCACTTCTCTTCGCCGTTCAAAGCACCGAGAGCAGACAGACGAACCACCGGTACGTCGTCGCCCGGATACTGATACGTCTTCAACAACTCGCGCACTTCGAGTTCGACCAGATCCAGCAATTCGGGATCGTCCACCGCGTCGCACTTGTTCAGAGCAACCACGATGTACGGCACGCCAACCTGACGGGCCAGCAGCACGTGCTCACGTGTCTGCGGCATCGGTCCGTCGGTCGCAGCCACGACGAGAATCGCGCCATCCATCTGCGCCGCTCCGGTGATCATGTTCTTGATGTAGTCTGCGTGGCCGGGGCAATCCACGTGCGCGTAGTGCCGGTTCGGCGTCTCATACTCGACGTGCGCGGTCGCGATCGTTATGCCGCGAGCCTTTTCTTCCGGCGCGTTGTCGATCGAATCAAACGACCGGAACGTGTTCTTCGGGTTGTGCTTCGACAACACCTTCGTGATCGCCGCCGTCAACGTCGTCTTGCCATGGTCAATATGACCAATCGTCCCTACGTTGCAGTGCGGCTTATTCCGTTCAAATTTTTCTTTCGCCATTGCTCGCTTTTTCTCCCTTCAGCCCTCTGAGTTCCGGCACGCGGCTCACGCCGCCCCAGCGCCGCAACCCTCGCTGTTGTCAGTAGTACTGATAAAGCTTGGGGAACCGGGCACGCAGCGCCTGGTCCACTTCTTCAATCTTCGACAGATAAAACTCACGCATCTGGCCCTGATCGGAAACTGTCAGACCCTGGTAAATCAGTTTCGCAGCGCCCAGCCTGTTTTCGGCAACCACATCGATCGTGCCCGCCGCGAGAATCGCGTCCCAATCGCGGATGCGAATACTCTGACTGCTCAGCTTCTTCAGGTACTGCGTGATGCGATCCGCCGCAAAAACTTTCACGACCGCCGCCTTCAATTCTCCGAAGGCCTGTTCGTTGTCAACCTTGATTGTTGCCTGCTCAAATGCCATAAAGTAATTTCAAACTCTGGAGCGGGAGACGGGAATCGAACCCGCGACCAACAGCTTGGAAGGCTGTGACTCTACCACTGAGTTACTCCCGCCCTCGAAAAAGCAGCTGTCAGCTCTGAGCTGTCAGCTCTCAGTAAAAACCACGTCCTTCAAACTCTGGAGCCGATGATCAGGATTGAACTGATGACCTCTCCCTTACCAAGGGAGTGCTCTACCAACTGAGCTACATCGGCTCGAAAACCCAGCTGTCAGCTTACGGCTGTCAGCTCTCAGCAAAACCTGTTTCGCTACTCTCCGCCGTCCGCGCCCTTGTCCGGATGCAGCACGTCTTTGCGCCGAACCAGCGTCTTTACCGCAAACAGTGCCAGCACCGCCAGCGTAGCCAGACGAAGTTTCTCGTCGGTAAGCGTGCTCCACGCCAAAACCGCGAGCACTGCGTATGCGACCATCGCCCCACTGAAACGGCTTATCCGCATTTCGCTGCCAACTTAAGACTGGTGCACAGGGAAGGATTCGAACCTTCGTACCTCACTAGGAGGGACAGATTTACAGTCTGTTGGCTTTAACCACTCACCCACCTGTGCAAAAACTGAAATCCGCCCCGCACCCCAATCAAACACACCTTCGTTACAGGACCGCTGCTTAGGGAAACGAAATACAGGAGGTCATGCTTGGCAGATCGTGTCGCAAACTGGCTTCGACACGAACTGGCGCGACACCTGCGACCGCCGGAAAATGCCTGATGGAGTGCGTTACTAAACCCTGCGCCACTCGCGCGTGTACCCGCGCAACCTTGCTTTATTTCCGGAAAACCGTTTTCCTGGAGCTGGCGAAGGGATTTGAACCCCCGACCCTCTGATTACAAATCAGATGCTCTACCAACTGAGCTACGCCAGCAAACTCGGAAGCGTGCCTGCAGACACAATTCTTCCTGATCCCTTCAAGATGTCCGGGACAATTATTTAAGGTACCACACGCCAGTTTCCATACGCAACCGTGGCCCTTGGTGGGAGAACCCGGGGCAGATGGGGGCCTAATTGGTAACGGGCTGGCCGCTGGCATCCTGGCAGTTCTTGTGGGAGACTACGCCCATGGGAAACAAAGACGCTCCAAAGCGCGAAAAAAGAAAACCACCCAAGAAAAAGTAGTAATCGTTGCCAGAGGTCCAAACGGCTGGGTTGCTGGCGTCCGTTCAGCCCCGCGTGATTTCCTGTCCAAACGCGATTAAATTCCCGTCCGGCGCCAACACCAGAAACTCGCGCTGATGGTATTCCTTATCGGCTGGCCCGTGGACATCGCCTTTCGGCAGCGTATCCAGCTTGGGCTTGAGTTCCGCGTAGAGCCCGTCCACGTCCTCCACATCGATGTAATACGCGAAGCGCCGGTTTCCCGGCGGCGCACCCTCCGGTCCTGTCTGTTGCAGGATGCGGAAAGCGGCTGTCTCGCGTTGCACGTAGGCATAGATGCCGGCGCGAAAGTAGGTCTTGAAACCCAGGATGTCGTTGAAAAAGGCCAGCGCCCGCTCGATGTCGTCGACCATCATGAACGGCGTGATGCGAATAAAGTTTCCCATTTCCGCTCCTCCGGCGCGGAGTTTCGCACAATCCCGCACCGCCCAAAGTGCTATCATGCCAGACTCATAAGTCCTTCATGCGGATCAAGCGCACCCTCCCTGTATTAATCGCCGTGCTTGCGATTGCGGCGGCGGTCGTGGCGATCGTCCAGCTCCGCAAGCGCGCTCCTCCGGAGGCCGTCCGCCTGCTCCCCGGCGCTGATGGCTTCTTCTACATCAATCTGAAGTGGATTCGCACCTTCAACGCCACCAACCAGATCCCTGCGGTCTCGCACGATCCGGAGTACCAGAAGTTCGTAGAAGAGACGGGCTTTCAATTCGAGCGCGACCTGGACGAAGCGGGCTTCGCCATCCACTACCCGCAAAGCACGGCGGGATCGGCGCCCGAGGCGCGCTTCTCAGAAGTCTTCGTCGGCAAAATCGACGCCGAAAAACTGACTGCCTACCTTAAGAAACTTGCCTCGTCCGTCGACAACTACAAGGGGTTCGACATTTATAACGTCCCGGTCGAAGGGCGTACCGTGCGTGTCGCGCTGCTTTCCTACGACAGCGTGGCCGTCTCGAATCATCCCGACGAAAATGTGATTCGCGGCATCCTCGACCGGTCCCGCAAGCTGGCTTCGCCATTCGGAGGCCCGCAGTTTCTGCGGCAGTACTATAAGAAGGTTCCGTTCGCGAGTCTATCCTGGGCCATTCTGAAGATCGATCCTTCCCAGGCCAGGTTGCTCGGCGGACCCACCGGCTGGGCGCTGCTCTTTCCCAAGCCCGCCACCATGGTCATTTCGGGACGCTACCTGCGCGCTCTGCATCTTCGCGCCGAAGCCTTCGCAGGAAGCGAAGACGACGCCCGCGCCATCGCGGATCAGGTCGGTACGTTTCTCAACCTGTTCCACTCCGCCGAAACCAGCATCGGCACACATGGGCCCGATGTTGATGTGAAGGCATTTTTCGAGAGTCTGAAGATTGACCGGTCTGGCGACCGCGCGATCCTGACCGCGACCGTGCCTCCGGGATTCATCAAGAAAGTGCTGACCGAAGCACCGGTAAGTACACCAGCTCCGGCCCCAGTGGAGACTCCGAAGGAACCGGTGAAAAAGTCGCGGCAAAAGGCTCAAGCGCATTAGATTTTCAGGAACAGACCCGCTTGGAGAACGGAGTCGTCTCGCGGATCTGAGCAAGGCGCGCTTTGTAACGATTCGCTCCTCTGGCGCATCTCTTCAAAGGGCTTCGGCGCCTGCGTTGCCGATACAATACTAAATATGTCCAGCTTGCCATTGCCGCTCGCAGCCTTCTTCGCGGGACTCATTTCGTTCCTCTCCCCCTGCGTGCTGCCGCTCGTGCCGGGATACGTTTCGCTCATCTCGGGGGTAGGCGTCGAGGAACTGAAATCCGACTCCGGACAGTTCTTCCGCAAAGTAATGCTGAACTCGGCCGCGTTCATCATCGGCTTCAGCATCGTGTTCATTACCCTGGGCGCAATCTCGACTGAGGTTGGACAACTGTTCGCACAGTACAAGTCGATCCTGGCGCGAATCGCGGGCGCCGTGATCATCCTTTTCGGATTGCACCTGACCGGCATTTTTCAAATCAAAGCCCTGCTCGCGGACACACGCATGCACGGACTCAAAGGTAGTTCGACCGCCTGGGGATCGTTCGTGATCGGATTCGCGTTTGCCTTTGGCTGGACTCCCTGCGTAGGCCCGATTCTCGCAGTGGTACTTGGGCTGGCGGCCGCCCAGGATTCCGTAGTCAAAGGCATCTTCCTATTGGCGATTTACTCGCTCGGCCTGGCCGTCCCGTTCCTGCTGACCTCGCTTGGCATTGGACGCTTCCTCAAGTTCTATAACCGTTTCAAGTTCCACATGCACGCGCTGGAAGTGGCCAGCGGCGGATTGCTGATCGCCCTGGGCGTGCTGCTCGTGCTCGGCAGGTTTACACTGATCTCTGGGTGGTTATCGTTTCTGAACCGCTTTGCGTTGTAGGAGCTGCTAGTGAAAAGAAATCCTCTTGTCCCCGTCGTCATCGCTGCCATCATTGCCGCAATGTTATTCGCCGGCATACATGCCGCTCGCAAAAATCGCGCCGCGGGAGGATCGGTCACTTCACAATTTCGCGGACAGCCCGCCCCGGACTTTGAACTGCAGTCTCTCGACGGCAAGAACATGAAGCTCTCCGACTTCCGCGGAAAAGCCGTGCTGCTCAATTTCTGGGCGACCTGGTGCGGTCCGTGCAAGATCGAGATGCCGTGGTTCGTCGAGTTGCAGAAGGAATACGGCCCACAGGGATTCCAGATTGTAGGCGTCGCCATGGACGATGCCAGTACTGAAGACATCGCCCGGTTTGCCAAGCAAATGGGAGTGAATTACCCGGTTTTGCTGGGTAAAGAGGCGGTTGGACAGAGCTATGGCGGCGTTGGTGTGTTACCGACAACGTTCTTCATCGACCGCGACGGCAAACTCGTCGCGCGCGAGTTCGGCCTACAGAGCCGCAGCGTCTTTGTGGACCACATCAAAGAGGCACTCACCGGCAGTCAACCGGTACAGGCGCAAAAGTAACTCGTGTCGACGCCAAGCGTGAGATACCTTAACGGGATGAGCCGCTTCCTCGCATGTTTGGCTGTTCTGCTATGGACCAGCGCCTCCGCGCAGGAAGCGCCGACCATGAAGCCTGTGGTCAGCATGGCGCCCGCGACAGTCGTCACGGTCACCCAGGGTAAGTCCGGTCAGGTTCCGCTCCTGTTCAGGGTCACGCGCGGGTATCACATCAATTCCAACAAGCCCAAGTCGGAATTTCTGATTCCCACCGCGCTGAAGATCGGCGCTACCACCGACATCGTCATCGGCGGGACCACCTATCCGGACGGTAAGGACATGAGCTTCGCCTTCGCCCCCGACGAAAAACTCAACGTCTACACCGGGGACTTCGAAGTGGACGTGAATGTGCGCCCGTTGCACTCAGTCCAGCCGGGAAAATACGTCGTGCGCGGAACTCTGAAATATCAGGCCTGTGATAACGCCGCGTGTTATCCGCCGCAGCAATTGCCCATCAGCTTCGATGTCAGGATCGGAAAAGCGGCGCCCGCAGCGCGCAGGAACCCAGCACAAAGCCCGAACTCGCATAAGTGAGGTCAGAGGTGTGCTGCGAGGGGTCTGCTCCGTCTCTCGGTTGAATTTCATTCAATCCAGACCTCTCCGGCTGGACAGCCACCATCCTGTGGGGCCTGCCGCGTAGAAAATCAAAAAGAGAAGCAGCAGCGGCAAATGATCGAGTTCCGCTCCGAGGTATTTCCACGCGGGCGCGCCGTGGCCGGGACCCCACCACGTGGCGAGCGTCAGGCTGAGCATGTGCAGCATGCCGAGTACAGACGCAACGCGGACCAAGACGCCCAGAATCATGCTGAGCCCGATGAATAGTTCCGCTACTCCTACCAGGTATCCGAACACAACAGCGTGCGGCAACACGATGTGGCTGAGCACGGGCCGATAGAAGCTGACCGCTGTCGATTGAATGTAACCTTCCAGATAGTGCGCGAATCCGCCGCGCGCGAAGGCGCTGCCGAAGACCTTGTACTCTCCGAAGAAGACGAAGATGATGCCGGTACACACTCTCGCGATGAGCAGAGCTTTCGAAAGGGCGCTGCCCGATGGCTTAGCCAATATTTTCTCCTAGCGGGACATTTTCATGGAACGAGCCTCATCAAGTTGACGAGTCAGCGTGTCGATTCTCGCCTGCAAAACATTGCGGATGGAGAGCACCCCCAACAAGCGACCATCGTCATCGACGATCGGCAGGTGGCGATAATGGCGTTCCACCATCGTGGCCAAGGCCTGCCCGGGAGTCGTGTCGAGTGTGGCCATCTCCACGGGAGTGGTCATCACTTCGCGAACAGGAATCTGTCCCGGCTCACGCCCGCTCAGCGCCACCCGGCGCAGTACATCTCTCTCCGAAAAAATTCCGGCCACGCGGCTGTTTTCATCGACCACGGCCACCGCGCCCACGCGGTGATCCAGCATCGTCCGGATGGCTTGTTCGGCTGTGCTTTCGACCGGAACCGAGGCTCCGCCAGGATCCGACATCTCCAGGATATTCATGGGTTACCTCTTCGCTCCAGGCTCGATCTTGAATACCTGGCCGTTTTTCATCACGAAAGTGACGTTGCCCAGCACCTTCACGTCAGCCAGCGGATCGCCCGAAACCGCGATCACGTCGGCGAATGCGCCGGGAGCAATCACTCCGATTTGCCCTTTCATGTCGAGCAAGTCCGCCGCTCGCGAGGTCGCACTCTGGATCGCCTGCATCGGTGACATTCCAAATTCCACCATGCGCGGAAACTCCTGCGCAATCGGATCGGTCCACGGGAAACCACCGACGTCGGTGCCGAACGCAATCTTCACACCTGCTTTAAGCGCCTTGCGAAAAGACACTTCATGCGCCGCCGTGCGCGCACGGTCGCGCTGCCCCTCGAGAGTGTCGGCCGGAGCCCAATCGTAGTAGTAGACGGCCAGCGTCGGACAAAGCCACGTCCCCTGCCTGATCATCTGCGCGATCAGCGCGTCGGTCAGCGCAAGGCCGTGTTCGATGGAATCGCATCCGCCGTCGAGCGCGCGCTGCAGGCCCTCGCCGCTGTAAGCGTGGCAGGCGACTTTCTTTCCCCATCCATGCGTTTCGTCGACGATCGCGCGCAGTTCTTCAACCGTCAGCGTCGGCTGGGATACCAGTTCGCCGTTTTTTCCCGTCCACGAGCGGTGGGTCATGTAGACCTTGATCCAGTCGGCGCCGTGGTCGAGCTGTTCGCGCGCCGCTTTACGCGCTGCCACCGGGCCGTCGACAATCTGCGCGCCCTTGGGAACTTCGATTTCGGGCGCGTAGCCTTCCAGGTTGTAGCCGCCCGTCGAGGAGATGGCGCGCGTCGAGACAAAAAGCCGCGGTCCCGGAATGTATCCGCCTTCGATCGCTTGCTTGATGCCGACATCGCCGTAGCCGGCGCCTTCGGTTTCTACATCGCGCAACGTGGTGAATCCCTGTTCGAGCGCGCGCCGCACGGAAACTGTCGCCCGAGCCGCGCGAAAAGCCAGCGGATATTTCAGGAGCTGGATATCGTATCCGCCCTGGGCCGGCACTTCTCCCTGCAGAAAGATGTGGGTGTGAGCGTCGATCATGCCGGGCAGCACAGTGGACTGCGACAGGTCGATCGTCCTCGCGCCATCCGGGATGTGTGCGGCGGCGCCGTCAGAGATTTCGACAATCCGATTCCCCCGGATCACGATGACTTGATTCGGCCGCGGCGAATTCGACACGCCATCGATCAACATTCCCGCGCTGATGACAGTGACGGAGTTTGCTACAGAGGCGTTATTTTGCGGCCAAACAACTGTTACTGCGCAGAGTACGGTCACAACCACCAACCAGCGCTTCAACGGAACCTCCCGGAAAGGCAGGATTGTACCCCGTCAGGTGACACCAGGGCGCGCAAAAATGTCACGAAGAATCTCACGGACGAATTTCACGGAAAGAGATCGGTTGCGACTGGGCGCGGCGGGCGTGGGACTCGCAGGACGAAACCAGATCGACTGTCGCCAAATTCCAACGTGGCTCCGGCGGATTGCAGCAACCGCCGCGCGACCGCCAGCCGCACACTATGCAGAGTCGCGCTCGTTGGATCCATCCTCGGCGCCGCGATTTCCGAAGTTGCGCCCTGCCCGCGCAGTTCCGATTCCGACGCTCCCTGTTCCAGCCGCAGCGTGACCTCTCCCTGCCGAGGCTGTTTCTCGATGAACACGCCGATCAGGTAATGCAAAGCCAGCCGCAGGCGCGGCTCAGGGAGCGCGATGGTTGCGCTGCAACCGCCCGCCAGTTGCAATTGCACCTGCCGCTCACGCGCCACGTGAGAAAGCTCCGCAACCACACCGCGCAATGCTGGGCCGAGCGCCACTGGAGGCTGTGAGTCCGTGGAGGACTCGGTGTCGAGATACTCCCGCATCAGACGCACCACGCCGATCACGCGATCCGTCTGCGCCAGCGCGGCGGACACCGCATTCTGTTGCTGACCCGCAACCTCTTCGACCGACAACTCCAGCGAACAACGCAGGGTGGTCAGCGGCTGGCTCAGCGAGTGCAGCAATTCGCCGAGCACGGCCTGATCCTGCGTGCGGCCGAAGATTGGTTGTGGACCCGCACTCATGCCGCGGCTCCGTCCGGACCTAGTTCATAGCCCACACCGCGCACCGTGTGAATCAAAGCCGGAGTAAACCCGTCATCAACCTTGCGCCGCAGATAGTTGATGTACACGTCCACCACGTTGGTCGTGGAATCGAATGTCAGGTTCCACACATGTTCGATGATCATGGCTCGCGTCAGGCGGCGGCCGACGTTGCGCATCAGATATTCGAGCAGCGCAAATTCCTTGGTCGTCAGGTCAATGCGGCGGCCCGATCGTTCCACTCGCCGCTCCACCCGGTCCAGCCGCAGATCGCGCACCGCCAGCACGGACTCAGACGGCAGGTGACAGCGCCGCAGCAACGCGCGAGCACGCGCGGAAAGCTCCAAGAATGAGAACGGCTTCATTAGATAATCGTCCGCGCCCATGTCGAGACACTGCACCCGGTCTTCCACCCGGCTGCGGGCGGTGAGGATCATCACCGGCAAGCTGGGCTTGCGTTCCCGCAGACTTTTCAGGATGGCCAGCCCATCGATTCCGGGCAGGTTCAGGTCGAGGATGAGCAGGTCGTAATCAACCTCGAGCGCCATCGACCGGCCCTGTTCACCGTCCGTCGAAGCATCGACCGCGTAATGCTCCGCTTCAAGACCCTTGCGGATAAAACTCGCCAGGGCAGTGTCGTCTTCCACGATCAGAATTCTCATGAGTTTATTTTGATTTCCGGCTGAATCGATTTTCATTCTCGGCCGGATCACCTCTCGACACAAGATCACCAGCCTGCACCAAGGGACGTGGAGCCCACGCCTGAGGCCGCAAATGAAAAGGCGATTTCGATTCGTTCCAAAAAGGCACTCCATTCCGTTATCCTTTTCCTAGCCATGGAATCGATTCTCTTCACGCGCACACTTTCGCCCGCCGGTCCCTTGCTGCTGGCACTTTCGTCCAAGGGCTTGATGAAACTGGAATTTGACCGTGGCCAGCCGGCTGAAGGCGAAGATCAGTCGTGGCAGGAATCTCCGCGGGCGCTCGAATCCTGGCTGACTCAATTGCAGGAATATTTCGTCGGGCGCCGCCGCGAATTCTCCCTGCCGCTCGATCTGCGCGGTACAGATTTTCAGTTGAAGTGCTGGCGCGCTCTGCTCGACATTCCTTACGGCGAGACTTGCTCGTATCGAGACATCGCTCATGCGATCGGTCATCCGCAAGCCTTTCGGGCGGTCGGGATGTCGAACAATCGCAACCCGATCGCGATCGTAGTCCCGTGCCATCGCGTGATCGCTTCCGACGGCACCCTCTGCGGCTACGGTGGCGGACTCGAAATCAAGCGCAAACTGCTCGACCTGGAACTAGCTGCTTCGCAACCCGGCTTGCCACTGCCAATCGGCGCCTAGCCGGAGCTGGGTTCCTGTAGACTGTCCGCTTCCGTGAACACGTCTACTCCATCCACTCATCCCACCGTCCGCAAAGCCAGCCCCTTCTACTTCGTCTTCGTTATGTTCTCCTACACCACGGGAGGTCCCTTCGGTCTCGAAACCATGGTGACCACGAGCGGCCCGGGCATGACTCTGCTCTACCATCTGATCATTCCGATTTTCTGGTGCATTCCGGTCTCGCTGGTTTCAGCCGAACTCACCACCGCAATGCCCGTAGCCGGCGGTTTCTATCGCTGGAGCCGTGCCGCCTTCGGAGACTTCTGGGGATTCCTGGCCGGATGGTGGAACTGGTCGGCGTCGTTCCTGCTTGGCGGATCTTACGCCGTCCTGTTCGCCGACTACCTGAGGTTTTATTTCCCGCTGCTCACCGGATGGAGACACTGGCTCGTGTCGTTCGCACTGATCGCGCTGATCACGTGGCTCAACATTCGCGGCATCCAGATGGTCGGCAAAGCTGCTACCGCATTTGAGATTTTCATCTTCATCCCGGTGATCGCGATGATCGTCATTGGCCTCGCGAAGTGGCACCACAACCCGTTCCTGCCGTTTGTTCCGCCGAACAAACCGTTCTCGCAGGTCTTCGGCGTCGGTCTCGCGCTTGGCCTGTGGCTCTATTCAGGATACGAACAACTTTCCACCGTCGCCGAAGAGGTCGAGAATCCGCAGCGCACGTATCCGCGAGCGCTTGCGCTGGTCGTGCCGCTTTCCATCGCGGCATATTTTCTGCCGACGCTCGCTGCCCTTGCTGCGCTCGGCAACTGGCAGGACTGGAAAGACGGATATTTCTCGACCGCCGCGCAACTTATCGGCGGCCCGTGGCTCGGCAGCCTCATGACGCTGGGTGCGATGGTCAGCACCATGGCGCTCCTGAACAGCACCGTCCTCACCACGACGCGCATGCCCTTCGCTCTAGCCGAGGACGGCTACCTGCCGCCATTTCTCACGCACAAGCATTCGCGCTACGGCACGCCCTGGGTGGCGATCCTGATTTCGGCCGCGATCTACGCAGCGCTCGCGCAGCACACGCTTGGACAACTCATCAGTGTCTATGTTTGGTTGCGTGCCGCCACCACGGTGATGACCGTCCTCTCCGCGTGGGGATTGCGCCGCAAACGTCCCGGCTTGCCGCGCGCATTTCGGATCCCCGCCGGACGCCTTGGACTGGTTTACGTCATTGCCCTGCCTACGGTGATGACCCTAGTCGCCCTGGTCTTCAGCGATCCCGAAGCGCTACGCTGGGGCCCATGGGCGCTCGCAGCCGGTCCGGTGGTGTATGCGCTGGCCAAATTTTTCGTAAAGAAACCAGTCTCAACCTAGCGCCCATGTCGCCGTGGCGGCGGGACGCCGCGGTACACTGCCAATTGCTCTTGAGATCAACGATGCGTTCCACCATTCGGAAACTCAGCGGTGACCTGATCGCCCGTCGCATTTCCCCCGTGGAACTCACGCGCGACTGCCTTGCGCGCATCGAGCGGCTGAATCCACAACTCAATGCCTTCGTCACGATCCTCGCCGATTCCGCGCTCGCGGACGCCCGGCGCGCCGAACAGGAAATTCAAAGCGGACACTATCGCGGCCCTCTGCACGGCATTCCCATCGGACTGAAAGACATCCTCGACACCGCCGGCGTACGCACCACGGCAGGCAGCGCTCTGTTCAAGGATCGCATCCCTACCGAAGATGCCGAGGTCGTCCGCCGCCTGCGTGCCGGGGGGGCCATCATCCTCGGCAAACAGAATCTGCACGAATTTGCCTACGGCGGCAGTTCCATGATCAGCTTCTTCGGCGAAGTCCATAATCCCTGGGACACCGCCCGCATCGCCGGAGGCTCCTCCGGAGGCTCGGCCGCGAGTGTGGCGGCTGGCTTGGGATTCGCCGCCATCGGCACAGATACGGCAGGCTCGGCCCGGCAGCCCCCCGCGCTTTGCGGCGTGGTAGGACTTAAGCCGACCTACGGACGCGTCAGCGCTCGCGGCGTGATTCCTCTGTCCTGGTCGCTCGATCACGTCGGCCCGATTGCTAACTCCGTGTACGATGCCGCGGTTATGCTGCAAGTCCTCGCCGGCTACGACCCCGGCGATCCCGCAAGCATCGACATGCCCGTTCTGAATTACACAACCGCCCTGGATCGTTTTCCAGGCAAACTCCGCATCGGCGTTCCGCGAGCGTTCTTCTTTGACGAAGTCGATCCTGCAATCGCGGACGCGATCGAAAAAGCAATCTCGCAGTTTCGCGATCTGCATGCTGAAATTCGTGACGTGAAACTCGAAGTCCCGACCGACCGCACCCTGTCGAGCGCCGAATCTTATAGCTATCACGCAGAATTTCTGGTCAGTTCCGCCGGCTTATATCAGCCCGCGACCCTGGCTCGCATTCGATCCGGCGACAAAACAACCCCCGAACAAGTTTTGTCTGCGCGACGTGAGCTGGACGCGGCGCGTTACGCAATCCGCGAGATATTCAGGGACGTTGACATTTTGCTTACGCCCACCGTTCCGGCGCCACCGCCCGCGATTGCCGACCTGAAGGCGCATCCCGAAAACCTGCGTGCAGCCGAATTGCTCCTGCTGCGCAACACGCGTCCGTTCAATGTTTGGGGAATTCCCGCGATCTCAATCCCGTGCGGATTTACGAATGACAGTCTGCCGATCGGATTGCAATTGGCCGCGGCACCCTGGCGGGAAGATTTGCTTCTCCAGGCGGCATACGTCTATGAACAGGCTACGCAGTGGAAAGAAAGCATTCCAGCACTTAGCATTCGGCCCTCAGAACGCCTCTCATGAATGGCTTCCAAGGCAAGGAACCAGGCCCTCAGGGGCTAAAGCCCGTGATCAATCTAGGCAAACTACGCGGCCCTGAAGGGCCGCTCTTCCACGGTTACGCATACATTCATGAGTTGCTTCCGCAGCCTCTGAAACCGTGCCCTCCCCAGAAACCATTTATGAGACGCGTTCTGAGTGCTAAATGCTGAGTGCTAAATGTAAGTGCTAAGTGCTGAGTGCTTCTTTTAAAACTCCTCGCTCATCCACTTCTGAAACGCTGTCATGTTTTGCGGACGTCCCAGAAAATTCTTCACCAGAGTGTTCGCCGATGCCGATCCACCCGGTTCCAGCACAACTTTCCGGTAACGCATCGGCGCTTCGCCGGACAGCAGGTCGTTATGGTTGAACTGGACGAAGAAGTCCTGCGCGATCACCAGGTCCCACATGTAAGTGTAGTAGGCCGACGAATAGCCGCTCAGATGTCCGAACGAGGCATACATGTGCGTGTCAGACGGTGGCTTGAACAGCCTGTACTTTAGCGTGTCGGCCAGGGTGACCGCGTCCAGATCCACGTCCTTTGGATTCCCTTTGTAGATATCGTAGGAAAGCGCCGTATAGCTGACCTGCGCGGAGACATAGCCACCGCGCCCAAATGCTCCGGCGCGATTCATGCGCTCCACCAGTTCCGCGGGGATGGGCTCGCCGGTTTTGTAGTGATGCGCGAATGAAGCCAGCAACTGCGGACTGCGAATAAATTCCTCCAGCATCTGCGAAGGCGCTTCGCCGAAGTCGGACTCCATGGTGATGCCGCTGACTCCTGCCCACGGCTGCTGTCCGCCGAGGATGTGGTGCATCAGGTGGCCGAATTCATGGAAGAAGGTTGTCACGTCTCCGTATTCCATCAACCCGGGATCGGTCGCAGTCGGTTGGGGAAAATTACAGACGAGCGTCGCTTCCGGCATCTGCTTCCCGCGGACTCCATCGAGCACCTGCACCATCTCCGCGTGGCTGAATTTTCCCGGCCGCGGATGCATGTCGAGGTAAAAGCGCCCGATCATCTTCCCGTTGTCCATCACGTCCCAGGTTTCGACGGTCGGGTCCCAGGCCGGCACGTTCATCTCCTGCTGGAAGGTGACGTGGAAGAGTTGGGCCGCAGCGGCCATGATCCCCTTTTTCACGCTTGGATAAGGGAGATACGGGCGCACCGACTGCGAATCAAAGTTGTACTTCGACCGCCGCAGCTGCTCGCTAATGTAACCGGTCTCCGACTCCAGGATTTCTGTCGCTCCCGGATCTGTCTTCTGTTTCTCCACCAGGAGCATCGCGAATTCGCGCTCCGCCACCGGACGCGCCGCCGCATCCAGGTCCCGAACGAACTTCGCGATGTTCTCGCCATTCACCGCCATTTTGTCGGCGGCGTTGAAATCAGCCCACGACGCGTAGCCAAGTATTTGGGCAAGTTCGTAGCGCGTCTGCATCATCTTGAGCAGCAGGTCGTGGTTCTTGGGGTAGGCCCGGTTGTCGAACTCAGAGTACAGACGTTTGCGGAGATCGCTGCTCTTGGCAAACTTAAATACCGGGAATGCGTCAGGATAGTCCGTGGTAATTTTGATCTTGCCGTCCGGACCGGGCTTGTGGCGGTCGATGTAGTCCTGCGGCAGGCCATCGAGTTCCGCGACACTGGCAATTTCCACACTGCGCTGATCGTCGGCGATGTTGCGTTCGTAGAGCGTGACCTCGCCCGTGAGATCGTCGTTGAGCTGCTTGATGCGCGCGCGGGTGGCATCGTCCTTGTCCACGCCCGCCAGGCGAAACTCGAGCAGTTGCCGGGTCACGTAGTAGCGGGTCACTGCGTCCGCCTTCGACAGGTCCAGGGCCGACAGCGCTTTGTAGACATCACGATTCAGCGACAACGCGGTGAGGGCAGCCGTCGCCGTCTGCGTCATCGCGCTCGCCTTGTCGCGGAATGCCGCATCCGGGTGGATCTGGAACATCATGTTGGCCAGATAGTTCCCCGTATTGATGTGGCGGATCGCTTCGTCATACGGCACCAACGTGTTCTCGATCGTCCGCGCTCCTTTGACCGCAACCAGCTGGTCGATGGACTTCTGTCCCTCCGCGAGCCGGTCGTTGACAATCTTTTCAAACGCGGCCACATCGGGCTTCGACGCCCACACGGTCGGCTGAGAACTGGGCGATTGGCCAAACGAAACAGAAACAAAAAAGACAGCAAGAACAATGCAGGACAGCATTTTCGACATCGAGACTCCCTCGGACCCTGCGGGCACTCGATTCAGACGGTCGAGATTGATTCCGGTGAGCCGGACCGCTGAAAAATCGAAGGGCTCGCTTTCCAGTATAAGAACAGCGGACTTCATCGTGCCTCCGGCAAACGCACGATTATGACGGATGAGCGGGGGTGTTGTCAGCGTGAGTTGGAATCTATCATCAGCCCAAGTAGTAATATGCATATCGATGCAAGCGGATTCCCAAAACGTCGCACCAAAGCGCCGAAGATCTCTCAGAGAATTTGGTCCGCTTTGGTTCCCCGTCCTCCCGCCTCTGTTCCTAATCGCCGGCGCACTGTCCGTGCCCTACGCACTGGGCCTGGCAACCTACTGGAAATGGAGGGAAAGGCGCTTTACCCGCCGGATGACTGCAGAATGTCGAATCATGACGTTCGACGAGTTAATCAATAAAATCGAAGCCCGGGAAGGGACGATTATTCACGAATGGTATTCCGTCGTTAAAGGGCCGATTCGAAACTGGTGGACTCCGGACGATGTGTACGCTCAACAACCGGGGCCTTGGGCGGATCGCTTCCGAATGAAGAAACGCGGCTATGAATCCCTGGTCGAATGGTGCTTCCGACGTTACACCAGTCCAACGGAAGGTACGGCATTGTTTTTTGTGGTTAGAAAGGCGCAGCGGAAATCCTTTGGCGCTCTCTTGGAAACAGCACGTAGCGTAGATGTCCCCGCTTTTTCTAGAGAAGGTTGGTAACGACAGTCACGGGATGTGACTGTAACCCTTCGATCGCCGCCTTCACCTGAGCCGACACCGCCTCCATATCCCGCAGCGTCATGCCAGCAGTCGAAATCGGCTCACCCACGCGCATTTCCAGCGGACGGCTCTTGATGTGATACGTGTTCAT
>Ga0210402_10001398_pt1 | contig 24906 bp, 24 predicted proteins | sample IncBWC7MmetaG_FD_161055 | JGI IMG/M metagenome (GOLD analysis project Ga0210402, IMG submission 161055) | Forest soil microbial communities from Barre Woods Harvard Forest LTER site, Petersham, Massachusetts, United States - Inc-BW-C-7-M | ecosystem: Environmental > Terrestrial > Soil >... | reverse complement strand
AGTTATCATAATACAAGGGTAAAATCGAGAAGTTTAGAGCAGTTCAGTGCGTTTAGAGCCGTAAGAGGAACTGCAAGGAAAAGCCGTCACTCGGACCGATCGGGGTAGCGCGCTATTCGTCGGTGGCGGGTTCGACTGCGGGGACTTCTTCGGCGGTGAGTTTCTTGAGTTCGGTGCGGATGACGTCGGAAGGGAAGCCGGCGCGGAGCAGCGAGCCGTAGATGGAGGAGATTTTCTTGTCATCAATTTCGCCGCGGTAGGATTTCAGTTTGCGTTCGATGCGCTGGCGAACCATGTCGGCTTGTTCGGATTGCGTGGCGGATCCTTCCAGGGCGGAATTGATGAGGCGGTCGGGAACTCCGCGGGAGCGCAATTCGCGGGCGATGCGGAATTTGCCCTGTTTGCGGGATTGGGTGCGATTGCGGGTGAACTGCTGGGCGTAGCGTTCGTCGTCGAGCTGGCCGTTTTCTTTTAGCCGAGCCATTACCACACGTACCAAGAGTTCGTTGTCGGTGCGACGCGTCAGTTTTTGCTTCATTTCGTGGACTGAGTGGGCTCGGCGCATGAGCGCGCGCAGGGCGACCTGGTAGAGTTCGTCTTCGGTGTCGAGCTTGCGCGGGCGGGAACGGGAAAACATGAAAGAGAGAATGAAGTAAGGAAGTAATGAAGTAAAGAGCGACTGGGAATTGATCGCAAACACCACGGAGCTGGTTACCGCGGTTTCCTAACACAGAGACCACAGAGCTCGCAGAGAAGAGCGGGCTAACGGCGGCGTTTGGCAGATCGCTTCTGATTCCGATCGGCAGTCACCTGTGCATCCTGAAAGAACCTCTCAAGCTTTTCTCTCGGGATTAGGTGTCCGAGCGCCACCGCGTGTGCTTTCATTCGTGGCAATCCCAAGTGGGCAACGGCGTCTTCGATAATCTGGTCATACGCCGCCTTCTTACTGCTGAGGGCAGCGAAGGCAAGGCTCTCGAAGAATCCAATCTCGACAGCCTCGCGGGTCCGCCAATCTTTTGCGCCGCTGCACCAGATTGCGTACATGTAGATTCTTCGGATTAAATTGGAATCCTCGTCTTGGGTTGGAAGCCGATCGAGATCATAGTGGGCACTAAAATGAGGGAAGAGTTCGACCCAAAGCGCGTTTTGAGAATCGACGCGCTGAATTGCGGAACGAAACTCCGGGAAGGCTTTCAAAGCTCGCGAACGCCACTCACTCATAGATATTCATTCTGATAGAAGAAATCTATTCGCTGGAGGGTTTTGCGCCCGGGACGCGGCTCTTTAGGAATTTGATTTGGCCGTTGTGGTTGGATTCGTGTTCGGCGACGTGGAACCATTTGCCGTAATTGTTCATGCCCATTTCGGTGTCGAGCGCGGTGAGCCATTTGTCATCGCGTTTCTTAAGTTCGGCGACCGTTTTTTCGCGGGTTTCGTGCAGCAGATTGAGATAGTAATCGAGGCTGTTGCCTTTGATGGATTTGCGCGCGGGATCGCCGAGATTCATGGGCACGTCCCACTTCTTTTTGATGTCGTCGGACCAGGTATCCCACTTCATGCCGCCGAAACTGTTCAGGTGGTAGTAGGCGTCGGTGGCGGCCAGATGGTTGAGCAATGCGCCGATGGTGTTGGCTTTGCCGTCGATCAGCCAGTCGAGATCAGCGACGGACATTCCTTTGACAGAATGCAAGACTTGCATGCGAGTGAAAGCCAGCATGGAAGTGAGCGTGCCGACTTCGGGGCTGAAGCCGGGCCTGGGGCCGATGACCCAGTCATCGGATTCTTCGGAAACTGCGTTCGGTGTGAAAAACGTCAGAGCGGAACCTGCAGTGGCCAGCGCCGCGCTGAATTTCAAGAAATTGCGACGATTGGGAAGGCATTCAGGTGGGAACATCGAGTTCTCCTTATGCTGACCGAACATAAGCGGCGAATGATCGCACGGATAATACTGCGACCGATCGCGCGCGGCAAGAAGAGATAAGGAAAGCATAAAGAAAAGACTTATGGATTGCGTGCCGAATGGCCATGCCGTAAATTTGGATTGACCCACAGGTGCAAGCCCGAATGACTCCTCAAGAATCCGCTCAACCCAGCGTGGCCGAGATGGTGGCGGGTGTGATGGCGTATTACCGGCAAGAGAGGGAAATGTATGTGCGGCACAGCGAGCCGCTGGCTGCGAATCTGCGGGCGAAGCTGCAGCCCTATTTTCCAGAGGAGTTGCTGGACCGGCTGAAGACCATCACGCTGACCGGAGGAGCGCGCATTCCGCCGCCGCACTTTTATGCAAAGGCAAAAGAGATGAGCGGAGGGAAGTTCCCTGATTTTGTGCACATGGCGTCGATTACCTACATTGATGTGATTGTGTTTCACGACCGGATCGAGCCGCGCACGTTGTTTCATGGAGCGGTGCATGCGGCGCAGATGTCGGTGCTGGGATTTGAGCGATACGTTGATTTGTACGTGCGGGGATTCGTGAAAAGCCTCTCGTGGCTGGCGATTCCGCTGGAAGCGCAGGCGTACACGCTCGACGCGCGGTACGCGGAGAATGCGGTGGACATTTTTTCGGTGGAGGACGAGATTAGAGCGTGGGATAGGGATGGGAAGTATTTGTAATGCAGTTCCTGGCGAATAATTAAGGTCGTGCTTAGCGATTCGTTGAGATCCTTCGCGTCCCGATGGGAATTGGGACACTCAGGATGACAAGAGGCAGGTCTTTCGATTTCTGCATTGAGTCCTTGAAGTGAACGAGAACGAAGGAAAAAAAAGAGCAGCGGCGTAAAGCCGCTGCTACAAAACCCAAGAAATCTAGATGCGCAGTTACTTGCGGGCGAAGCGTTCGAAGTCGGCCATTTGGCGTTCCATCTCTTCGCGCGCGGCATCGGCGGCGGAGCGGACACCCTGAATGCGGAGTTTGAACTCGTCGGCGTTGGAAGCGCGAATCAGCGCTTCGTCGAGGGTAATCAGGTTCTTGGTGTAGAGATCGAAGAGCGATTGATCGAAAGTCTGCATGCCGTACTGCGAGCCGCCGGCGGCGATGGCGTCGTGGATCAGGCGGGTCTTGTCGGCGTTGATGATGCAATCGCGGATGTAGCCGGTGGCGATCATGACTTCGACGGCAGGGACGCGGCCTTGATCGTCGGCGCGGCGCACCAGGCGCTGGGAAACTACCGCTTTCAACGTTGCCGCGAGCTGTAAGCGAATCTGTTTTTGTTCGGGCGGTGGAAAGACCGCGATGATGCGCTGAATGGTTTCGGTTGCGTCGAGGGTATGCAAAGTAGAGAAAACCAAGTGGCCAGTTTCGGCCGCGAGCAATGCGGTCGAAATGGTTTCGAGGTCGCGCATTTCGCCGACCAGAATGACGTCGGGGTCCTGACGGAGAGCAGCGCGCAAAGCGGTTGAGAAATTCGCGGTGTCCACTTCGACTTCGCGCTGGTTAATGAAGCTGCGTTTGTCGCGATGCAGAAACTCGATAGGGTCTTCGATGGTGATCAGGTGGTCGGAGCGATTGGCGTTGATGCGGTCAATCATCGCGGCCAGCGTGGTGGACTTACCGGAACCGGTGGTGCCGGTAACCAGAACCAGGCCACGTTGCTCTTCGCAGATTTTGTTGACGACCGGAGGAAGATTTAATTCCTCGGAAGTGCGAATCTTGGTGGGAATGACGCGGAGAACCATGCCGACGTTGCCGCGCTGCTGAAACACGTTGACGCGGAAGCGACCGAGGCCCGCGACGCCATACGCCATATCGAGTTCGGCGCTCTCTTTGAACTTTTGCTTTTGGCGGTTGGTCATCATGCTGAACGCCATGGAGAGCATTTCTTCGGGCGTGATGCGCGGCACGTCAGTGAGCGGGGCGAGCACGCCGTCCACGCGCAGATATGGATGGTTGCCGACTTTCAGGTGCAAGTCCGACGCCTTTTGCTCGACGGCGCGGCGAAGAAGATCGTCAATGCTCAGGGCCATAAGGGAAGTTCTCAGTTCTTAGTTTTGAGTAGTCAGTAAAATGCTGCAAACCGTTCTATAAGTGCCGATGCAGTGCTTCGGGCCTATGGCGAAAGTAGCACTGCACTATGGGGCGGGCAAGAATGTCGTCAAGACGGGTAGCGGGCTAGTTACCCTGCGCGTTGGGACAGGGGGCAGCGGATTAGTGAGTGGAGAGTAGTGAATAGAAAGCAGAAGGACAGGGGGCGGCTACTTCTTGTCGGGCTGCTTCTTTTGCGCGTCTTCGGTCCAGGGCGGAGTGATGCCGGTGTTGCGGGCGTAGGCGATCGATTGGCCGAGGTGCTCGGCGCCGTGGCGCACGATGAAGAGCAAGATGCCGAGTTCGGTGTTTTTACCGCCGAACCAGTCCAGGCTCTTTTCGAGGTCGGCGTCGGGCATGGCGGTGATGGCTTTCCTGGCGTGATCGAAGGAGTCTTTTAGGGTCGCGACGATCTTGGCTTTGTCGGTGGTGGATTTCTCGAAGCCCTTGACGTCAAATCCAGCGGGCGGCGGCGTGCCGACGAGCTTGTACAAATTGTAATTGGCGGCGCTGACGTGGAGAAAGACTTCGGCGACGCAGCGAACGTCAGGCGCGGGACGCCAGGTGTATTTTTCCGCGGGGATGGCTTCGGCGAGGCGCGTGAATTTGTCGCCCTGAATAATGACTTCGGCCAAGACTTCGGAACGGTAGCCGGTAACGCCGGGCGTGCCGTCTTTGTACGGATTGATTTGCGCACGTGCCGGAATCGCCGCAGCCGCCAGCAACAATGCAAAGACAGCCGAGAAAATAGTTTTCATGACTTTCCTCCTGAGTATCCGCGCAATGTGGCACAGCGGCGAAACTCTAAACTTGCTTGCGCGAGTACAGTGAATCGTAGATCAGGCCTGCGAGGCACCCACCAGCGATCGGGCCTACCCAATAGACGCCCTGACTAGCCCAGTGTGAGCTGGCGAGCGCGGGGCCGAAGGCGCGCGCTGGGTTAAGAGCGGCGCCGGTGAATGGTCCAGCGACCAGGATACCGACGGTGTAAACGAGGCCGACGGCGAAGCCTGAAACCGAGCGGGAGTCGGGATTGTCTTCGGCGGTGGTGGCGAAATAGACCAGCACCAGAAAAAAGGTAATCAGCGCTTCGAGGCCCATTGCCGGAAAGCGCGTGAAGTCGCGCACCAGGTCGGGAGTGCCGCCGAGGACGGGTTGCCAGGCTTCGTCGCGCGGCAGGATCGTCTTCAGCAGAAATGCGGCGACGATGCCGCCCAGAATCTGCGCGATCCAGTAGCCCAGGACTTCCATGGTGTTGAGGCGCTTGGTGACCCAAAAGCCGATGGTTACGGCAGGATTGAAGTGCGCGCCGGAGATGTGGCCAAAGGCAACGGATAGAATGGCGATCGTCAGGCCGGATGCCAGTGCTATACCCAGCGGGCCAGCGCCGTTGGTTTGCAGGAGGCGGTCGGCGCAGATGGCTCCAGCGCCGAAAAAAACCAGCGCGAAGGTGCCAAGAAATTCAGCGACAAGTTTTTGCGAGGTGTTGTACACCGGCATCTCCAGGGCAAAGAGGGACGAGCAAACTGTAGGATTCTAACAAAAGCGGCGACGTAAGGAAGCTCGGAAAAGAGAGAGTTACACAGAGTACGCAGATTAAGAGCACGGAGTGCACAGAGAAGAAAGACCAGAGAGACTTTTTCTCAGTGGAGCTCTGTGGCTCTGCCTCGGTGAACTCTGTGTAACTCTTTTCCTTAGCGAGCGGCGGCGACAGGCGCGTTGACTGGGGTGAGCCAGTTGTGGCGGTCGGGTTTGGCGCCGCTGGTGATGGCGAAAAACTCGTCCTGGAGCTTCCGCGTGATTGGGCCAGCGACGCCTTTGCCAACCTGGATGTGATCCACCGAGCGGATCGGCGTAACTTCCACCGCGGTGCCGCAAAAGAAAACTTCGTCTGCAATGTACAGCATTTCGCGCGGGATGACCGATTCCTTGACGGTGATGCTCATGTCCTGCGCCATTTTCACGACCGTGTCGCGGGTGATGCCGGGAAGGATGCTGGTCGAGAGTGGCGGGGTGTAGAGAACGTCGTCATGTACCAGGAATACGTTCATGCCGGAACCTTCGCTGAGGTGACCCTCTTTATCGAGCGCGATGCCTTCGGCGTAGCCGTTGAAGCTGGCCTCCATGCGGATGAGTTGCGAGTTCATGTAGTTTGCGGCGGCTTTGGACATAGCCGGCAGCGTGTTCGGCGCCATGCGGGACCAGGAACTGACGCCGACGTCGACGCCCTTGGTTAGCGCGTCAGGACCGAGATAAGCGCCCCAGGACCAGCAGGCCATGTAGCACTCGATGGGCGAGTTAAGCGGATTGACGCCTACTTCGCCGTAGCCGCGCAGCACGATCGGCTTGACGTAGCACTTATCGAGCTTGTTGAGGCGCACCAGTTCGCAGGCGGCGTTGCCAAAATCCTCGACTGAAAAGGGAAGCTCCATGCGATAAATTTTCGCGGAGTTGATCAGCCTCTGCATGTGTTCGCGCAAACGGAAAATCGCCGGGCCTTGCTTGGTGTCGTAGCAGCGGATGCCCTCGAATACGGCCGAGCCATAGCTGACGACGTGGGAAAGGACGTGCAGACGCGCGTCGTCCCAATTAATCCATTTTCCGTTGTGCCAAATTTTTTCAGTCTTCTGGACCGGCATAAATGCTCCCTAATTGCTGACGCCACTCTGATTTTCAGAATACGGTACGCCACAGGCAGCGTCAATTGAGTGTGCCGTGAAAATTGTGTAACAGGAGAACCAACTTGGCGGCGCTCGAACGGCGCAGATTGGATTACTCTCGAGCGTTATTGTTTTACGTTGGGCAATTGGATTTGGATCTGCGGCTGATCGGAGTGGTCGAGGGACTCGTAAGCCGTTTTCGCATCCGCCAAAATTTTGCCGTTGCCTTGCTCATAAATGCCCAGGAGCACGAAGGGAATGATGGTAGCGGCCGCCAGCAATTTTGCGTTGCGCGGTATTTTGGTTTCCGGCTCCCAGCGGAAAAGTTGAGCGGCTACAAAAAAAGAAAGCGCGCCCCACCCAACCAGCGAAAACATTTGCTCCCGAATTGCCCAAAGACTATCGCCCGAATAAATGCCATTTTGCAGACCCGACACCATATAGGTTGCGGGGAGGAACAGCGCCGCACGCTGCACGTAGGCGGAGAGGTAGCCAACCGGGATGGTTGCCCCCGAGAGAAAAATCATGGGTAGCCAGAGCAGTTGGTTAAGGACCTGGGTCTCCTGCATGGTGTTGGTAATGCTAGCGACCACGAGTCCGAGCGAGCCGAAGGATACCGTGCCGACTGCGACCAACACCATGGTCGTCAGAATGTTGCCGATGTCGTGCACGTGGAAAATGAAACGCGCGCCGAGGAGTTCGGCGAAGACAACCGGAAGGGTGAGCGAGAAATTTGCCAGAACGCTGGAGGCAAGCATATCGGTCGCAGTTACGGGCGTCACGTGAAAGCGGCGCAGGATGCCCTGTTCGCGGAACATCACTAGCGTCGCGCTGAGTCCCCAGAAGCTGCCCATCACATTCAGCGCAAGCACCGGGCCGAGGTAGAACTTAACTTTCGTGGGATCGCCCTTGGCGAATACCCCGGCGTAGAGAAAGAAAAACGCCAGCGGCATAACCACGCTGAAGAAGAAAAACATTTTATTGCGCAGTGCCAGGCGCACGCGGGTGCGCGTTAGAGTCGCTAAGTAGCTCAATCGCGTAGCCTCCTTCCGGTAAGTTCGATGAACACGTCTTCGAGCGAAGGCGTGGCAATTTCCAGGCTGACCAGTTCGTTGCCTTGCGCTTCCAGATGCTTGACCAGCGCGACGATGGCCTGCGGCGGACGTTGGCAGTGCAGCACGAACGCGCCGTTGATGTCGCGGCAATCGCTGACGCCATCCAAGCACTTTAGCGTGTCGTTGGATTCGGGCTTGGCCAGCCGCACTTCGATGCGGGTTTTGTCGGCGGAGCCCTGCTTCAACGCGCGAGGAGTACCTTCAATGATGAGCTTGCCGTGGTCAACGATGGCCACACGGTCGCACAATTTTTCCGCTTCTTCGATGTAGTGCGTGGTGAGCACAATGGTTTTCTTTTCGTTCTTGAGCTCTTCGATGACGTCGTAGATTTCGCGGCGCACTTGCGGATCGAGGCCGGCGGTCGGCTCGTCGAGGAACAATACTTTTGGGTCGTTGACCAGCGCCATGGCTATTGCCAGCCGCTGCTTCTGCCCACCGGAAAGCGAGCTGTAGAACGCGTTGCGCTTTTCTTCCAAGCCGAAGCGCTTCAGCAGATCGTCTACATTGCGCCGCCGCTTGTAAAAGCTGGCGAAAAGCCGGATGGCTTCGGCCACGCGGATTTTATCGGGAAGGGAAGTGGACTGCAGCGCGGCGCCGATCTCGTGCTTGAGTTCATCGGCGTGAGTTCGCGGATCGTAGCCGCAAACGGAAAGTTTTCCGCCATCGGGCGTGCGCAGGCCTTCCAGAATTTCGATGGTGGAAGTCTTGCCCGCGCCGTTGGGGCCAAGCAGGCCGAAGACTTCGCCTTCTTCGACGGCAAAGCTGATGCCGCGCACGGCTTCCACATCGCCGTAACGCTTGGTTAGGTTTTCTACCTGAATTACTTGATTCGCCATACGTTGTGGACAATGAGCATACCGCAAAACGCGCATTCCGACGCCATGCCAGCGTAAAAGTTGAGATTCTTTAGCGACCCTCGGTCGCTTCAGAATGACAACGCCCTATACCGCGTATGGGCGCCGCGGTTGGAAGACTCATTGAGAACTACGCGCGGACCGGCAGATTTATTTCGGAGAACGCTTTCTGGCGGGCCTGCGTTTGGGAGGTTTCCAGGCGTGTTTTTTCATATCGACTCGGGATTCGAGAAGAGTGACGCCTTCGGATTCGAGGAGTTTGCGCTGCAGGCTGGCGTACGGTTCGCGGATCAAAAGCTTTCCGCCGTAGCCAACCACACGATGCCAGGGAACGCCCTTACCGGAGGGGCTTGCGGCCATTGCACGGCCTGCACTGCGCGCTCCGCCGCGGAGCCGAAGAGCTTTGGCAAGCCCCCCGTAAGTAATAACCCGGCCGCGCGGAATTCGTTTCACGAAGGAGTAGACCGGAGCCCAGGACATTCAGTGACCTCGTTTGTCAATTTCTCGTCTGCGAAATGCAATAAGTTGAATGCTAGGAGAGCGTGCGAGTGCGCGCAAGCATCGAATTGGCAGGAGCGGTGTTAGATGAAGTGACGCCACGAACCAAGAAGAGTTCGAGCGCGGAAGTAAAAATGCTATCGGTGAAACAAATGAAACGCAGCGGAAAAAATGATGAGAGCAAGGGGCGGAAAAACGTTAAGTTTCGAGCATCACGTTTAAGACACTTTTTTGGAGCTTGCGGCATCTAATTGTTGACGGTGTAGTGGAAGCCCAATACACTACGCACTCGAGTTGAGAAAGGCGCGGGTTGAGGTGAAGTTATGGCTTTCGTTCGTCGCAAAGGCAATGCCTACTATCTGGTGCACAACGTGCGCCGCGGCGGAAAAGTGAAGCAACTGCATCTGGCCCGGCTGGGCGAACGCGCGAAGATTACCGATACCATCGTCCGCGAAGTTTCGAAAAAGCATCCGTTCGTTGATCTCAATTGGCGCGCGCTGCGCGTCCAGATCAACCAGCAGATCAATCTTGCCGATCCCAATTCACGTGAGGTCCAGAAACTGATCACCACGCTCAGAGCATTGCACCTTGATCTGGCGGACATGTTTCCGCCCGCTCTGCAAATTTCCGAATCACCCGCAGTGGCTAAAGAGCTGTTGGTGCAGTTGCGGCTCTTGCAGTCCACAATCCAGGTCAAATTGGAACAATTCGGACCGGGACGCGGGCGTTTGGGAACCGCGTCGCTGCAGTTGCGCGACGCCAGGAGGCGGTCATGAACACTGAAATTCTTCCACTTGATCCTGAGAAGCGCAGTTCGAATACTCTGGAATTCAAGACGTCGCTGGCGGCGAAAATTGTCGGCCAGGAAGAAGGCGTGCAGGCGCTGGTGGACCTTTATCAGGTGTTCTGCGCCGGATTGAACTCTCCTGGACGGCCGGTTGGCAATCTGCTGTTCCTTGGTCCCACTGGCTCCGGCAAAACGCGCATCGTAGAGGCCGCTGCGGAAATACTGTTTGGCGATCCGCGCGCCATTATTAAGGTGGATTGTGCGGAGTTTCAGCACTCGCATGAAATCGCGAAATTGATTGGCTCGCCTCCGGGCTATTTGGGCCATCGCGAAACACATCCGTTGATCACCCAGGAAGCGCTGTCGGCGAATCACACCGACAAGCTCAAGCTGAGCTTTTTGCTCTTTGACGAAATTGAGAAAGCCTCCGACGCGCTCTGGCAACTGTTGTTGGGCATGTTGGACAAAGCGACGCTGACACTGGGCGATAATCGCCGCGTAGACTTGTCGCAGACAGTCATCTTCTTGACGTCAAATTTGGGCGGTGGTGAAATCACCGAACTGATGCAGGGCGGGATCGGTTTCGTCCAGCCGAAGGACAAGCCCATCACCGGGTTGGATCAAAAAGTGGAACGCACGGCTATTGAAGCGGCTCGCCGGAAGTTCTCGCCGGAATTCATGAACCGCCTCGACAAAGTCGTGGTGTTTCATCCTCTGCAACGCGATCAGTTGGAAGAAGTGCTGGAGATTGAGCTGGGCCAGGTGCAGCAGCGGGTGCTGGAAACCGCGCGCGGCCAATTTCTGTTTCGCGTTACGCCAGCCGCGCGGGAATTTCTGCTGACCGAAGGCACCGACCAGCGCTACGGAGCGCGTCACCTGAAGCGCGCTATCGAACGCAACATTGTGTATCCGCTCGCCAACCTTTTGGCTACCGAACAAGTTCACGTCGGCGACCTTGTGCGTATTGACTGGGACGGCGTCGCCAAGGCCCTCTCCTTCGTCCGCGAAAGTGAAGGGGCTCTCATCGAAACGCCAGAACCGATGGTTAGCCGAGCCGCCGCAATTCAAGAGGCTCGCGACGGGAAGGCAGTCGACGCTCCTGCCGTCGCAGCAGCTGACGCTTCCTCTGCACAATCATCGCTTCCGGCTGCCTCGCCAGCTGCCGCGCCACAGGGCCGCAAGAAGCCGGAACGTTCGTAAGTTAAAGTAAGCCTTTAAGTTATTGGACACATTTCAGGGGCGTCTCCCAACAAGAGCCGCCCCTTTCTGTCGTCCGCTCCTCGACACAATCTGTTTCAGCGCTCTCATTTTGCGTCTCGATGAAACACAGTCTCACGCGGTGAGACAGGTTCCAGAAATGCGTATCCCGTATCCTATTGAGATTCAACAGGTTCACCTATGCCTGTGGAAAAGATTGGAATGGTCTTTCTCCTGCATAAATGAGGATGCAGCGTTTCGGTGAGACGCCGATTCTTTTGCGAGAAAGTCCAGCAAGAGGGAAGCCCGATGAAACCAGCCGTACGACAGCAACTGAATCCAACCATCCGCAGCAACGAGACTCGTGACTTCGAAGGCTCGCTTCGCGCCAAGATCGTCGGCCAAGAAGAGGGTGTGCAGGCGCTGGTGGACCTTTATCAGGTGTTCTGCGCCGGATTGAATTCACCGGGGCGGCCTGTTGGCAACCTGCTATTCCTCGGCCCCACTGGCTCGGGCAAGACCCGCATCGTGGAAGCTGCGGCCGAGATTCTCTTCGGCGATCCAAGGTCGGTTATTAAGGTGGATTGCGCGGAGTTTCAGCACTCCCACGAAATTGCAAAGTTGATCGGTTCGCCTCCGGGGTATTTGGGACACCGCGAGACTCATCCTCTAATTACTCAGGAAGCGTTGTCCGCGAATCACACCGACAAGCTGAAGCTGAGTTTCCTGCTGTTTGACGAAATTGAGAAGGCGTCCGACGCGCTGTGGCAATTGCTGTTGGGCATGTTGGACAAAGCAACGCTAACGCTGGGCGACAATCGCCGTGTAGATCTATCGCAGACGGTCATTTTTATGACCTCGAACCTGGGCGGTGGTGAGATTACCGAACTGATGCAGGGCGGGATGGGTTTCATCCAGCCGAGGGACAAGCCAATCACCGGTTTGGACGAAAAAGTGGAGCGCACGGCGATTGAAGCGGCGCGCCGGAAGTTTTCGCCGGAATTCATGAACCGGCTGGACAAGGTGGTGGTGTTCCATCCGCTGCACCGCGACCAGTTGGAAGAAGTGCTGGAAATTGAGCTGGGCCAGGTGCAGCAGCGGGTCTTGGAAACCGCGCGCGGGCAGTTTTTGTTCCGGGTGACCAGCGCGGCGCGGGAATTCCTGCTGGTCGAAGGCACCGACCAGCGCTACGGAGCGCGTCACCTGAAACGCGCCATCGAACGCAACATCGTATACCCACTCGCCAATCTTCTGGCCACCGAACAAGTTCACATTGGCGACTTGATTTGCATTGATTACAACAAGAAGGAAGCCTGCCTGACGTTTACGCGCGAGGGTGAGAATCTCACCATGCCCGTGCGGCGCCAGGAACCGGTCACGCTGCTTCGCGCGGCGCAAGCCAAGAGCGGCAAGACTGTCGAGACGCCAGCAACCGGAGGCACTCCGGAACCTATGCCTCGCATGGCTCGCTAAAAGTTTCCTCCATCACCACCCCTGAAAGGCCCGGGCGGGCAACCGCCCGGGCCTTTTTATTGCGAAAGCCGCGCGACGCGAAATGAAAGAGGGCGGCCTCGACGGCCGCCCTTTTCTCACAACTCGTTCGAATCGGTTCGAACTAGTCCTTATCGTCATTGCCATCCGAGAAGATGGACGGCAGCACCGGGGTGCCTTCTGACCGCACAGCATCCAGGTTTTGGGGGTCAAGTCCCAGAAGCTCCAGGATGGTGGGAGCTACCTGAGCAGTCTCTACGAAGGCATGGATGGTCTTGGCATGGATGCTCGGGTTCGAGACCAGCAGCATCACGTTCGTATCGTCCCATGCGTAGCCGCCATGTTCGGACTGCTTTTTGTCGCCGCCGGTGTAGACCACGCCGACGTTTGGAATCACGACGATGTCAGGAGTACGCGGGTCGCCGCCTTCCCGAAGCTTGCAGCAGGGACCGGGAATGTTGGGGACGCCCGGTGGGTTAAAGAGCGTGTTGACAGAGGCTCCATAGTAGATTTGGCCCAGTCCGATCGACGCGGCGTTGTTCTCAAGAGCCGTTACCGCGGCCGTGGTGGTGCTTGGATCTGTCAACCAGATTTGGGAAATGTCGTCCTCAGCGATTCCCAGGCCGTTGGTCGGGTCGCTAAAAACTGCTGGGAGAAGGTTAGGATTTGGAGGCAGGAGGACCGCGGAGGGCGGCTGACCGTTGCCGGTCTTCCCAGGAATCGGGAAGAAGCGATTGGGGTCGATCGGCGACTGGCCGTGCTTTGCGGTGATAATGATGGTGGTCGAATCCAAAAGGCCGTCGTGTTTGAGCGCAGCAACCATCTGCCCGATGGCAGCATCCACGAATACGATTTCCTTCAACATCAGGGGCCGGGGCGTACCCTGGGCGTCCTCATAACCACCTGAGTTGGCATCGCTTCGGGCTTCCGGCAAGGCTGCGGGACTAACAAGCTTCTCGCCGACGCTGACCGCCTGGAAGTTCATGCCGAGAATCACGGGGACCGGAGCCTTGCTCGTCCCGAGGTGGTTTTTGCCGTTGATCCAGTTCACCACGGCGTTGACCTTCAACTGGTCATAGCATTTGATGGCATCGAAATCGGTTGTCCAGTCATTTCCGTCATTTACGACCTTGCCGCAATCGTAGTTGGTTCCCGCTGTGGTCAGGCCAGCGAGTGGAAACTTATTGGAGTTGACTTCCGGGGAATAGTAATCGTCTACGTTGCTGGGTTTGTCGGTTCCGGTGGGACCCGAAACAAGAGCATAAACAGCGTGTTTGTCGGACCACGCGGTGTAGCCACCTGCCGCGTGGATCACGCCATAGATCGTATTCGTGCGAATGAAGTTCCAAGGATATACGGGTTGGCAGTTGTTAAACGGATCGCGCACCAGCCTGTCGGGATTGATTGATGTAACGTTGCCGTCGATGAGATCCAATGCACTTTTGGCAGGAGCGGGGCGGCCATTGAGCTGCGTCTGATCGAGTTCATCGCCCTCTTCATATTCGGTCTGCGTTCCGTTAACGACGCCCACATTGCATACGCCGGCCGGCAGTCCGTTGCCCGTAGCAACTTTAGGTGGTGCCAGAACGCGATCGTAAGCCACGTCGTAAAACCCGCCTACCGTTCGGGGGCTCCCGCCGGTCACCAGTGCCAGCAGGCCGGGAAAGGAATCGGACGGCCTGGATGTGGTCGTGCGAGTGTAGTTCACTCCGGTTTTGCCGAGAGCGGCCAGATGCGGACAAGTCTTCGATGCCACACAATTTTCAAAATCAACCGCGTGCATGCCATCGATGCTGATCAGCAAGACGTGCTTAGTTTTTTTTCCGTGAAGATCATCATCTCCGGCGCGCGCCGGAGTGGTCCCGCCGAGCAGGACAAGGCTCAGTAAAATTGCAGAAATGCTTTTCTTCAAGGACATTCTCCTTTTATGAGTTCGTGACCCGAATAGTTGCCAACACGCTGAACTACCTTAGGGGGCGAGTGTTACAGGTTGGAAAAAGAACGGTTGCTGGCAGGTGAACGCGAGAAGAAATCTCGGAACGCGCGTACTACAAGTTTTATAGCCAATGACGATAGTGCAAAGCCAGAATCCACGGGAGGCCACGATTAGAGGCGAGTTCTCAGCTTAATTCGCGAAGTGATCGACTGGTTCAGGCTGCGCGCGATGAAGTTCCGTCGCTCTCGCAATTGCATCGGTGATGCTCGGGCAAATATTTTCCGCGCCGACGTGCCGTTCGAACTCCGCCTGCTGTATCAATTGAAGAGGCTGTTCGCGCGCGCCGCAGAGCAGAAGTTGCCGGCCGGATCGATGAACACGGTCGGCCAGTTCGCGAATCGCGCCGAGGCCCGTGGCATCGATGGCCGTCATATTCCGCAGCCGCAAAATGACGATCGGTGGCAAGCAGTCGAGCTCTTCCAAAATATCCGCAAATTTGTCGGTCGCTCCAAACAAGAACGGCCCGTGCACTCGATAAACCACCGCGTAATCAGGAATGTCTTTGCCTTGCAGCACGTGTACGCTGCTGTCCGCGACGTAATCCCGCGTGACTCTGGTCACGGTGGTGGTGCGTGAGACTTTCCTGATAAACGTCAGCGCGGCAAGGATCATTCCGAATTCCACCGCGAACGTTAAATCCGTTACCACCGTCAGCGTCAGCGTCACCAGCCAGATCGCAATATCCGCCGCCGAAAGCTTCAGAATCTCGGGAATCTCTTCCCAGTCGCCCATGTTGTAGGCGACCATCAGCAAAATTGCTGCCAGCGCCGCCAGCGGTACATTTTTCACGAGTGGGGCGGCAAACAAAATGATCGCCAGTAGCGTTAGCGCGTGAATCATTCCCGCCACCGGCGTCTTGGCGCCGGCGCGCACGTTGGTTGCGGTCCGAGCAATCGCGCCGGTTGCAGGCAATCCGCCGACTAGCGGCGAAAGAATGTTCGCCACGCCCTGCGCCACAAGTTCCACGTTGGGATTGTGCTTGTCGTGGCTCATTTTGTCGGACACCACCGCCGACATAAGCGACTCGATCGCGCCGAGCATCGCCACCGTCAGCGCCGGGGAAAGCAGTTGCCGCGCGGTGTCGTAGCTAAAATGCGGGATTGCGAAATGCGGCAGGCCTTTGGGAATTCCACCGAATCGCGTGCCGATCGTTTCGACCCCGAGATGAATCAGCGCCACCGCCGCTGTAGCGCCGAAGCAGACCAGAATCGCCCCGGGCACGCGTCTAGCAAACTTCTGACACACAATCATCACCGCCAGCGAAACGCACGCAAGCAGTGTTGCCTCCCAGTTCAGCGTTCCAAAGGCGCCGCCTAGCGCTTTTATCCGGTGAAAAAAATCGCCGGGCACCTGGCCGAGACGCAAACCGAAAAAATCCTTTATCTGCGTACTCGCGATCAGGATTGCGATTCCGTTTGTGAAGCCCACTATCACCGGCCGCGGGAAATACTTCACCGCGGTGCCCATTCCGGTCACGCCGAGCAGCACCAGCATCACGCCTGCCATCATCGTGCACACGAACAGACCGTCGATTCCGTGCTTGGCAATGATTCCCGCGATGACCACTACGAATGCGCCGGTAGGCCCGCCGATCTGCGTCTTCGAACCGCCCAGCGCGGAGATCGCGAAGCCCGTTACAATCGCGCAATAAACACCCGCTTGCGGCGATACGCCCGATGAAATGGCAAAGGCCATCGCCAGCGGCAGCGCCACCAGGCCCACGGTCACTCCAGCAGCCAGGTCCGAGACGAATTTGTGCCGGTCGTAATCTCTCAGTAGGATTACGGACTTTGGTAACCACGCATCGATTGCAGATGCCATACGCTCTCAGGTCCTAAGCGAAGGGGGGAACTGCCTGAATGATATCAGGGAGCGTAACGCGCGTTTGCTCGTACTGAAAACCGTGTGCCCGGATGGAAAATCACGACCGGTGCGGTCGCAATTAATCTGCGGCGTTGCTTTTCGCTGAAGTTTTCCAGCGCAACACCGGCTTCCGCGCTGCGCCTACTTCATCCAGTCGCCGCACACGTGTGGTGTGCGGAGCAGTCTTCACCAATTCGGGTTTCGCCGCCGCTTCTTCCGCAATGCTTTTCATTGCGTCAATAAACAGATCGCACTCTTCCTTTGATTCCGATTCGGTCGGCTCAATCATCAACGCGCCCGGCACAATCAGCGGAAACGCGGTGGTGTACGGATGAAATCCGTAGTCGATCAGCCGCTTGGCGATGTCCATGGTGTTCACGCCATTACGTTTTTGAATCGCGTCGCTGAACACCACCTCATGCATCGAGGGCAGGGAATAGGGCAAATCGTAAATGCCTTCCAGATGTTTGCGAATGTAATTCGCGTTCAGTACCGCATCTTCCGTAGCCTGCCGCACTCCCGGGCCGTACGCCAGAATGTATGCCAGCGCTCGCACCAGCACGCCAAAATTTCCACCAAACGCGCGAACTTTTCCGATCGAATCCGGCCGCACCCGCTCCAACGCCAGCTTTCCGCCTTCCCGCTCCACCAGAATCGGCACCGGACGGAACGGCTCTAGAATTTTCTTCATCGCAACCGGACCTGCTCCGGGGCCGCCACCGCCGTGCGGCGTGCTGAACGTCTTGTGCAAATTCAGATGCATTACGTCCACACCGAGATCGCCCGGCCGCGTCACGCCGGTCAGCGCGTTCATATTCGCGCCATCCATGTAGAGCAGCGCGCCTTTGGCGTGCAGAATCTCGGCAATTTCCGGAATCCGCTCCTCGAAAATTCCCAGCGTCGATGGATTAGTGATCATCAGCGCAGCAACGTCGTCGGTCACCAAGTCACGCAGTTTGTCCACGTCAATCTGCCCGTGCGATTCGGACTTGATGTTTTCGACTTCGTAGCCGGCAATCACCGCGGTCGCGGGATTTGTGCCGTGCGCCGAATCTGGAATCAAAACTTTTTTCCGCGCATTTCCTTGTTTTTCCAGATACGCACGAATCAGCAGCAGCCCGGTCAGTTCACCTTGCGCACCGGCGGCTGGCTGCAGCGTGATCGAATCCATGCCGGTAATTTCCAGCAGGCACTTTTCCAGCAATTGCAAAATCTTCAGGCAGCCTTGCGAGAGCTCTTGCGGTTGGTAAGGGTGCTCGGTTGCGATTCCGTCCAGCCGCGCCACAAATTCGTTTACGCGTGGGTTGTACTTCATGGTGCAGGAGCCAAGCGGATACATGCCGAGGTCGATCGCGTAATTCCACGTCGATAGCCGCGTGAAGTGGCGAATTACCTCGATCTCGCTGACTTCCGGAAATCCGTCTACGCCGTCGCGCCGGTGCTGGCCGCCAAGCGATTGTGCGACGTCAACTTTCGGCACGTCCAGCGGCGGCAGTTCGAACGCCCGTTTGCCCGGCGATGACTTCTCGAAAATCAGTCCTTCGCTCTGATTGGTGTGCCGCGCCGCTTTTTTGATTTTGTCGTTCATTTTCCTCACAGATATATTTCCGAAACTATTCGCACCCGCTTACACCGGCTTGGAAAGTATGTTTTTCAGCGCTCCAGCAAACCGTTCGATTTCCGCGCGCGGCGTCGTCTCCGTCACACAAACCAGCCCATGCTTGGTCAGTTCCGGATACGCCGCTCCCAGCGAAAGCGGCCCCGAGATTTTTCCCTTCAGCAGCTCGCCGTTGATCATTCGAACCGAACGCGGAAACTCCAGCGTGAACTCATTGAAAAACGGCCCGTCAAAAGCCTTCTTCACTCCCGGAATCTTTAATAGCTCGGCCATCGCGAATTGCGCCTTGGCCACATTCTGCTCGGCCATTTCGCGCAATCCTTCTTTGCCCAGCAGCGTCAGGTGCACTGTCGCCGCCAGCGCGCACAGCGCCTGATTTGTGCAAATATTCGATGTCGCCTTCTCGCGCCGGATGTGCTGTTCGCGCGTGGCCAGCGTCAGCACAAATCCGCGCTTGCCTTCAGTGTCGGTGGTTTGTCCCGCCAGCCGCCCCGGCATCTGCCGCACAAATTTGTCGCGCGACGCAATCACTCCTGCGAATGGCCCGCCATAACTTGGTGGCAAGCCAAAACTCTGCGCTTCCATCGCGACGATGTCCGCCTCAGACGGTGCCTTCACTGCACCGAGCGAAACTCCTTCGGCGATCGCCACTACCAGCAGCGCGCCAACGGCGTGCGCCGCATCGGCGATTCCCGGCAGCGTCTCCAGCACCCCGAAGAAGTTCGGCGATTGCACCACCACCGCCGCGACATCATCTTTCAAAGCGCTCTTGATCGCAGCAACATCCACCGTGCCGCTGTTTGTGTAGCCAATCTCTTCCACATGCAGCCCGGAATTCTTCGCGTAAGTCTGTAGGACTTCGCGATATTCCGGATGCACCGATCGCGCCACCAGCACCCGGCTTCGTCCCGTCAGCCGTTCCGCCATCAGCACCGCTTCGGTGGTGGCCGTCGAACCGTCATACATCGAAGCGTTCGCCACTTCCTGTCCGGTCAACTGGCACATCAGCGTCTGAAATTCAAAAATAGCCTGCAGCGTGCCTTGGGTGATCTCCGCCTGATATGGCGTGTACGAAGTCAAAAACTCGCCGCGCAACAAGATCGTGTCGGTGATTACGGAACGCAAATGTTGGTAAACACCCGCGCCGAGAAAACTAGTGTAGCCCAGCGAATTCTCGCTCGCCCGTTCCTTAAAATAATGGATGACTTCCGCTTCGGAATATGGCCCAGGCAGTTTCAGCGCTTCGCGCAACCGGTATTTCTCAGGAATCGTTTCGAACAGTTCGTCAATCGATTTTGCGCCAATCGCGGCCAGCATCTCCTGCCGCTCGGCGGGGCTCTTCGGGAGGTAGCGCATCAGGCCGAGGCTTCCTTGCCTTTCGCCGCGATGTACGCTTCATAGGCCGGAGCGTCCATCAATCCATCCAGTTCCGCTGGATTCGACAGCTTGATTTTCACCAGCCACGCCGCGCCGTGCGGATCGGTGTTGATGGTCTCCGGCTTATTGTGCAGCTCGCCGTTCACTTCCAGCACTTCACCGGATGCCGGGGCATAAATTTCACTCACCGCCTTTACCGATTCCACCGTGCCCAGCGACTTTCCCGTCTCGAGTTTCTTGCCGACTTCCGGAAGCTCCACGAACACGACGTCGCCTAATTCGCTTTGCGCGTAATCCGTGATTCCGACCGTCGCCACCCCATCCTTGGCGTCCACCCATTCGTGTTCTTTGCTATAGCGATAGTTTGTTGGATATCCCATGACACCACTCCTCGCTCAATAGATTTTCCGTCAGTTCGAACCGGCTGCTTCTGGTGCCTGCTTTTTCACGCGCTTGTAAAAAGGTGTTGGCACTACCAGTGCTTTCACCCTCTGCGCGCGCACTTCCACAAAGAGATGTGTTCCCAGCGCTGCCAGCGCCGGTGGCACGTATGCCAGCGCGACATTCACTCCCAGCGTCGGCGAAGGCGAACCGCTCGTGATCAACCCAACTTCTTCGCCCGCTGCATCGAACACTTTATACCCATCGCGCGCAATTCCGCGCTCCATCATTTGCAATCCGACCAGTTCGCGCTTCAATCCGGCCGCCGAAGCTTTCGCCAAGGCCGCGCGCCCAATGAACTCCCGTTTCTCCATTTTGCAGTAGCGGTCAAGCCCCGCTTCCCAAACATTGATGGTTTCGCTGATCTCGTGTCCGTACAGAGCCATTTTCGCTTCCAGGCGCAGCGTGTTTCGCGCGCCCAGTCCGCACGGCAAAATCCCAAACTCTTTTCCCGCCTCCATCACCGCGTTCCAGACACGCTCGCTGTTTTCGATATCGCCTGGAACATAAATCTCAAATCCATCTTCACCGGTGTAACCGGTCCGCGCAACCAATCGGCAGGGAAGTCCGCACACCGTTCCATGCGTGAACCAATAATTCTTGATCGCGTCCAGATTCGCGTCGGTCAACTTCCTCAGCACATCGATTGCCCGCGGCCCTTGAATCGCCAACTGAGTGTACGCGTCGCTGTAATCCTCAACCATGCAATCCATTCCCCGGGTATTTTCCCGCACCCAGGAAATATCCTTTTCCCGGGTTCCGGCGTTAATCACGAAGAGAAAATCGTCTTCGCCCATTCGATGCACGATCACGTCGTCCACAAACGTGCCTTGCGGATAAAGCATCGCGGAATACTGCGCCTGTCCCAACGCCAGCTTCGACGCATCGTTCATGCTCAAATGCTGCACCGCGGCCAGCGCTCCGCCCGGCGTTTTTCCGGTTCGAATCCGGATATCGCCCATATGGCTTACATCAAACACACCCACGCCATTCCGCACTGCTTTATGTTCCGCAATCAGCCCGCCGCTGGCTGGATACTCGAGCGGCATATCCCAGCCGCCAAAATCCACCATCCGCGCGCCCAGCCTGCGATGCAGCGCGTTCAGCGGCGTTTTACGGAGTGTGTTTACAATTTCAGGAGTTGTGGCGGATTCCATTCCGTTTTCTCAGGCGGAAATCGATGTTAACACGCAAGCCCAGAGCCGTCAAAAAACGCGAAACTGTTTGCCATTCGCGTGCCGTCCACGGATAATCCCGCGCAATGTCCTCCGCCATGGTTGGCCAGCCCCAGGCAAAATCGCAACCTTCGTTCGCTCCCGCCCTGGTACTCCTCGGCTTGGCCATCGTAATTAACTATGTCGACCGCGGCAATTTGTCCATCGCCGCACCGCTGGTTCAAATTGACCTGGCGCTCTCCGCGACCAAGCTCGGCATTCTCCTTTCCGGCTTTTTCTATACATACACGGCTCTGCAATTCGTGGTCGGCGGCATTGTAGATCGCTTCGGCGCGAACCTGGTTCTCAGTGCCGGGCTCCTGCTCTGGTCTTTAGCCACCATCGCCACCGGTTTCGCAGACGGCTTCGTCGTTCTCATGTCGCTTCGCTTACTGCTGGGCATCGGCGAGTCCGTTGCCTTCCCTTGCACCTCCAAGATCATCGCTGAAAATGTTGCGCACGAAAACCGGGGCCTAGCCAACGGCGTGATTACCGCCGGTTTGAAGCTCGGTCCCGCCGTCAGCGCCTTCGGCGCCGGCCTGCTGATTGCAAAATTCGGTTGGCGCTCGGTGTTCCTGTGGACTGGAATCACCAGCCTGCTTTGGCTCCCAGCCTGGTTTAAGTGGATGCCTAAACCCTCCGCCTCGACCAACACAACTTCGCAGGTTCGCATCAGCGAACTCGCCATTTTCAAGCAGCAAGGTTTTTGGGCGTGTTCCGCGGGCCACTTCTGCTTTAACTATCTCTCCTACTTTCTTATGAGCTGGCTTCCGTTCTACCTCGCACACGAACGCCATCTCTCTCAGTTGGCGCTCTCCAAAGCCGCCGGTACGTACTATCTGGTTGACTCCGCTTCCGCTCTCTTCACTGGCTGGTTCTGCGATCGGCTGATCATGCGCGGCGCCCGCGCATCTTTTGTTAGGAAAGCCGCCTCCACGATAGGAAGCCTAATCGCAGCAGTCTCGCTTCTAGGCTGCGCATTCGCCGGCGCAAACACCTACTACGCGTGGCTCTTGTTGGCCGGAGTTGGCTGCGGCTCTGCTGGATGTGGCGTATTTCTCTTTGCGCAAACTCTTGCCGGTCCCAGAGCTGTCGGAAAATGGTCCGCTTTGCAGAACGGCTTCGGCAATTTCGCGGGATTGACCGCTCCCGCACTCACCGGCTTTATGGTCGACAAGACCGGCCATTTCTTTACGGCCTTCGCGCTGGCCGCTGCCATCTCGGTGACTGGCGCGCTGGTCTGGAGCTTGGCAGTCAAGTTCGCGCCGATCGATTGGTCACTTCAGGAGTTAGCCTCGCCGTCCGCGTCCGGTGGAAACGCCTGATCCCTTCTCGGTGCCCGGCACCCTTGCGAAACCGCCTGCAAAAACGCAACGCCAAAACCTTGCCGCCAGCCTCCACGCTCAGGTAAAGTTGTTTTTTAGGAGAGCAATATGGCGGTTTCCCAGATTGTCTGCGTGCAGTGTGATAAGCCCGAATACCAGTGCTCCTGTGAGCGCTACTGCACTATCTGTAAGGGAATGGAAGGCGTTCGGCTGTGCATGGACGGCTTGTACTACTGCCCCGACTGCAGGGAAGCTTGCGACGTCACTCTCGCGGACACCAGTGGCCACTGACCCGAAACGCATCGCCTTGCATCTCGATGCCGACCCTCGTTTCGCCGCTGCCGCCGGTGGCGCCGTTCGCTGCCTCGCAGAACTTGCCGGCATGTCCCAGGAGGACTCCTGCGAATTTCAAGCTGCGATGATCCAGGCTTGTCAGGAAGCCTTCGAATCCCATACCACCAATAGCCATCTCATCGAATTCACTGTTTTCGATGACCGCCTCGAAGTCGTTGTCGATTCGAACTCCGGCCCCTCCGCCATCCGCCTTTCCCGCCAAGTCATTCCGCAAAGCTAAGGGCCACTCTTTCGTAGGGGCACAGCATGCTGCGCCCCAGCTTGCCCGGGCGCTCAAATCAATCGACGTTTCTCTTCTTTCTTTTCCTCAAAAACAAAAACGGCGGGCTCCTCGCCCGCCGCTTTCTTCCTGACAGATTCCTAATTCTGTCCCGTCCTACATCTTCAGCGCAAACGTATTCTTCTTGATCAAAGTCGTCATCTGATCGTCGGTCAGCGCCAGCCGCAGCACCACCCGGTCGCCCGCCGGATTCACTGTTGCTTGCCCCAGCAAATTTGCTAGATCCGGATTCTGCTGCTTGGCCTGATATTGCTGGTACGCAAACGCCAGTGTCATCAACTGCGCCAGCGTGTTCGCGTCGTCCACCGATCCACAAATCGCCTGGAATTTTCCGTCGATTCCGCTGCTTGCCTGAATATTCAAAATCAGGTTCTGCATGCGCGTGACCAGCTTCGCCGCTTCCGGGAACTGCTGCACCTGTGGCGCGAGCTGTTGCATCGCCAGCCGCGTGTACGCCGGATTCAGTACCGCCCACACCACGCCGCTGCCATTCGCTTCGTTGATCAGCGAATACATCCTTTCATTTCGAAGCAATCCTTCCGCGCCGCCGTAGCGCACGTCCAGCATCTGTTCCAATTCACTGCGATGCCCGAATGCCGCGGTGTTCGAATCGAGAAACAGGAAAAACAGATCGCTCGGGCCGGTTCCGGTTCCAAACGCGTACATCGTGAATCCGTGTGACTTGAACGACGGCAGCTTCTGCGCCTTGAAGTACGCTTCGGTCGAATTCGGGTTGTAGTTTCCCAGCGCCACCCCGACAATTTCCTCGCCCGTGGGTACCGCCGTCGAGCCCGTTCCTTCGGTCTTCGCCGTCACGCCTTCGGCGATCAAGCCCCACGCCAGCTCTTCTACCTGCGAATTCGGATCAACGCCCGCAGACGCCAGAAACTTTTCGAATTGCTTGAAGCGCTCTGGCAACATTTGCTCCTGCAATTGCGGAAACCACTTCTCCGCCCGCGCCTGCTTCAAATTCGCGTACGCAAATTCTCCAATGTTCTTTGGAAACAGCGCGATCGTATCCGGTCCCACGCGCTGCGCGCAGGAAACTTGCGCTCCACACAAAATTGCCGCAGCCATCACCGCCGAACCTGCGATCCGCAAAATTATCTTTCTCATTCCGTGCACCTCATTGCCTTTGCTCGACATCATTATCGTTACTTCTACCTCGTTACTTCGCCTTTTTTTCAAGCCACCGGCGCCGCGCTAAGCCGATCCCGCAACCTGGTAATCGCATGCCGCTTAGCCGCCACGTACGCTGCGTCTTTGATCCCGTCCAGATTGATCTCGACGTTCGCTATCGCTCCTTCGGCTCCCGCCTCGGCCATCAATCTCGCCACCCTTAAGTCTGACTTCATGGATGCCGCCGCGATAGTGTCTAGTTGTCTCAAACGTTCAAAGAGTACAACCGCCCGCTCGGCCACTTTCAGCGGCACCTCCGCCGCACCCATGGTAGTTTTCTGAATTTCCGCCTCCCGCACCGCAATTTCTTCCGTATTTCCTTGTGGCAACTTGAACGCTGCCATCGCCGCGTCGTACGAAGCGGCATCCGCATCAATCGCTTCCGTCAACGCATCCGCTTCTCGCCGCAACCCATCTGCTTGCTCCAGAAGCTTGTCCACGTACAAGGCTTGTGATTTTTTCTTCAGCGAGAGTCCCGCAACCATCTTCCCCAGCGCCGCTGCCAGCGCCGCGGCAAAGGCTGAGACGCTTCCGCCTCCCGGCGTCGCGGTCGGCTCCGCCACCGCATCCAGAAACGGCCTGGCCATCGCCGCCAGCTTTCCATCCTTCTTCTCGTTCATCGGTGCGCCCGCCAGC
>Ga0210402_10001397_pt1 | contig 24913 bp, 22 predicted proteins | sample IncBWC7MmetaG_FD_161055 | JGI IMG/M metagenome (GOLD analysis project Ga0210402, IMG submission 161055) | Forest soil microbial communities from Barre Woods Harvard Forest LTER site, Petersham, Massachusetts, United States - Inc-BW-C-7-M | ecosystem: Environmental > Terrestrial > Soil >... | reverse complement strand
CGATGCGGCGGGATCGAGAAGACGCCGGTCCGAATTTGAGCACCCAACTGCGAACGCTCTCGTAGGAGAGGTCGAGGCCGCGCTCGGCAAGCAGTTCTTCGACATCGCGATAACTCAGGGTGAAGCGGAGGTACAGCCACACGGCGTGCTGGATGACGACCGGTGGAAAACGATGCCGGCGATAGGAGATCGGAGCCATGCCCGCAGCCTACGCCGAACCCCTCCGAACCGGCAGTCCGTTTTCCTGACAATGCCATCATGACCGTTCGGTTTTCATGTCGCTGCCCCAACGCCGATTACCTCGGATTTGAGGCGGCCCCCGAGGCCATCATCGCCTCGGCGGCCAAGGCCGAGGAGCTCGGGTTCGACGCCGTATTCGTCAACGATCACATTATCGTCGACAGCTCGACCCGATCGGCCCCCTGGGCCAATACATACGACCCGCTGATTGCGCTGTCGTTCATCGCTGCAAACACGACGCGCATTGGTCTAGGCGTGTCGGTGCTGATCGTGCCGTACCGGAATCCGATCGCCACCGCCAAGATGCTGGCGACGATCGATCGGATGTCGGGCGGGCGGCTGATTGCCGGGGTCGGGGCTGGTTGGAACGAGGCTGAGTTCAATGCCCTCGGGGTGCCCTTCCACGAGCGTGGCGCGCGTACGACCGAGTATCTTCGGGTCTGGCAGGCTTGCTGGGCGCCGGGAGAAGTGTCCTTTTCCGGAAGGTTCGTCAGCTTCGCGGATATGCATGTCAATCCGAAGCCACTGCAGCGGCCCCATCCTCCGCTTTGGGTTGGCGGTGCGAGCGACGCGGCACTGCGACGAGCCGCAGTATTTGCCGAGGTGTGGCAACCGACACCGACGCCCGTCGCCGGGCTGGTCGAGCGCCAGGCGTCCTTACGCCAAGCCTGCGAGCGGATCGGCCGTCAGCATTCGCCGGAGATCCGCATGAGCTTTCGCGTCGAGCTCGGCTCAATAACCGGAAATAAACCACCCTCAGGAGCCGAGCGGCAGATCGGGCACGGCACGCCCGCCGAAGTTGCTGCAGATCTATTACGTTACCGCGAGGTAGCGGGAGTGAACGCCTTCCAGATCAACTTTCACGGCAATCGTGATCTCGGCCAGCTGCTCGACTCGATGGATTGCTTCATGCGCGAGGTCAAGCCGCTGGTCGTGTGACGAGGGCTACCGACAAACGTCGGCAATGCGCCCTTTCTCACGCAGATCCGAGCTTAAGGCGGGGTAGATTAGTCCAATGGCCCGTACAAATGCATGGCCGCGGGAAAATTCGCTTTCAACACGCTCCCGGCGTCGCTATCCAATCGGCGGCCGGTGCCGGATCCGCCAATTGGTGATCACGGCGGGTGGCTCCGGCGAACAGATCCTCGGCAACGACGGCTTCGACGTCCGCGCTTTTTGCCATATCGGAGCCACTGCCGATGGCGCGTCTGTCGAAGGCGACGCTCTTGATCACGGCGTAGACTTTCTTGCCGTTGGAGAGCTTCAGGGTTGCGATCGATTGGCGGGTGAGCCGGGCGATCAGCGCGTCCCCGCTGCAATCGAGGCGAAGCTCTGCGATTGGCCCCTCGGACGGGCTAATCTCGGTAATGACACCGGGCAAGACATTCAAAGCGCTTAAACCTGTAGGCTCGCGTACCGCGAGCATGACGTCGCGTGCCCGGATGCGGACCCGGACCCTGCTGCCCGCCGGAAGCTCGAGGCAAGGCACACGCAGCTCGCCGGCGGCGGCGCGCAGCCGCGTCAAGCCGAAGGCCACGTCGTGATCGACAATCCGCGTCTCGATGATGGCGCCGGTTTCGGGACGGCCGGTTATCGGGGAGAGATCGAGCCGCGTCATTACCTCGGCTGCGGGACCGGCCGCAGCGATCCTTCCCTCCGACAGGATTACGAGCGTGGAAGCCAGCCGTGCCACCTCGGCGATCGAGTGGCTAACATAGACGATCGGGAGGCGCGTCTCGTCGCGCAGCCTTTCTATGTAGGGCAGGATCTCGGCTTTTCGGTCTTCGTCAAGCGAGGCAAGCGGCTCGTCCATCAGCATCAGCCGGGGGCTGGCAAGCAGGGCGCGACCGATTGCGACACGCTGCTTCTCGCCACCGGAAAGCAATGCCGGCCGGCGCCGCAGCAGGTGCCCGATGCCAAGCATGTCGACCACCTGGGTGAAGTCGCCACGACGCTGTAACGGCCGGGTGAACCACCGGCCGTATAGCAGGTTCTGCCGCACGGTCAGGTGCGGGAACAGCCGGCCTTCCTGGAAGATATAGGCGGTTCGCCGGCGATGCCGCGGCACAAATATATGGCGGTCGGTGTCGGTGAGAACCTCGTCGCCGACCACAATCCGGGCATGATCAGGACGGATGAGGCCGGCAATCGCGTTGATCAGCGAGGTCTTGCCGGAACCCGAGCGGCCGAACAATGCCGTGAGCCCGCCATCACTCGCAAAATTTGCGTCAAGAGCAAAGTCGCCGAGACGGTGCCTGACCATCACCTCGAGCATTCAAAGCCCAACAACGCGCCGCGTGGCCTCGCGTGCCAGCAGCTCCGAGACGAGAAGCGCCGTCATCGATATCGCGATCGAGACCAGGGTCAGGCGGAGTGCGCCCAGATCGCCGCCCGGTGTCTGGGTGAAGGTGTAAATCGCCGAGGGGAGGGTCTGCGTCTCGCCGGGGATGTTTGAGACAAAGGTGATAGTCGCCCCGAACTCCCCGAAAGAGCGTGCAAAGGACAGAATCATCCCGGCAAGGATACCTGGAACGATCAGCGGAAGGGTGATCGTCAAGAAGACCCATAGCCGGTTCGCTCCGAGCGTGCCCGCGGCGCTCTCCAGACCACGGTCGACGGCGTCCAGCGACAGGCGGATCGAGCGGACCATCAATGGGAAGCCCATTATCGCGCAAGCAAGCGCAGCGCCGGTCCAGCGAAATGCAAAGACAATCCCGAAATACTCGTCCAGGAACTGCCCGAGCGGCCCTCGGCGCCCGAATAGCAGCAGCAGGATGTAGCCGGTAACCACCGGCGGCATGATCAGCGGGAGATGGACGATGCCGTTGAGCAGCGACATTCCCCAAAATCGTCCGCGCGCGAGCATCAGGGCCACCAGGATCCCGACGGGAAGGCTCGCCGTCATCGCCCAAAACGCGACCTTCAGGCTTAGCCGGATCGCCGTGATCTCCTCGGGCGAGAAGGCGGCCAGCATGTTCACCGGCTCGGTCCGAGAACTACGCGGCAGATCATCGAGACGCTGCGCCCTCGAGGATGATAAAGCCCTGTTTTTCAAACAATCGCGCGGCTGACGGAGAACGCAGATTCGTCGCGAACGCTTCGGCGTCGGGGTTGGTCGAGCTCGCGACAAGCGCCATCGGATAGATGATCGGCGGGTGTGTATCGGGCGGGAAAGTAGCGATGACCTTGACACCCGGGTCCGCAGCAGCGTCGGTCCTGTAGACGATGCCAAGCGGGCATTCCCCGCGTGAGACCAAAAGCAGGGCTGCGCGCACGTTCTCTGCCGGAGCAATCCGATCGGCTACGGCGGGCCAGACGCCGAGCTTCTCGAGCGCTGCTTTGCCGTATTTGCCGGCCGGAACGGAATTTGGGTCCGCCATTGCCAGCCGGCCACTGGCGAGCAGCGAGGCGAGCGGAAAATTCGGGCCGATCGTAATCGAGGCCGTAGTGTTATCCGGCGCGATCAGCACGAGGCTGTTGCCGAGCAGATCGACGCGGCTCCCCGGTTTGATCAGCTTGCGCTCGGCCAGATAGTCCATCCAGTCGAGATCGGCAGAAATGAAGATATCGGCGGGCGCGGCTGCCTCGATCTGCTTGGCGAGCGTCGGACTCGCAGCGTAAGAGATGCTCACGTGCTTGCCGGTATCGCGCTCGTACTGCGTCTTTATGTCGTCGAGTGCGTTCTTCAAGCTCGCGGCCGCGAACACGACGACGTCGCGCGGCTGCTGCGCCATGCTGGAGCCGATTGGCAGCAGCCATGCGCTCGCGCCGAGGCTTGCGATAGCGCCAAGCAGCCATCGCCGCCGCGCCAGATTCGATGATGCCATGTTACCATTCCCTCCGGGTTTCAATATATCTCGTAGGATTTATCGATCGCTCCCGCCTCGCGAGGGTTTGCTCAAGGCTGATCGATGCTCACCGGTAGGCCGTACCTCTGGACTCGGCGCTGAAGATGTCGAGCCTCCGATCGGAGGTCTTGCCCCGCCGGCTCTATGCGACCCTGGAATCGAACCCGATGGGCCGCCGCGCAAGTACGACCTTCTGCGCCGAGCGGCCGAAGAAGTGATACCCTGACCCGCCCTCGGCCAGGAGGTCGAGAAACGCATCGGGCGCGCTGATTTTGACGCAACCCAGAACATCGGCGCCGCGGGCGAGAAAGGCGTCTGGCTGCATCCCGACGGTCGGCCCGACAATGGTGACGCGGGCCTCGGGCCGGGCGAGCGCCAGCAGATCCTCGAGCGTATTATTAACCAGGGTCGAGCCGGTGATCAGCACGACATCGGCCTCGGGCAGGATTTCCGGGGCCTGCTCGGCCTGACGAAAGAACGGCAGCTCATCGGCCTTCAATGTCGCAGCGTCCTGCTCCAGCACCAGAAAGGGCTGCCCTCGTCGTTTGAGCTCTTTGAGGAAAGGGACGAAAGCGCCGACCACTACAACCTTGTCGCCCTTGCGGATTTCGGTGGCGTCAAAGGCGTCGACGCCGGGGCAGAGTTCGACATCGGGATGGGGCCGACGCTGCCAGCAATAATCGGCCAACGCGTTGACCGCGGCAATCCCGACCGCCCGGCGAATGCCGTGGCCGGAAAGTGCTTCCCGTGCCAGATCGGCCGCTCGTCTGCCAGCAAGCTTGCCGGGGAACGGCATCGCCATAGCCGAACTCGGACAGCAGACTGCCTCCGGGATCGTCTTTATCGGCGTGGCGCAGCTGCCAGTGCTCCCGTTGCTCAGCTTGACCCCGGTGAAAAACAGCCCGATCACCACCCTCTCGACCGTCATCTCGTCGAGTTCCGAGCCCAGGATGGCGTCGATCGTTGCGATCGTCTCCTCGAGGATCGAACTGCTCTCCGTCTGCATCGATGGGTCCGCTTTTCCTGCTGGTGTCGCTATATCCTATAGGATAGATGGATCGCGCGCCGTGGCAAAGGACTTGCCCCGTGGCGAACGTGCCGTCGTTCCATCGCGATTTATCGAATTGAAAGGAGAGTCTCATGAAGCTCAGCGCCCGCAATCAGCTCAAGGGCAAGATTGTCGCGGTGACCAAGGGTCAGACGACGGCGCATGTTCGCATCGATATTGGAGGTGGTGTGATCGTCACTTCGTCGATCACCAACGAGGCGGTGGACGATCTCGCCCTCAAGGTCGGCGACGATGCATTGGCGGTCATCAAGGCGTCGGACGTGATGGTTGGTAAGTGAGGCGACGCAGCCTCTTCGGCCTCGGTGCCGGCGCGTTCGCCGCGCTGGCATGGCCGTCGTGGCATGTCGATGCAAAGTCCTTTACCGACTCCGCGGGCCGCCGAGTCGATGTCCCGGACCCGGTGCTGCGGGTTTTTCCGGCCGGGCCACCGGCCTCGGTCAGCCTCTACACAGTCGCACCCGAGAAGATGCTGGGCTGGACCCAGGCGATCGTAGCCGCGGCGCGGCCGTTCCTGCCGCAGCGTTATGCCGAGCTGCCGGAACTGGGTCGGCTCACCGGGCGCGGCAACACGGTCAATCTCGAAAATGTCGTCAAGCTCGCGCCTGATTTGGTCCTCGACGTCGGCAACACGACGGCCACCTATGTCTCGCTTGCCGACCGCGTGCAGGAGCAGACGCACATTCCGGCGGCGCTGATCGGCGGTCGCCTCGCCGATACGGCTGAAACATTGCGCACTCTCGGCGGACTTCTCGATACTCAGGAGCGTGCCGAGAAGCTCGCCGGCTACGCCGCTACAGTCATCACAGAAGTTCAAAAACAGACTGCGAAGATCCCACCGGCTGACCGCCGGAGCATTTATATCGCGCGTGGCCCGCAGGGTCTCGAAAGCGCCGTCGCCGGTTCGATCGGCAGCGAGGTCGTCGATCTCGTCGGCGCGAAAAACGTCGTCAACGCGGATACCGGCCCGCGCACGATCGTCGATGTCTCGCCGGAGCAGATCCTTGCCTGGCAGCCCGACGTGATCCTCACCATCGACCGGCGCTTCCATACTGTGATCCGCACCGACCCGGTCTGGCGCGAGGTCAGGGCGGTGCAGACCGGCCACATCCATTTCGTGCCCGATCTGCCGTTTTCATGGCTCGACAATCCCCCGGCGCCTAATCGGCTGATCGGGCTGCTATGGCTCGGCAAGCTGCTTTATCCTGCGGTTTTCCCGCAGGATATCCGAGCCGAGGCCCGCCGCTTTTATGCCCTTTTCTACCAGCAGGAACCGAGCGACCCCCAGCTCGACAGGCTTTTCGCGGAGCCGACGCAGGGTTGACCATCCCGCGGCTCTCAGTTGCCGGGTCGTGGTCGTCGGTGCGGCGTTGGCTCTGGTACTGCTCGTTGCGATCGCCGTCATCGCTGGACCCTACCGGATCGCACCAGCGGACCTGATCGCCTTCTCGATCGCCAAGTTGACCGGTGCCGCCTCGCCCCTGCCGGCTTCGGCCGAAGCCGTGATCCTGCAGATCCGCTTGCCGCGGATCTCTGCCGCGATGGCTATCGGCGCGGCGCTCGCCGCCTCGGGAGCAGCCTATCAGTCGCTGTTCCGCAACCCACTGGTTTCTCCCGACATTCTCGGCGTCTCGTCGGGCGCTGCGCTCGGCGCTGTAATCGGCATCTTCCTTTCATTGCCGATCCTAGCAATTGAAGCGACATCATTCTGCGGCGGGCTCTTGGCGGTATTGACGGTCTATGGGATTGCAGCAGCAATTCCGGGCCGCGACGCGGTGCTGGTCCTGGTCCTTGCCGGCGTCGTCATCGGCGCGTTATTTGGTGCGGGTGTCGGGCTCCTGAAGTTTCTCGCCGACCCTTACAACCAATTGCCGGCGATCACCTTCTGGCTGCTGGGCAGCCTGACGGCGACACACCCAGCCGATCTGAAAAGCCTGCTGCCGGCCGTGGTGATTGGCCTGGTGCCCCTTGGCCTCTTGCGTTGGCGTATCGACGTGATGACCTTGGGCGACGAGGAGGCGGCCGCACTTGGCGTCAACACGCGGGTGTTGCGCATTGTCGTGATCGCCGCGGCCACCCTGATGACCTCGGCTGCGGTCGCGGCGAGCGGTATCATCGGTTGGGTCGGTCTCTTTGTGCCGCATCTGACCCGACTCATTGTCGGGCCGGCCTTCACGCGTCTGATGCCTGTCAGCGTCCTTTTCGGCGCCTGTTATCTGCTCGCCGTCGATACGGTGGCGCGCACTTTGGGCACCGTCGAACTGCCGCTCGGCGTGTTGACGGCGGCGCTCGGCACGCCGGTTTTCTTGTGGCTTCTCGCCTTCAGCCGACGCCCGGCATGGTCGTGAGCGTGCCGTGCCTATCTATCGAGGATCTCGCCTACGGCTACCCGGGGCAAGCGGTTGGCCAGCATGTCAATTTCACCGTTGCTGCCGGTGAGGTGCTGTGCGTGCTCGGACGCAACGGCGAAGGCAAATCGACATTGTTCAAGACGATCCTCGGCCTGCTGCCGCCTCTCGCAGGTGCGGTGCACGTGGATGGGGAGCCAACGTCGAGCTGGAATTCGCGCCGACGGGCATTGACCTTCGGGTATGTGCCGCAGAGCGGCGCCGGCGCGTTCCCGTTTACCGTGCGCGAGATCGTGTTGATGGGGCGCACGGCGCATCGCGGCGCCTTTACCGCTCCTTCGACCGCCGATCGACAAGCCGCGGCAATGGCTATCAACACGCTGGGGATTGACCATCTCACCGAACGCGAATGGTTACGTGTCAGCGGCGGCGAGCGGCAGCTTGCGTTGGTTGCTCGCGCCCTCGCGCAGGAGCCTCGGATCCTAATTCTCGATGAGCCGACTGCGAGCCTCGATTTCGGCAACCAGCTACGGGTTCTCGATGCCGTCCGCAGGCTTGCCGAGACCCGAGCGCTGACCGTGCTGCTCTCGACCCACCACCCGGAGCAGGCTTTCGCCTGCGCCGACAAGGTCGCAGTGCTGGCCGGCGGAGAGCTGTTGCGGCTTGGGACGCCGGCTGACGTGATTACCGCCGAGACATTGCACGCGTGCTATTCGGTCGATGTCGCGGTTCTGCCGGTGGCGGACGGCCGGTACCGCGTTTGTGTGCCGCACTCCTATCTCGCCTGAACACAACCGCTAGCCTTTATTCGGCGGCGAGGCGCCTGGGCTCCTCGGCGTCGATCTCGGCGAGGATCTTGGGCGGCGACATCGGCAAGTCGCGCAGCCGCGTTCCGATCGCGGCATGGATCGCGTTGGCGACCGCGGCCATCGGCGGCACGATCGGCACCTCGCCGACACCGCGGACCCCGAACGGATGGCGCGGGTTCGGGACCTCGACGATCACGGGGTCGATCATCGGCATGTCGGAAGCGACCGGACACCGGTAGTCGAGAAACCCGGGGTTCTCGAGGCGGCCCTGCTTGTCGTAGATGTATTCCTCATTGAGCGCCCAGCCAACGCCTTGGGTTACACCGCCCTGGATCTGGCCCTCGACGTAGGACGGATGGATCGCCCGGCCGACATCCTGCGCGGCCGTATAGCGCAGGACGGTAACATGTCCGGTCTCCGGATCGACTTCGACATCGCAGACATGCGTCGCAAAGGCCGGCCCGGCTCCTTGTGCGTTGACCGACACCTCGGCGCCGATCGGTCCACCGGTGCGTGCCGCCTTGATGGCGATGTCGGCCAAGGGCAGCGGGTCGAAGCTGCCGGCGTTGGCACCGGCCGGTATTGCGCAGCCGTTCCCCCAGTCGACCGCGTCGGGGCTGATGTCCCAGATCATCGCGGCGCGGCGCTTCAGTTCGTCGATGACTTTCTCCGCGGCCTGCACGGTCGCCATGCCGGTCGCAAAGGTCACGCGGCTGCCGCCGGTTACGTGGGTAAAGCCGATCGAGGCAGTGTCGGCGACGATCGGCTTCACGTGCTCGATCGCGATGCCCAGCGTTTCCGCCGCCATCATCGCCATCGAGGCGCGAGATCCGCCGATATCCGGGCTACCTGAGGCGACGCTGATCGAGCCGTCCTCGTTGACATGCACCTGGGCGCTCGACTCGCCGCCGACGTTGAACCAGAAACCGCAGGCGATGCCGCGCCCCTGGTTCGGACCTAACGGTATCTGGTAGTTCGGGTGGTTCTTCACTGCCGCCAAGGTTTCGAGATAGCCGATGTTGGTCCACGTTGGCCCGTGCACTGCTTTGGTGCCCTCCTTTGCTGCGTTCTTCTCGCGAAGCGACAACGGATCGATCCGTAATTCCCTGGCCAACTCATCGAGGCAGCTCTCGACCCCGAACGACGAGATCGGCGCGCCCGGCGCGCGGTAGGCCGCGACTTTCGGCCGGTTCGAGACGACGTCATAGCCGGTGATATGCACATTCGGCAGGTCATACATCGCGAAGGCGCACATGCAGCCCGGCTGCACCGGTGAGCCGGGGAAGGCGCCGGCCTGGTATTTGAGCACGAGCTCTGCCGCGACGATGGTGCCGTCCCGCTTGGCCCCGAGCTTGACGTCGATGACACCGCCCGATGTCGGACCCGTGCCCCGGAACACCTCTTCGCGGGTCATCACGATCTTGACCGACCGACCCGTCTTGCGGGACAGAGCCAGCGCCACCGGCTCGATGTAGACGAGTGTCTTGCCGCCGAACCCGCCGCCGATCTCGGCCGGGGTGACACGAATGCTGGCGATATCGATGTCGAGCAATTTCGCGCAATAGGCGCGGATCATGAACTGACCCTGGCTGCTGGCCCAGATCTGCACCTGCCCGTCGGAGGCCGCCGAGACGACGCAGGCGTGCGGCTCGATATAGGCCTGATGCACCGGCTTGGTCGTATAGCGCCGCTCGACGATGATATCGGCTTGGCGGAAGCCGGCAGCGGCGTCGCCCTTCGAAAAGGTCACCCGCTTGGCGATGTTCGACGGCTTTTCCGGCTTGGGCTCGACGCCCTGGGTGAAGAGATCATCATGCAGCAGCGGCGCATGCTCGGCCATCGCCGCCTCGACATCGATGACGTGCGGCAACTCTTCATACTCGACTTCGATCAACTCGACCGCCTCGGCCGCGATCGCGGGCAAGAGAGCCGCCACTGCCGCCACGGCATGACCTTCGTAAAGCACTTTGCCCCGCGCCATGACATTTCGCGACAGATCACGGAAGTTCATCGGGCCCTCGCCGACGAAGGCCTCTTCCGAGCGGATCTCGGGAAAGTCGGCAGCGGTCACGACCGCCTTGACCCCGGCAAGTGCCAATGCCTTGTCGGCGTTGATCCCGAGGATGCGGGCATGGGCATGAGGGCTGCGCTTGATCTTGCCGTGGAGCATGCCCGGTACCGCCCGATCGGCACCAAAATTGGCGCGGCCAGTGACTTTCTCAACTCCGTCTGGACGAATGGGCCGGGTGCCGACCACCTTCAGGGTGGTTTCTAACGTCATTAAGATTCGCCCTTCTTCATATCTGCCGCGCTATCGTCAAATAGATCGTAATATCCAGATATATATATCGTCAACCTGTACCAATGCTGTGCAGCCATTCCCGAGCCAAACGGCGAGGCATGTCGCGTCCCGCGAGCATCCTGAACTTCCAACTGGGGCGCCTTCGTTTTAAAATGTAGGCGGCGGTTGATTTGACGGACGCCGAGGCTCCGGTAGCAACATGCAATACGAGGCGGGGAGGATGGGCGCTACCAACCGGGCGAAGGCGCGGCTCACCCTTCGCGTCGATCTCGGCGAGGATCGGGCGATCGGCCCCGGCAAGATCAGGCTGCTGGAAGCGATCCGTGATACCGGATCGATCACCCAGGCTGGCATTTTGCTCGGCATGTCATATCGCCGGGCGTGGCTCCTGGTAGACGACATGAACAACTGTTTCCGCGAGCCCGTGATCAGCGCACAGGCCGGCGGAACGCATGGCGGCGGTGCTGCGCTGACGGTGTTTGGCATCAGATTGATCGACCAATACCGCGCCATCGAGGTCGAAGCACACGCGGCAACCGCGGCTCGGTTAAACGAGCTCGAAGCGGCTTGCAGGGGTGCAGAGCAGCTTCCGGCGGAATGGAAGTCTAATTCACCGCCGCGCCGCCGGTCAATTGCCCGGTAGATAGCGCGGCGCAGCCGATCAGTTGTGCCGAAGGCGGCTGAGGCTTATCAGCAATTTCAGGAATAAAGAATTAACAAGCGAATCTCCGCCGCGCTCCTTGGAGAGGGGGCTTTAAAGCCGCAGGAATTTTCTATAACGGTCTTTTTTCATGAGCGAATTTCTCTCCCTCTACGTCACTACCCCGTCGCGCGAGGTGGCCGAGAAAATCGGCCGGACGCTGGTCGAGGAACGGCTCGCCGCCTGCGTCAACATCATTGCCGCGACGCACTCGATCTATTGGTGGAAGGGCACGATCGAGGAGGCAACCGAAGTCGTGCTCATCGCCAAGAGCCGTGCCGCCCTCTTCGAAGAGCTCGAAAAGCGGATATCAGAATTGCACCCTTACGACTGTCCCTGCATCGTGGCGTGGCCGATCGCGGCTGGCCACCGGCCGTATCTCGACTGGGTCGCGCAGGAAACGGCATCATAGGTAGGGACAATATTCGACTTGGCATGAATCATCCTTGTCCCGCCGGATATATTTTTGAGAATATAGCGGGGCACTGAGTTTCCGCGAGGGTGGACGAATGATCATTGATGGATGCAAGCGCACCGGTGTGCTAGCTGCGATGCTGGTAAGCGGAATGATGTGCGGACCGTATGGGGCGATGGCGGATGCGATCGTCACGCTTTCAGGCCCGACCAGCAATGCCGGAGTGATCGATCTGTCGACCACACCCCCCGCGCAATATGGCGGGCTGGTTACGATAGGGAGCGTGACCGGTTACTCGCTGTGGGGATTGCTTGGAGGTGCCAACGCATCGAACCCGAATTCGCCGATCTACGGCGCGATCACGACTACCACGCCCGCCGGCGACAACGCCAAAAACGCGATCCTGCGCTATTATGTGCTCGCCACCAGCAGCGGCGGTAGCCAATCCTTGATCTCGCTTGGCGAGATCAATCCCAACTTCAGCGGCAGCGCGACGCCAGATCTCGTTACATCTTCCGGCAACACCGCCTCGCTGGTCTTCACAAAGTCAGGCGCCTCCGGGCGCGACGTTACCGGTCTGACGAGTCTTCAGCTCTTGTCGGTGCCAGCCTTGCCACTGGTGACGAACGCTCCGCCATCGACGAGTGTCACACTGGCCGGAAATGTCAGCCGCCCCGGCTCATACAAATTCCAGGGCGCCGACCCGCAAAACGTCAGTCCGATAACCGAAACCGTCAATGGCGACACTTACACGGGCCCGCCGTTCTTCGCGCTGATTGATCCGAGTAACCCGAATATCCTCAACCAATACGTCGCGACCGCGGGGACCGACGGCTATGAGGTCGTGCTCTCGCTGGCGGAGCTCGACCCGGCGCTCGGTGCGTCCACCGCAACCAACCAGGTCGACCTCGTCCCTTATGCCGATACCGGCGGAGACTTTCCTGGCGCCGGGCTGGCCCGGACGATCCTGCCGGGCGATACCGCCTTTGCACATGGACGCTGGGAGTCCAATCTCGCTTTGATCGAGGTCGCCGCTGTCGTGCCGGAGCCGACAACAATCGCGCTGCTGACCTCGGGATTGATCGGCATGATGGTCGCTCTTCGGAGAAGGGTGACATTAGTCGGCCGACAGCAAACCGCAAAACGCCGGTGGCCTTCTCAGGTTGAAGGCCGCAGCCGTAAGCGTCATCGCACAGGAATGCCGATGAGGCCACTTTGACTTGGCAGCCGCGAGGGCAAAGGTTAGTCGCCTACGGCGATTACCGGCAGGAGGCCCGTCGGATTGTCGGGGAGAGCCCCGGTTTGTCAGCGGGTTTGTGGCCGGCGGCGTACCTGTGCTTCTCCGCAGCGTCGGAAGCGTCGTCGGCCCGCATCCGGGCGCGTTCGCGGAGCAGCACTTCTAGCCGCTCGCGGATCGCGGCAAAATCATCAGCAGCGCCGGGACGAGTCACTTTTTTCCTCCTGAGCCGGTAATCCTGGCACCGTTATAGCTAATCACATATAACAGGGTTGTGCCAGACCAGGGCGCCGGTTGAGACCGGGATACCGGATCGACCGAGCCGACTTTCGAAGCGCGAACTCCTTTGCGGGTGGAGGACAAGAATGGACATAGCAAAACGAGAGCTCGGGAGGACTGGACTGCAAGTCACGACATTAGGCTATGGCGCGATGGAACTGCGTGGCGCCCCGCGCGCCCGCGACATTAGCGAAGCGCAAGCCGAAACCATTCTCAATAAAGTGCTCGACGCCGAGCGCATCTAGATGACCTCCTCGATGGCATGACCTCGATGGAGTTCATTCTACGTTTCACTTTCTCGAACCCGGACCTGGACACGACGATCGTCGGCACGATTCAACGCCGCACAATCCAATAGTCCGATAACTGAGCTTATCAACGTATTCGAAATGGATAATCCCAACTATACAGTTATTGTAGTTGACAACGGGGCGACAGCAAATCTTGAAAGTCAATATCATCGGCGGTAACAAGCTAAAGGTAGATCTTCTTCTGGCAGCTGATACCGCTACTCCCCTTGATTTACTCACAAATCATTTTAAGCTCGTTGCTCCTTATAGCTTTTCCTTCGACCCGCCGCTATACACTTTTAATTATGCCCAGGGCATTCTTGCGCTATTGAGCAACACGCCTGGTGTGGATCTCTCCTGCACTACCGGCACCTGTGGCTATAATTCCAGTGTTTATTCAACGGTGGCGATTGCCGACCCAAGCCTCGCGCCTTATGGGTAGCAGCGCAGACAGTATTGACGGTCCAGTATCATCTTATGCCTCCTCTTGCCAGCAACCCTCTCGTCCACCAATATCCGAATATCACGGCAACTTATAATGCGGTTAATCGCCCGGACTGACCCGGTAGGATTTGTGGCAATGTCAGCGATCTGTTCCAACGGCAGCTATCCCACGTCTGGAACGAGTGCTTTAGCTTATTTTCCTATTGAAAGCGGTTCCACGCCTGGAGTTCTTATAAATAATTACAATCCCCTTACTCAAGCTGGCATTGCGATTAAAAACCGTCGTACAGAGGCCCAGAATACCGAACTAGAGGCCTTTGTCACGTTTCTGACGAACTTTACGACGTCACCATCACCAGATTCACCAATGATAACCACGTTCAAAAAATACTGCTATTGCGCCCCGTAAACCGCCTTTGCGGCAGCGGCGGTTCCAACACCCTCGGGTAGGCTCCGCTCGCTGCCAATTGGGCGAGAACGTCTAAATACGGAAAGCTCGGTAAAGTCGATCGGAAATGCTCGCTACGCGCGCCAAGGGAAAACATGGCGGGGGCATGGCTTAACTTACCTTTACCAGCGTCGGAGGCCGGGAAATGTCGGTCGACGCCTTACGGCAGGACGCGGTTCCCCGCAGACCGGAGAACAGCAGCGGCGGCCATCAGGCCGGTTTCGGTCCCCGGGGATGCTGACGCTTTACGCCCTCGTGCGCCGCCGCCGGATCATGCCGAACCCGAGAAGACCGGCAGATAACAACGCAAGTGTCGACGGCTCAGGCACCCCCACCGCTCCTTCGACCGCATTTGATAGGGCGCTTACCGCCAAAGCGACAGGTTCCGCGACCCCTGGCAGCGTGACTGAGAAACCGGCGGGAGTTATCAGCTGTAAAGTTCCATCTTCGAGCAAATTGGTCACATTCGCAGGGAAGTTTCCCGGGGGAGGGGATATACCCGTCTCGGAGTCGGACTCGAACGTCGCCCGAAATCCGACCGTGGCCCCAGCAGCCGATAGAAAGCTATCTAGTTCAAGGACGTCATTAATGAGCAACCGGGAACATGCCTGACACGATAGACCGGAGACATGGCTGACAGTTTTCTCGATATGTTCTATCGGGGTCAGCCGCGTGGTGGCGGCGTGACGGACGCGAGGGCTTTTCCGGGTAGTCCACAGGAGGGCCCGCGCGCAGCGCAGTGAGCGTCACGAGTCTGGCGGAGCGGAGCGCGGGAGGTCCCTGTGGACCCACCGGGGCCGCCAGATGCGAGAACAGGCGATCGGGCGCTGCCCCATGCCAGTGCATCGTATCCGGCGGGATATTGACCATATCGCCCGGGTTCAGCACTTGCGGCTTCTCGCCTTTGAAGCAGATGCGGCCGACGCCGGACAAACAGAAGAGCGTCTGCCCAACCGGGTGGGAGTGCCACGCCGTGCATGCACCCGGCGTGAACGTAACGACCGAACCTCCAAGGCGCGACGGCGCCTCGGCAGTGATCACCGGATCCTGGAACACGATACCGGTGAAGGTCTCGGCGGCGCCCAGCCTTGTGGTGCGCGCATCGGGCGCGAATGACCCCGGCTTTTACTGGCATGACGTGCTCCTTCCAAAGATGACGGCCTCGCGACCGCCAAATAAAAGGAGGTGAGCTTAGCGGCCGCACCCGGTGCGGCACCGCGCCCATGGGCTTGGACCCCGAGCGCTCCGTGGTGAACGAGTGGGGAGGCTGCCGCGACGTGAGGAACCTCTTTATCGTTGATGGTAGCATTTGGGTTACCTCTGGCGGCGTGAACCCGAGATCTACCATTCAGGCTCTGGCGCTATACATTGCTGACAGCATCAAGAACCGGCTAGCGACACTGTTCGATTGAACTGGCTCCCTAGGGAGCACCGCTCCGTTCGAGGTATCTGGGCGAAGCGGCGAGCACGTAACCGGAGACGCCAAGTGACGGCCGGTCAAGCTCGCGTCCTGAAGCCTGCGGTCGGCGCACGCAAGTGCGAACGGCTGAGCGTCGATTGACGGCTATGAGGTATCCTGACCATACTCGACCCACCTGACGAAAGGCTGTTTTGTCCGGCCAATATCTCGAGCAATCAAGGAGCCGACGCATGAACATCCGCCACACGCCGAACACGGTGGCCGACCCGTTCGGCCCCTATAGTCATGCGGTCGAAGTGCCCGAGGGCTCCCGGCTCCTCTACATCTCCGGCGAGGTCGGTGTGCTCCCCGACGGCACCGTGCCTCAGGGGATCGAGGCTCAGGCCGAGGCCTGCTGGCGGAACATTATCGCCATCCTCGCGGACGCCAGGATGGGAGTCGGGGATCTGGTGAAGATCACCACTTACCTGGTGCGGCCGGATGACGTGGCCGCAGCCGGCGCGGCGCGGGCAAAGCATTTCGGCAACGCCCGCCCCGGCTCGGCGACGATCATCGTCAAAGCGCTGGTCGCGCCGGAGTGGCTGATCGAGATCGAGGCAGTCGCGGCGGCGAAAGCCTGATGACGTGCTGTTCACGGCGCGTTGGGCAAGGATGTTGCTCCGGGCGAAGCGGCGAGAGCTGCCAGGCGGTGCCGGGCGTGCGCAGCGCCTCGAAGTGTTCCGCCGCGTTCGGGCATTGATTTGCACAATCTCTTAGCGTCAACCCGATGCGGCAACCGCAGGTGTCCGCCGCCGCACGCCTCGAGATAGCGCGTCGGGTTGCGAGCGCCTGCGAGGAGATCGGCTTTTTCGCCGTGACGGGACATGGCGTGCCGGGCGCGGTCATCGCCGATCTTGTTACCCAGTCATATGCGCTGGACCAACGACCGCTGGCGCTCGACCCTGCATCGGGTCGTCCCACCGGTGGCCACGAACGATCTCAGTCGGCGCCTATCGATCGGCATGTTCTTTATCCCAAATTACGATGCCGTTGTTGCCCCGATTGCAGGGCTCGGGGAGGCATCGAAATATCGCCCAATTACGGTCGCTAACTATCGCACCTCCCGGTTCGCCTCACGCTGCGGTGCTGAAAGCGCTCTAAGACGCAGGGCCAGTGATAGCGGAATGAACAGCAAGAGGACGTAGGCCATGACCTCTGCGATATCCCACCCCGCTGCTGACCTGATCGCCAATGTCGCCAGGGCGATCGCGGCTGCGGCGCGGCCCGGGCGCACCGGGCGTAGCTTGCTCGTTGGAAAAGGCACGTGTTAGTTTCGGCCGGTGTTGCTTTGAAGCGACAAAGGGAATGTCAGGATGGCAGCGGGCACTGCGGCGAAGACCACCACTACAGATCAGGTCGCGCGGCGATCGGTCGCTGCGGCGAGGCGGGAAACCGCCGCTGCCACCCCCGAGGATGCCGTCGAGGGCGAGCCGTCGGCGGCCGAAGCTGGGTCCGACATGCTGGAAGCTATCTCGCGCATGATCTACAGCGGGTCGTATGCAATCGCATATGGTGTCGTCTACGCTGCAGTCTTCGTCGCCCAGTCGCTGCCCCGAGAGAACGCGGTGATGCACGGGTTCCAAGACGGCGGGCGAGCGGCCATGGATGAGCTCGCCGGGAGCTGATTCTTCAGCCGGTCGAGTGGCCCGGCGGCGGATCCGCACCCGAACTCTGCTTCACCAATCCAGTCAGGCCTCCGCGCCAGTGTCGGCAATACCGCGCCCGAGAGTAGGGAACGAAATTATGCACAATGACGCCGTCGCCGGTGACGCGAGCCCCCGCGTCGACGTCAAAATCGTCCTCCCTGCCGCCGGCACTATCCGTATCGAGAGCGCCCGGTTGTTCGCCGACCCCGACGGCGCGCTGTGCCGGCGTTTCGTCGGACGCGCCTTTCGTGCAGCGGAGATCGACAGTGCGGTCATCGCGGGCACCGCGACGGCCGAGGCTGTCATTCCGGCGATCGATTTGCAGTTCGATGCCACGCAGCATAGCGCGTGCCAGGTCCTCGAGAATGTAGCGGCGATGATAGAAGCCGTTCCAAGCTGCGACCCGGGTGTTGAGGTGCCTTCCGCCGCTACGGCGCGCGATCGACACGGCGCTGTCCGTTATCACCGCTTTGGGGGACAGATAACCGGCTGGCGGGTGGTGAGCGAGCGCGTCGGTGCGATCAAATTGGAGAACCCGGTGCTCTACCGCAAGGCTGTCCTGTGCGAGGCGATCGAGCGTGAGCTGATGAGCGTGCTCGGGATCGACCGCTACGAGACCAGCGCGCGCGACTGCCGTGCCAAAATCGAGTACGACCCCCGCCAGCTCTGTCCGGCGCAGATCATCGAGATACTCGACGACGCACTGGCCAACGCTGAACATCCCGAAGAGCTCGATCGGTTGGATTTGGACCTCGCGATCTGCACGGCGTCGCTGCCAGTGGCGGCGATCGCCCAGTTCGCGATGCCGGCGCTGCTGCCGGTCTCGGCGGCGTTGTTCGCCTATAGTGCAATCCCGAGTTTCCGCGGTGCGTACGACGTGCTCGTCAAGGAGCGGCGGCTCGGCGTCGACGTTCTCGACACGATCGTCGTCATGGGCTGCCTTGCGACCCAGCAGGTATTCCCGGGCGCGATGCTCGCCTGGTGCCTGTCGGTCGGCCGCTATCTGGTCCGCCGGACCGAGGACAATTCGAAGAAGTTGCTGCTCGGGGCTTTCGGCAAGCAGCCGCGCCACGTCTGGCTGGTCAAGGACGGTGCCGAGATCGAGATGCCCCTCGACCGGCTCGACAAGGGCGACGTCGTTGCCGTTCACACCGGCGAGATGGTGCCGGTCGACGGCATCGTCGTCGAGGGTCTGGCGATGATCGACCAGCACGCATTGACCGGCGAGGCGATCCCGGTCGAAAAGGGTGTCGGCGATCGCGTCTTCGCCTCGACCGTCATGGTCGCCGGCAAGATCCATGTCGCCGTCGAGAAATCGGGCAGCGAGACCGCGACCGCCAAGATCGCCCAGATCCTGAACGACAGCGCCGGCTATAAGCTCGCCTTGCAGCACAAGGGCGAGCGGCTCGCCGACAAGGCGGTGATCCCGACGCTCTGTCTGGGCGGGCTTGCATTCGCCACGTTAGGCCCGCCGGGCGCGGTCGCGGTCATCAACAGCGACCTCGGAACCGGGATCCGTATGGCTGCACCACTGGCGATGCTGTCGACATTGGCGCTCTGTGCGCAGAGGGGTGTCCTGGTCAAAGACGGGCGCGCACTCGACCTCTTGTGCGAGGTCGACACGGTGCTCTTCGACAAGACCGGCACATTGACGCGCGAGCGGCCCGAGGTCGGACGGGTGATCGCCGCCAACGGCTTTCGGCCGCTTCAGATTCTCCGGCTCGCCGCTGCGGCCGAGCGCCGGTTCCACCACCCGGTCGCGCTGGCAATCCTGCAGAAGGCCGCGGAGGAGGGCCTTCGGCTGCCGCCAACCGATGCAACGCAATATCGGGTCGGCTATGGCATCACCGTCGGTCTGGAGGGGCGCCGAGTGCGCATCGGCAGTCGCCGATTTATGGAGTTGGAGGGGATCGGGCTGACGCGAGAGGTCGAGGCGGCGCTTGACGAAGCGCACCGCGAGGGCCACACGATGGTAATGCTCGCGGTTGACGACGAATTGGGAGGGGCGCTCGAACTCCGCGCGTCAATTCGACCCGAGGTCCGCGGCATCGTCCGCGGCCTCCGCGAGCGCGGCATCAAGCACATCGCAATCATCTCGGGTGATCACGAGGCGCCGACCCGTAAGCTCGCAGATGAGCTTGGGATGGACCGCTACTTCGCCCAAGTGCTGCCGGCCGACAAGGCCGAGTACGTCGAAAAGCTGCAGCGGGAAGGCCGCAAGGTCTGCTTTGTCGGCGACGGCATCAATGATGCGATCGCGCTGAAGAAGGCCAATGTCTCAATTTCCCTGCGCGGTGCCACTTCAATCGCCACCGATACCGCAAATGTTGTGTTCATGGAGCAGAGCCTCGGCAAATTGTGCGAGCTGCGGGACATCGCCCGCGACCTCGACCGCAATGTACGCAATAGCTGGCTAATGATCCTCGGCCCCAACATTGCCTGCATTGCCGGCGTGTTTACATTGGGCTTTGGCATTGGAGCCTCGGTGGTAACCAACAACATTGCCGCATTGGCGGCACTCGCCAATGGCCTGCTGCCAATGCGCAAGGTCGCGCAGCTGGAGGCAGAACGGCGGCATTTGTTGGAGATGCAGTTGCGGCACAGCGGTTTCCTCGTCCAAGATAGGGTGCATCCCGGGGATGCGGACGTCATGCGCGGCCCGCCGGCGGGAGCACTAGCGGGGTTGGACGGTCTCGAACGGTTGCGGCAGCAGTGGCCGATCACCGCCGATTGAGAGGCACTCGGCTAGGGCCGCTCACTGCCGTCGCAGGAATGGAGGCGTGGTCATGGCCAAGAGTTCCCGAGGACCGGGCTCCGGGCGTCGGCGTGCGGATCTGCGAGAGGAAGCATCGGCACCGGCGGGCGGCGACGCCAATCTTGCCGCCCCCTCGGGCCAGGCGGCGCATTCCGCAGGCGCCGCGCCAGCGAACGCCCCGCGCTTTCGCATTTTTATCGTCGATTGCGGCTGGAACTCACCGGCGCGCCGCGTCCTCCTCGATAATTTTTCTCTGATCCGGGAACTGCAGCAGGACGATCCGATTTATGTGCTCAGCCGGGAGAAGTCAATAGGTCTCGCGCGCCGTTACGGCTCACGGATTGGCCGTGATCCGATCCTCGCCGTACACGACATGGCGGCATTGGAGAGAGATGGGACGACTGGTTTTCACGGGTTTCGCCTGTCACTCGGCCTTCTGCGTACGCCCCAACAGGCGCTGCTCGGGTTGCAGTCCTTCGTCCGCTTTTTGGTGACGCACCGCCGTTCGCCGGATCTCGAGGCGGACATCCGCGCCAACCTTCGCCGGGAGGGGCTGATGGGGGCAATCGACATCATGATGCACCATGAATCGCGTGACCTTGTGAGCGACGTGTAAGTGGAGAGAAGGCATGTTCGATAGGGTCGGAGAAGTGATGTCGCTGATACTGGGTGCCCTCGCCGTGGGGTATCTCGTCTACGAAGTCGAACGCCGACGGCGGAAGCTGCACGAACTCTGGGATGTGTTGGACGACGACGATGCGGTCATAACCGCCGCACTTCAGGACATGGTCGAGAGCGGCGAGCTTCAGCCCTTCGCCGGGGCATCGCTCGCTTGAGTGTCGGGCCGCACAACCGTTTGCGAGAGCGGATCGCAGACCCTTGGCGTAACCGACGAGCGGGCCTTCGGACAAGGTGAATGGTGGGCAGGTGAGCAGCGTTTTGTCGAGCCGCGGTATAAGTGACAAGCCAGCCGAGACGGCCGACGTGCCGGTCCTGACCGAACAGCCGGTCCTGAGGGTGGAGCAACTGCCGAGAGGGGCCGGCTGGCTGCTGATCACTGCCGGGGTAGCCGGCCTCGTCGTGCCGGGTGTCCCCGGCACGCCGTTTCTGCTTGCTGGCGCTATCGTCCTGACCCCTGGTGGCTCGAGGCTACTATCGCGATGGGTCGGTCGAAACCCGCCCGAATTCGTTCGTTCCGCGATGCGCCAAATCAGCCGCTTCCTCGACGACTTGGAGCGCCGCTATCCGCGTACCCGATCGCCTCGGCCCACAGATGAGACTAACCGAACGTCGGATGCGAGGTGAGATGTCCAACAGCCGCACCTTCCCGGGGTGACGCCCGAGATCCTCAGCCGGATGAAGGAGCTGGGGCGCGCCGAGCACAACATCGTCAATGATCCGCCGGATGGTCCGGTTGGCGCCGCCACCAGCGGATTGGGCGCGAGGTGGCAAAGCGCGCGGTTGGGTTCGGTTGCAAGGTCATCGCGGCAAACCGCAGGCCAATCGCCGATCCCGCAACTGGCACATGTGGGACTGACCGAGCGCGAGGCGCAACACCACGGCATTGCCGTGCGTATTGCGCGATTGCCGATGAGTGCCGTGCTGCGGACCCACACGACCGATGAAACGCAAGGATTTATGAAAGCCCTTATCGGCAGTGACGATCGCATAGTCGGATTCACGATGATTGGTTCGGAGGCAGGCGAGGTCATGACCGCAGTGCAAACCGCGATGCTGGCGGACCTGCCCTATCCGCGCCTTCGCGACGCCGTCATCGCGCATCTGACGGTAGCCGAGGGTCTAGGACCGCTCCTCGCCAATGTGCCGCCCGGCTCGGCGCAATAGCTCACGCAAGAGAAAATCACGATGAGGAGAGGCGGGTCATGAGTGGCGACAGTCGAAAACTACGCTTTGGCCTTTGGTACGACTTCCGCAATCCAGCACAGTGGCGTCAGCCCTCCGACCGGCTATACCGCGAAATCCTCGATCAGATCGCGTGGGGCGAGAATAACGGGTTTGACGATGTGTGGCTGTCTGAGCACCACTTCATCGAAGACGGGTATCTGCCCTCGATCCTGCCCGTAGCCGCGGCGATCGCCGCCCGCACCAAGCGGATCCGCATCGTATCCGGCGTGCTCTTGGTGCCTTTTCACAATCCCGTACGCCTTGCCGAGGACATTGCGACCGTTGATGTCATCTCCGGCGGTCGTTTCGAGCTCGGCGCCGGGGTCGGCTTCAAACGGGAAGAGTTCGAAGGCTTCGGTGTGCCCTTCAAAGAGCGCGGGGCGCGGACCAACCAATCCCTCGAAATAATTCGGCGCGCGCTTGCCGGAGAGACGGTCACCTTCAAGAGCGAGTTCTTCGACTTCCACAACATCAAAGTGACACCGGAGCCGATCCAGAAGCCGCATCCGCCGATCTGGCTGGGCGGCTTCACGCCGGCGGCATTGCGCCGCGCCGCGCGTTTTGGCGATGGTTTCACCGTGCCGGGGGCGAACCGGGACGTCTACGACCGCTATGTCGCCGAGTTGCAAAAGGAGAACCGGTCCACGGATGACATTCGCTTCGCCAGCGGCACCTGGTGTCTGATCGTATCCGACGATCCCGAGAAAACCTTCGCCGAGGCCGCCGACCACATCATCTATCAGGCCAACAATTACTCGGAATGGCTGACCGCGGCTGGACTTCAGCCGCTTGCCGCGCATTTGCAGGATCGCGAAGCACTGCGGGACAGTGGGCTGCTGCAAGTGGTGGAGCCCGAAACCGCGATAAGCATGATTCGGAACTTCGCCGACAACGTCCCGATCACACACTTCTATTCGTGGACATTGCCGCCCGGACTGCCGCCGCGCTGGGCGCAAACGCATCTAGAGTTGTTCGCCTCGAAGGTGATTCCTGCGTTTTGCTGAAATCTGCGACCACTGGCTCATATCCTTTATTTTATCGGGGCAATGGCAAAGTCACACCAGGGATCGGGAATCTAATGCAGAGTAGGGGATAGCAACCCAGGAGACCACCAGTGCTGCCATCACCGCCAACGGGGATCCGGGCTTTCATATAGCGTTACGAAGACTTACAAAACTTTACCAAAAAAGCGCTTGTGTAGGGTTTCAGGACCGATCCGTACTTTGCTATTGAGTTAACCAAAATCTGCAGCCGTCTCCCCAAGAGCGAGACGTTACGCGAACACGCGGGCGATCTGGTGCGGTATCGGAGGCTAATGCAAAAATTTAACTGAAATCTCTCGAAATTGAGGCCGCGGCAATGGATGACTGAAATCAGCCACGATCGCTAAGTCCGAGCCGAGGAGGGAACACCGATGCGTCGACACACACGGACACTCGTGAAAGCGGCTTTCGCAACGGTGCTGGGGGTGCTGAGCGTCCCTCTCGCCGGGTCCACTGAGGTGCGGGCGCAGACCCCGCCACCCTACAACCCGTATCCGTCCGGCATTCTCCCGGCCAATCTGGATTCGGAAATCGCCAGGGTTCGGCGCGAAGTTCAAACCATCTTTGGTCGCTATTTCGCGGAGTGGCAGGCATTGCCGCCGCCGGTTCTGAGCAATACCCAGGGCGAAGGCAACCCGCCCGTACTTCAGGGCACCGGATATGACGCGGTGCGGATTCTCGGCGCGCTGCTGAATTACGACGAGAACATGTCCCCGTTCCGGAACCGGGCCTGTTCTTTCTGTCACCTGCCTTACGCCGGCTTTACCGGGCCGATCCCGTCCGTCAATCTGACGATGGTCGCGTATCCCGGATCCTATCAGTACCGGGCCAACAAGCGAACGGTGATGCGATACCCGTATGCACCCTTCTTCGGCGTGCTCCAATACAATCAGACACAGGGCCTGTTCTTCGGCGGAGAATTCTGGGATGGGCGCGCGACCGGATTCAAGCTCCAGAGTCCCGACGCCGAGCAGGCGCAGCATCCTCCGGTCGATCCCGGGGAAATGGCTTTCCCAGACACGGCGTGCATCGCGTGGCGGATATCCGAGGTGGCGTACCGGCCGCTCTTCGAGCTGGTGTGGGGCGCCGATTTCGACATCAATTGGCCTTCCAACACCGAGCAGATCTGCTCCACCCCTGGAGGCAATTTCCCGAGCGCCACGCCAATTGCGCTGAGTGCGGTAGACCGCACCAAGGCAAACAATATTTATGATCACTGGGCGCAGTCCATTTCATTCCTCGAACACACACCGGATGTCAGCCCGTTCACGTCGAAATACGACGCCTTCCTGGTGGGCAATTACACGCTGACGGCAGATGAGATGGCGGGTTACAACCTCTTCAACGGCAAAGGCAACTGCAATTCATGCCACACTGACGGAAGATCCACGCTCCTGACGCCGGGCCAGACCGACACCGGCAACACCGCCGGCGGGCAGGCTGTATTCACCTGCTTGGGGTATGCCAACGAAGGCCTGCCGCTCAATCCCAGGCTTCCTTTGTTTTATGAGAGCAGGCCGGATGCTTTCGGGTTTACCCCCAATCCCGACGGCCTGCGCTACAGAGATTTGGGATTCGGCAATTTCCTGAGAAGCGGCCCCCAATCCGCGCCCGATCCGAACTCGGCTAATTGGCTGCAATTTGCGACGTCGACCGACGGGCAATTCCAGGTGGCTACT
>Ga0210402_10001393_pt1 | contig 24935 bp, 36 predicted proteins | sample IncBWC7MmetaG_FD_161055 | JGI IMG/M metagenome (GOLD analysis project Ga0210402, IMG submission 161055) | Forest soil microbial communities from Barre Woods Harvard Forest LTER site, Petersham, Massachusetts, United States - Inc-BW-C-7-M | ecosystem: Environmental > Terrestrial > Soil >... | reverse complement strand
AGCCCGAGCGCGTTCTACCCGGCAGCCTCGGGCCGTTTCCCATCGACATGAGACAACCATGAGCATCGCCAACGACATCATCTTCCTGTCGCTGCGGAATGCAGGCGTGAACGGCGTCGGTCAGACACCGATGCCGGATGACGTCAATGACAGTTTCAAGATCCTCAACGCGCTGCTCAACGAGATCAACCTGGAGCGCACCGTCAAGGCCAATCGCGTCAAGGTGCCTACGTTCCCGGATCTGACGACCGATGTGCCGTTTTGGTCCGATTTCGAGCACGTCCTGCTCACGTCGATGGCGGTGCGGCTGCGGCAGATCTACGCGTTGCCGCCGGTTGAGCTCGATGTAAAGCTCGCCCTGAGCGCGCTGGAGGCGTTCAACGCCATCAACCTCCAGCAGATCGCCCCCATCGTCACAGGCGTCCCTGAGACCGTCCGCCAGGCCGTGTTCCTCGCGTTGCGGCTGGCGGGACGCATCACCGACCAGCAGAGCGTCAGCGACAGCAGTGCCGATGTGAACGATGCGTTCAGCCTGCTGGTGATGATGCTCGGCCAGTGGCAGCGCAAGCGCTGGCTGGTGTGGAACGAGGTGGACGTGTCGCTGATCTCCACCGGCGCGAACTTCTACACCATCGGCCCGCGGCAGGACTTCAACGTCGCCCGGCCGGATAAGATCCACGCCGCTAAGGTTCGCCTCGGGCCTGGGCAGTTCGGCGCTCCCGGCGCGGTGTTGCCGGAGCCGATGCCGTTCGTCCTTGGCCAGCAGCCGACGCCGCCAACGCCGAACCTGGTCAACATCCCGCTCGCTATCATCGAGGCGAAAGAAGACTGGAACACCATTGCCATACCGGATCTCAAGTCGATCCCGGCGGCGGTGTTCTACGACAGTTCCTTTCCCGTGGGTCGGATCTACTTCTGGCCAGTGCCGCCGGCGAATGCGTACCAGATGCAGTTGACGGTGAAAGCATCGTTGCCGAGCTATGGCAGCCTCGACGACGAGCTCGACCTACCGCCTGAATACCTCGACGCGGTGGTGAACAACCTGGCGGTGCGCATCGCCGTGGCGTCGCCGGACGCCAAGGTCAGCCCGCTGCTGCTGGCCGAGGCGCGTGCGTCGCTCAACACGATCAAGATGACCAACAGCCAGATCCCGCTGTTGAGCATGCCTTCGGCGCTGAGCGGGCATCGTGGCAGCGATTACTCCAGTTGGGCCGGTCGGGGGCTGAACCAGGCGTGGACGGTCGGCGGCACCAGCGTTCTGGGTTAGGGGACGAGCATATGAACAAGCCACTCGCGCGGCTGGGCGTCACGCCGATGAGCACGACGGGGTATCCTTGGGTCGATGGGGATATCCTGTACGCCGCCGATCTCAATGCGGCTTTTGTGCCGGTCACCGGCGGCGGCGCTATGAGCGGCGGGCTGACCATAACCAGCGGCCCGCTGCGGATCGATAACAACGAGCCCATTCAGATGAAGGACACCAGCGGTACCTATCGCAGCGTGCTGTATGTCGATACGTCCAACAATACGCAGATCGGCAGCCCATCCGGCAACACGACCATTGGCGGTCTGCTCACCCTCGGGGGCGCGGGTATCGTTTACGCCCAGAGCGGTGGGCATGAGATCGCGCTTGGTTGGGACGGAACTTACCTTACCGTGTTCGCAGACAATCTCTTCGTCGGTAGCGTGCCGACCACGGCGTATACCATCGCCACCTATGTCCCGTTCTCAGGCGGTACTATGACCGGCGCTCTCACACTGGCGGGGAACGCGACCGCCGCATTGCAGCCGGTGACATTGCAGCAGGCCAACGCGACATTCTTGCCGGCTGCTGGTGGTACGGTCTCCGGCGATCTGACCGTCAGTAATGTGCTCCATGTAAACGGGGAGGGCATCACTTACTCCCAGAGCGCCACCCACGTCATCGCGTTTGGCTATAACGGAACCCAGGTCACTTCGTTTGTGGACAATGTGTTTATCGGTCCCGTCGTGACCATGGCCGATGTCGACGCTCTACGCAGCACAGTGCAGGAACTGGCCGACAGAGTGGCGGCGCTGGAGGGGGGCGCACCGTGACCGGCTATCCATGGTCGACCGGCGACGAGTTGTTGGCAGCGGATCTCAACGCCGCCATCGCCAACAGCGTGGCTCTCGGGGGCGGTATGCTGCCATTGACCGGTGGCACCATGCTCGGCCCTATCGCGCTGGCAGGTAACGCCACGCTGCCGCTACAGGCGGCGCCGCTGCAGCAACTTGGCTCGGTGCTCAACTACACCGCAACCGGTGGCACGGCCGTACGTGCGGCGCAAGATCGCGCCGGTGCGTATCTTGATGCCCGCGACTTTGGCATTGTCTGTGATGGCGTTACCGACCAGGGCGCGCAACTCAACGCCGCAATCGCATCGACGCCACCCGGAACGACGATTTATATTCCGGCCTCGATTTACACTAGCCAAACCATCAGACTAGCCAACGGCCGTAAGTTGGCAATGCCGGTGCAGGCACTCCAGCGCCCATCAGGCGGACCGACGCTGATGGCCGGCACCTGTGCCATCATTGGCGCCAACGCCCTTTCACCCGTAGTGCTGGTCCAGGACAGCGACGGAGGGTTGGATAACGTCTGCATCACCCGCAACGGTACGCCGCTTTCAGGCTCGATCGGTCTGCAATGCTTCGGCCAGGACCATGTGTTCTGGCAGGTGCGCAGCTACAATCACGCCCGCTGCATCCAGGTAGGTGCCCCGCAATCCGCGCCGGTCAACGGCCAGTATTTCGGTATCTGCCTGGCATTTGACCATTGCATGACATGGAACTGTACCGAGAACTTTGTCTATTTGCTCAACGCCCCGGAGACTTCGTTCTATGATTGCCGCTGGGGAATGGTCGGGGCCACCGATCCTGCCGGTGCGATTTCCTATGTCACGTTCGACGGCGACAACAACACGACCACTGGTGCCGGTACCACTAATACGGTGAATTTCCTGCGCTGTCAGTTCAACTCGGGTGGCGGCGTACAGTATGGGCTGCGGTTCTACAACTACGCATCGCCCGATGGTGGCATCAACCTGACCAACTGCTACTCAGGCGGTGCTGCGAGCGCCTTCCTCTATGTCGATCCTGGCTGTCAGTCGGTCTTCGATGTCAAGATCATCGGCTGCACCATCAGCCCGCTGTCCAGCACCGAGACGTTCCTATCCGATACCGGACACCGTCTGACGCACCTCAAGATCATCGGTAATCGCATCGCCGGTGGCGTGGCGCAGCCGGCTGCCGCATTCTCATTGTCAGGCATCCCGGCGCAGGTCATCGGCAACAGTTTCGGCGGCCCGTTTACCGCGCAACTTGATGCGATGACCGGCGGGTGTTTCATCGGCAACACCATCAATACCTTGTCGGTGACTGGCGCTTTTACCGGCAACTTTGTGTTCTCCGGCAACACCTATACGCACATCACCCAGACCGCGACTGGCCCGCTCAACTATCTGGAGACTTACGGCAATTACGGCAGCCAGATGTGGCTTGGCAGTACCGGGCAGGCCGGGCGGCTTGATTTCAGGCGTGGGAGCGACGGGGCTATAGCAGCTTGGGTCGGGATGCCTTTTGCTGGCGCCAGCGGCCCGCTCACCATTCAGCAGGGCGGTGGCAGCGCGGTTGTTGCAATCAATGCGAACGATCCTGCGGGCAAGGTCTCGCTTCAGATCAACGGCACCGAGCAGGCCCATGCGGTCGCAGGTGGCTTGCGCAGCGTGGCGTTTGTCTGTGGTGGTCTGACCTCCGGTTTCCCGACATGGACGGTGGGGACTGGTGCCCCTGTTACGGCGCAGCCAAAGGGCTCTTACTACTCGCGCACTGATGGCGCTGTCGGATCGACGTTTTACGTCTGCCAGGGAGGCAGCACGTGGAACCCGGTGGCTGGCGTGTGATGAACCGTCGCACGCTGCTGGCGGGGGCGTCTCTGCTCGCAAGTTCGCGCGTGCTAGCGCAGCCGATGCCGGTCATCGGCCCGGTGGGCGGCCAACCTCCTGGCGCAGGAGGGCCGCTTTGGTCCGTCAATACCAGTCCGCCGGGAAAGACGCTCGATCTGTCGTTCATGGCTCCCGGCACGCTCGATCCGCGCGTCACCTTCACCCGCGCCAGCACCGCGACGTATTTCAACAATACCGCCGTGATGCAGACCGCTGCCATTAACGCACCACGGTGGGACTACAACCCGAGCACGCTGGCGCTCAACGGGTTGCTGATCGAGGAGGCACGGACCAACGGCGTGCTCAATAGTGGCGATCTGACTGTCTCCGCGAATTGGGCCGCTTCCGCGGTAATCGTCACAGCAGGGACCGATGCGGCTCCTACCGGCAGCCAGATGATGTCGAAACTGGCGGAGAATGGCGCCGCTTCACCGCACTTCGTTCCGCAGACAGGCATCCCGGTTACATCCGGCACATTGTATACGCTGTCATGCTACGCGAGGGGGGCCACGCGGCGGTATCTTCAACTGTCTCTGGACGATCCAAGTAATGGGGGCTTTGCTACCTTCGATCTACAAGCAGGCACGGTTTCACAGGCACTCGCCGCACGCGGCACCGGTGCCACGATCGGCACAGCATCCATCACGAGTATAGGTGGTGGCACTTATCGCTGCGCCATAACCGTAGCGGTGCCAGGGACGACGGGCCGCGTGGTGATCATAATGGCGAATGGTCCAACGCCAGGTTTTGCTCCCAGCTATGCCGGCAATGTCGGCTTTACGTTGTCCATATGGGGCGTGCAACTGGAGCAGGGCGCCTCCCCCACCAGCTACATCCCGACCACCGCCGCTGCGGTAACGCGGGCGATTGACCAGTGCAGTATTCAGCCGGCGAACATGGGATGGTTCGTGTCACCAGGAGGCTCGTGGTTTGTAGAGTTTATTTCTCTCTATGGTTACCCAGATTACCAGCGCATAATTTCGGCAATACCAGGCCCTGGAAATATAGCACCGCTGATGTTGGCGAACGGCGGCCAGGCCAGTCAATACGATGGCGCCATACTTCCGCCTGTTACGAACTCGATATCCGCAGGGGTAGTCTCTAAAGCAGCTTCAACATGGGCAGCAGCATTCGGGCGTGTATGTTGTAATAACGGGCCAATATCCTCTGGTGCCATGAGCGTGGGATATTCGATAAATGCGACCGGGTTATTTTTCTTTCAAGCTCCTAGTAATAGTACGCAGAACCTGACCGGCTATCTACGCCGCGTCAGCTACTGGCCGCGCGTCCTGACCGATGCCGAGATGCAGTCGGTGACCACATAGGGAATGACAGCGATGAACAAATGGCTCCTGGCTGGTGGCGTGATCGCGGCGCTGAGTGGCAACGCACATGCGCAGGTGCATCCGCTGGTTTCGCTCGATGTCAGCACGGTCACTACCGGCGGGACTGCCGTCACAGCGATCAACGCCGGGCATCGCGCATCTGGCGGCTGGATACAGAACCCGCCCACCGCAACGACCAACCTCTGCATCAACGAACGCGGAACCGCGACCACCACGGCAGGCGGCGACGTGGCCTGCATCGTGCCGGGTCAGACTTACATGCTTTCAGGTAACGCCGGCCCGGTATCGGTGGTGTCGTCGGATAGCGCGCACGCGTTCAGTGGGCAGGCGTGGAACTGAACGTGGATGGCTAAGGCCGTCGCTCTTACCGGAGGCGCGTATCAGGCGCGCAGCGTCGTCGCCAGCGCCCAGCGCAGCCTGAACCTCTATGCCGAGCCGATGCCCCGCGACCAGGGCGAGCCGGCGCCCGTGGCGCACTACCCAACACCTGGAACCATCTACCTGACCACCATCGACGTCGGGCCGATCCGTGGCATTCGTCAGGCTAGTAACGGCGCCATCTATGTGGTGTCGGCCAGCAACGTCTATAACGTTGATCCGGGGACATGGGTGCCGCACTGGATTGGCAGCATTACCGCGAACCTCACGACGCCAGTCAGCATGGCGGACAACGGGCTGGACCTGATCATCGTGGATGGCAGCGCGAACGGCTGGGACGTGAACCTGGCCGCCAACACGATGAGCCAGATCGTCGACCCGAACGGCATGTTCGGCGGCGCCGACCGGGTCGACTACCTGGACACGTTCTTCCTGTTCAACAAGCCTGGCACGCCGCAATTCTACTGGAGCGGCTCGTTGGCGACCACGTTCGACACGCTGGATTTCGCCAACAAGGAGAGCGCTAGCGACTATCTGGTAACTCTGATCGTCGCGCGCCGGGAGATATATCTGATCGGCCAGAAGACCACCGAGATCTGGTATGATGCCGGGGCGACGTTCTCCACGACCGACACCACGGCGGCGACGAGCTCGCAGTTTCAGAGCGTCCAGGGCGTGTTCATCGACCACGGCATCGTCGCGAAGTACAGCATCGCCCGGTACGACAACGCCATTTTCTGGCTCGCGCGCAACCGCCAGGGCGACGGCGTGGTGATGACGAGCGCCGGCTACCGCACCGACCGCATCTCGACCTACGCCATCGAGACGGCGCTGCGCGACTATGTGCGGATCGACGATGCGATCGGCTGGACCTACCAGATCAACGGCCATGCGTTCTACGTGCTGACGTTTCCCGCAGCCGATCACACCTGGGTCTACGACACCGGCACCAAGCTGTGGCACGAGTGGGGCTGGATCGACACCAACGGGGCAGAGCATCGGCACAGGGCGAACGCCTTTGCTACGGTCAACGGGCAACTCGTGGTGGGCGACTATCAGAACGGCAGCCTGTATGCGCTCAGCACCGACGTATACACGGACCAGAATGCGGCGGTCACCGGGCCGATCAAACGGCAGCGCTCGTTCCCGCATATTGTCGAGACCGGGCGTCGGATGTTCTGGCGGGAGTTCATCGCAGACATGGAGACCGGGACCGCGCCAAAGCAGGGGCCCGTGCCGGCTAACCTACTGGTCAGCCTCGACTGGTCCTCGGATCGCGGCCATTCTTACGGCTCGCCAGTGACGCAGGCGATCGGCGGCCGAAGCCCGACGCTGGGCGCAGGAGGCGATTACCTGACTAGCATGCAGTGGCAGCGCTGCGGCATGTCCAGGGACCGGGTCTGGAGACTAAGCTGGACCGTTAATGCGCCCACGGTGTTGCAAGGCGCCTGGGTGCGGGCGGAGGTCGCCGATGCCGATGCGCCGGCGCCAGCGGCGGCGCAGGGGTAGCTGTGGCAGCGCCGATCGTCACCCCCGAGCTGCAGTGGTCCGACGCCAACGGCACGCCCTATGCCGGCGGCACGATCACCACGTATGCGCAGGGCACGAGCACGCCCAAGGCGACATATAAAGACCCAGCACTCACCGCGCTGAACACTAACCCGGTGGTGCTTGATGGCGCCGGCCGATCGCTGATGTTCGGTGACGGCGATTACCGGCTAGTGCTTCAGGACGCGCGCGGCAACCTGATCTTCGACGTTCCCGCCACCACCATCGTCAGCGCGGCGATGGAGCCGGTGGTATCGGCGCCCACGCTCGCCGATGCGCTCGACCGGCTGGGCGTCACCGCGCTGATCGATGCCGAGGCGACAGCCCGCAGCAACGCCGACAGCGCGGAGCAGAACGCACGCATTGCGGCCGACAACGCCGAAGCGGCCACGCGGGCGGCAGCGGACACCGCGGAGACCAACGCCCGCACCGCGGCGGATAGCACGCTGACCACGAACCTCAACGCCGAGATAGCGCGCGCCGAGGCGGCCGAGGCCAATCTTCAGACGCAGCTGTCGTCCGTCGTGGACCTCTCGACCAATCGCCAGGTCAGCGTCACCACCGATAGCGCGGGCAACTTCACAGCGTCCTGGTCGCCGGCGTTCACCTACGCGGTGAAGCAGCACAGCAACGGCTCGGCGTGGGTGTCGGCGGTCAGCCCGATCGCAGCACAGGCCGGCGCCAATTTCACCAACATGACGATGTACCTCGACCACTGCAGCGGCACGCTGACCAACCGGGACGGCCTGCTGCCGAGCCCGGCCGAGACGCCCTACGCTTCCGCCACGTTCGTCTTCCGGGTGGATGGCTGGTAGTGGCGGCGAACCATCTCAACGCGGCGTTTCCGAGCGGGCCGCTGCTGGAGGAGACCGGCGATCTGTCGCCGTCATGGCGCGGGTTCTTCATGGCCCTGTACGCCCGCACAGGGGGGTCTACAGGCGTTCCGTCCGGTGGGGTGGTGAATGACCTGGCCGCCGAGACTGCGGCCCGCCAGGCGGCCGATACGGCGCTACAGAGCAACATCACTGCCGAGGCGTCGGCGCGGGCTTCTGGCGATACCGCGAACGCCAACGCGATTACCGCGGAACAGACCCAGCGGATCGCGGGGGATGCCGCAAATCAGCGGACCATCGATGCGCTGCACCTGGCTGGGTATGGCGTGCCGACAGCCTCGGCGCCGATCGGCACGGTCTACTCGCGGCGTGACGGGGTGGTGGGCGCGACGCTGTACGTGTCGGCCGGCGGCGGCGCCTGGAACCCGGTGGCGGGCGTCTGATGCGGCGCGGTGTGCTAGACATGGAAACGCCGGCCAGGGTGGTCCTGAGCCGGCGTAACCGTGGAGGCAACGGGTATGCACACCCGCCAACTCCTGCCTCGGATAGTGGTCAAGATCTCGATCAAGATCAAGGTCGCGATCATACACCGCAGGTAGGGTCGGGGGCCAGCTTCGGCTGGCTCCCTTCCCCGGAGGGGTAATGCGCAACTTCCAACTCATCGCCACGAACATCGATGTCATCCCGCTGATGATGGCGCTGCAGACGCGCCCACAACTCTGGAACCAGCACAACTTCCGCACGACCTATACCGGCACGCCGCACCGCGACGTTGACGACATCCTGTTGCGCTTCTCTGCGCCCGAGAAGACCGTCGATCCTGACCATCTGGCCGATGTGCTGGAGGATGTGGGGCCGGTGTTCTATCCGGCCTGGCAGGAGTTGCCGCAGGTTCGGCCGCTGGTGTTCGATCTGATGCGTCGGGTCGAGGCTGTCAGCCTCGGTCGTGTCATCATCACCCGCCTGCGTCCCGGCGGCCGTATCGCGCCGCACGCGGACACCGAGGGCGACTACGTGGCGCGCGACGACGGCATGCGGTTCCACGTCGTGCTGCAAGGGTTGCCCGGCAGCCTCTACCACTGCGGGGATGAAACGGTTGCGATGCTATCGGGGACGGCGTGGTGGTTTCAGCACCGCGAGGTTCATAGCGTCGAGAACGCGTCGGCAGACGACCGCATCCATTTGCTGGTCGATTTCCGCGCGTGATCGTCGCGGCTCCTGAACCGTGGCGGTCGACCATCGACGAGATGATGCCGCTGTTGCCATTGCACTGGGAAGAACTCGCACTCGACAAGGACAAGGTGCCGCTGGCGCCGCAGTGGCACGTCTACGATGAGCGCGACCGGCGCGCTGAGCTGCATATCGTGGTGTTGCGTGAGGATGGCAGGCTCATCGGATACTACTGGGGTTTCATCGCGCCTGGGCTCCATTACCGCTCCTGTCTCACGGCGACCATGGACATCTTCTGGGTCCATCCAGAGCATCGGCAGGGACGCAACGGGATCATCCTGTTCCAGGCGGTGGAGAAGGAGTTGCGCCGGCGCGGCGTGCAGCGCTGGTTTGTCGGCGCGAAGCTGCACAGCGACGCATCGCCGCTGTTCAAGCGGCTGGGGTTTGTCCCGGTGGAGCAGTACCACAGCAAATGGCTAGCGGGAGACTGACATGGTAGCGGCTGCGGTTATCGGCGGATCTGCGCTGCTTAGCGCCGGCTCATCGCTGCTTGGCAGCTCGGCGGCTTCGAGCGCGGCGTCTAAGTCGGCCGCCGAACAGTTGTCGATGTACAACCAGACGCGTAGCGACCTCCTGCCGTACAACACGACGGGACAGAACGCGCTGAGTTCGGCCTACAATCTGGCAACCGGCAGTCCGACCGGAGGCGGTCCTGACTATGTCAGCCAGGCGGCGTCGAACGTGCCCGGCACGATGACGCAGTCGCAACTAGAGCAGACGCCGGGGTATCAATGGCAGATGCAGCAGGGCCTGAAGGCAGTGCAGAGCGCTGCGGCGTCACGAGGTCTCGGCGTAAGCGGCGCGTCCATTAAGGGGGGTGCCACGTATGCCACGAACCTCGCAGACAGCAACTATGAGACGCAGTTTAACAACCAGCAAAGCCGGTTCACGGACTATCTGAACCTCAACACCGGGCAGCAGAGCAACCTGACGAACCAGTTCAACCGGTTGAATAGTCTGGCATCCCTTGGCGAGAACGCGGCGGCGACTACCGGGCAGCAGGGAACGACCGCTGCGAGCAATTATGGCAACTATACCACTCAGGCAGGCGCGGACACGGCGGCCGGGTATAAGGGCGTCAGCAACGCGCTTACCTCGGGCGTCAATAACTATCTGGGATACAACGCGTACCAGAACTCGCGGAACCCGACGACCGGCGGGTATCAGGGCACCCAGGACACCACAAGCACTTTCTAAGGACGCGCGATGTCTGACAACATCCTGAATGCGCTGAACCAGCAGCAGGGTCAGTCGAACCTGATCAGCGTGCTGTCGAGCGCCGACGTGGCGAACCCGCTGGCGGCGATCAACGCCGGCACGACGGCCGCCAAGAACACCATGGAACTGCGCCAGCAGCAGGGCCAACAGCTTTGGGGGCAGGCGCTGCAACAGGCGACCGATGAGAACGGCAATGTGGACTACCAGAAGGCGCAGCGGATCGCGGCGGGGATGGGACCGGCTGCGGCGATGTATGCAACGACCGCGCTCGGCAACAACGCGACGCAGCGCGGGCAGCAGATCAACAACGCCGCCGGCATCTACAAGACGACCGGCATCGCGGCGATGTCGATTGCCAAAGACCCGTCCGATGCGGGCGTCAACAGCGCGTTCGACAACATGATTGCATCCGGCCTGCCTGCCTCACAGGTGAACCCCGAGCGACAGCGGGTGATGAATATGTCGCTGACAGACCGGCAGAACTACGCTTACCAGCACGGCCTGTCGGTGCTCGATACACTGCACCAGGTCATCGGGCAGACGACGCTTCAGCCTGTTGGCGGCACGATGGCGCCAGTTACTCTCAATCAACCTAGCGCAAACGCTTCGGGCAGCGCGACGGTGGGTCCTGGCAGCATACCTATCACGCCCACGCCGGGGGAGGCGTTGCAGGGCGGCTACCACTACCAAGCGACACAAGCCGATGTGGATGCTGGCCGTGCGACCAAGGTTGGCCAGGACATATACATTCCTGGCGCGGAAATATACCGGAGGGCAGGGCTCCCCGTGCCTCCTGGTCTACAGACGCCAAGCGGCGGCACTGGTGGCAGCGGTGGCGTCGTCGATAGCAGCGGCAAGCCGGTGAGCGCCGCCAATCCGCCGCGGCTGCTCAATGTGCCATCGCAGGCACCAAATGCGGCAACCCCGCCAGCGCCCCCAGGAGGCACGTCAGCGGCTCCGGCGACCGGCGGCAATACCGGCTTCGGTGCTGTGATTGGAGGCAGCGCGGCCACTCCCAGCCCCGCCATACCGACGCCTCCCGTCCCTCCAGCGGGCGCCACGCCGGCTGCGCCAACCGTCGCGGCGCCACCGGTAGTGAGCACGTCACCAACATTGCGAGGTCCTGGTAGTCCAGTTCCGCCAGCGCCCGCGCCCAGCGTTAACGCGCCGCGCGATTCGATGATGCCAGGGCCGCGCGCGGCGCTGCAAGGCGGCGTTCCGGTCGCCTCGGCGAACGCGCTCGCGCCTAATGTTGGCCCAGCTGGGCCGCCATCACCGCTTGTGCCAAGCGACGTCGATGCCATCATGGCAGGCGTGAATGCCCGCAGGGGCGCCCCATCGACCGGCACGCAGACCGCGTTCAACACCATCGCAACAGGCCCCGGCACCGAGGAGGCGCAGGGATACAAGACGTCGGCCGACCGGCTAGCCGCCGACGATGTGGCGGCTGCCGAGTATCAAAATACCAAATTCCCCTATGTGCAGGCGCTCAAGAACTACGGCGAGGGCACCAAGACCGGACCTACCTCGGACTTCTGGAACCAGGTCGCCGGCACCATACGCACGCCGCTGGCAAAGATCGGGATCAACATCGGCAGCCTCGATGACAACACGCAGCGCCAGGACGCTCTCGGCAAGTGGCTTGCAACCATTCAATCTGGCAATCCGGTTTCGGCTAAGTCCGATGCAGAGCTTGCCCAGGTGCTGAAAGGCTCCGCAAGCACGCACATTAACGAGACCACTGGCGCCGATATGGTGAAGGCCGGTCAAGCGTTGCTGGACATGAAGACAGCAGCTAATCGCGAATGGCACAACCATCCGGATGTGCAGAGACAGTACGGCACCTATCTGAATTTCCTCGGTGCCTACAACCAGAATACTGACCCGCGAGCATTCGCGATGGGCACCTACAACCCGGCGCAGATCGCCAGATTGCGCGAGCAACTCAAAAACGGCAGCGAGGCGGACGCGCAGCGGTTCGAGGCTTCGCTGGCATTGGCTAGGCGTAACGGCATGGCCGACCGGTCTGGCTCCCAGGCGATGCCCTGATGCCGGACGACTTCCTCAGCACCTATGCGCCGCTGTCGAACGACATTGCAACGCGCACTGGCGTCGATCCGTCTGTGGTGCTCGGGATCATCGACACCGAGACGGGGCACGGCCAGCATGTGTCGGGGAACAACATCTTTGGCATCAGCCCGGTCGGGCCGGATGGTCGGCAGATTGTTGCCGGCTATCCCGACGTGCAGACGGCAGCGCAGGCGTTCGTCAACCTCATGCAGACGCCGCGTTATGCTGGCGTTGCGGCGGCCCCAGATCCGGCGTCGCAGGCGGCTGCGCTGGTGAAGGGTGGCTACAACACGGCTAATCCGAACTATGCCTCGATCGTCGCCAACAAGGCGCTGAGCATCGGGAAGCAGCTCGGTTACCAGGGCGATGGTCAGGACGGCGGCGTGAGCATCAACGCCACGACCTCGCAGCCTGCGTCGGCACCGGATTACAACCCGCCAGGTGCAACCACGGCGCCAGCCGCACCGGCACCGGACTACAACACGCCGGCGCCTGCGGCCGCTCCGCCTGCACCCGCAGCGCCACCCGCACCAACCCAGCCTCCGGCGGCAGGGTCGGCCAAGGACCGCGTGCTGGCAGACCCGGCATTGAGTGGCTCCGATGCATCCACGACCGCCGCACAGCCACCGCAGGGCTCGACCGCCAAGGACAGGGTGCTGGCTGATCCTGCGTTGGCCGCGCCGGCTGAAAAAACCGCCGAGAAACCACAAACCGTCACGATTGATCCGACGACGGGCGCGCCGATGATGACGGCGGGGCCGCCTCCGGGAAGCGGGCCGGCTGCTCCTGGTGATGCCGCTGTTACCCGCATCGGACAGGCTGCGGCTGAGGGTTGGCAAGGCACGAACCTGCTAACGCCAGAGGCCGAGGCAGAGAACCAGAAAACACTATTCGGCAGGTACGTTTCCAATCCATTGGCGTGGCTTGAGCAATTACCCTTGAAAGCGGGAGCCGCTCTGGGTAGTGGCGCCGGCCAGGCGATTTCGGAAATTGCCGAGCCGATCGGTAGCGCCGTTAATATCCCGGGGCCCACCATAACGCTCCCTGGCAACAGATATCTTGGCGGCAACATCGGCGGCCCTGGGCTTGGTCGCGATATCAACCTACTAGCGCAGACGGCGCCCATCGACTTGGCGGCTCCCTCCTCGATGCGGGCCAGCATGCAGCCGCCTGTTGCTCCCGAAGTAAACGCGCTGTCTCCAAAGTTCGTCAGTGAGCGCATGGCGCCACCGCGCGAGCCTGGCGCGACCGATCTGGAGCGTATCCAGCAGTTGATCCGCCACGATGAGGTCGAGAGTGCCGGGAAAGGACCGCAGCCTCCGGAAGCGGCGCCTGCTGCTACACCATCGCAAGCGCCTCAACCGGTCGGCGCCCAGGTCACGCCATCGCTTGATGCTGGCATGACCGCCGACGAGATTGCCGCGCACCAGAAAAACGCCGAAGGCCAGAAGCTGATGGAAGGTCAGATCATCGGCGAACCGGATCGTAACTCCTACATTACCGGCGTCACGCCGAATGCTGCCGAGCAAGAGCAAACCGTGGCGATGGCGCGCGAGTTGAAGGCACTTGGGCAGGCTGAGCCGAAGGTGGCCGACGAGGCCAAGCTGGCGGCGCAGGACAACGCGCAGAAGCGGACCGAGTATTATCGCGATACCTCACAGGGGCCGATTGATTATGCCAACGAGGCGCGAGCCAGGCAGGCCGATATCGAACAAGCCAAGTCTCAGGTGTTCGCGCCGGAGAACCTCACTGGTTCGGTCGACCAAGGGCCAATCGTCGCCAAGATCAAGGAGATACTCGACACGCCTGAGAATCGGCAGAACACCCCGGTGCAGACGGTGCTGCGGCCTCTGCTTGATAGACTGGAAAGTGCGGACGGCACCGCGAAGATTCCCGACCCGCGCGAAATGTGGGGCCTCCGGCAAGAGGTTGACCGCATGACCAGCGCTCGCAGCCAAGCGGAAGACAGCAATCTCCATTATGCTGCCGGCCAATTAGGGAAGGTCTCCGATGCGATTGATGCCCAAATCGAGAAAGTCGCGCCAGGCTATGATGATATGATCGCGAAATACGCCGAGCACTCACGCAAAATGGATGAGATGAAAGTGCTCCAAGACGCAGAGCCTGGTCTATTGCGCGGGCCTGGCCAAAGCATCGGGTTCAACGACATGCAGCGTTTCATGCGCCAGGTGGTAAAGGCACGCAACACGCCGACGACCGATGTCAACCCATATAAGTCAATCACGCCAGAGACGATGGATCGGTTATGGAACCTTCGCGACGATCTGCGTCGGTCAGCCAGCGCGATGGAATTGGCGAAGGCATCCGGCAGCGACACCGCCCAGAATGCCATGGACATCGCCAAGCAGTACATGAAGCTCGGCGGCACGGCTGGCGCACATGCCGTGGCTAACTACATCTCGCCGGGATTTGGCTCGATGGCAATCCGAGGACTTCAAGCCGGCGTGGCGCCAATCCGAGCGGCGCGCTTGCAGGCGAGGCAGATGGCGCGCGGCCAACAGTTGCTGCGGCCCACCAATCCCCTGATCAACCCGAACGCTCCGCCCTAGCCCGGCGCAGAGCTAAGCCGAACCAATAGCCAGCCTTACAGAACCAGAATATCGCGAGCGCCAGCATTGGAATTATTAGGAGAAGCATCACGCCACCGTTGCCAGACTCCGCACATTGTGCGCCAATGGCGGTTGGAGAAACTGCAATGACCTAGAAAACAGCGAGGGCGACCACAAGGGCCGCCCCACCATTGGATGCTGAACGATCTGGACAATCGGCAGCATCCGACAACCTGAGCCGGAATGCAAGCCCCTTCGGGTTGGTGGGTTTCTGCGCCCTGACGGCTGCCCTCTGCGGAGGGGAGACCGATGGCAAGACTGCATCCGAAGCCGTGGCACCAGGGTTCCGAGTTCGGGCCGGGGCCGCGCCGACCGCTCGACCGGGAGCGCCGCGCCAGGTGGCGCTACCTCGTCCATGCCAATGCCAGGGCTGGCAGGATCGCACCCAAGGGCGAGTGGGTGCTGGAGGAGTTGCTGGCCCATCTGTCGAAGGAGGGTCGCTGCGACCCGTCTTATGCCCGCCTGGGGGCTGACGCCGCCACCTCCTCCAAGACGGCCGAGCGGGCTGTTGCTGCCGCTGCGGCCTGCGGGCTGCTTCGCTGGCAGCGCCGCATTGTGCGCAACGGCTGGCGGGCCGAGCAGACCTCCAATGCCTACGAATTGCTCGTCCCTGGGGACGCTGAACCACGACCTCATATGCCTACCTCAAGAGCTATAAAGCTTGAATCTTGTTCCATCGCCACGCTGTCTATCGCAGGCGTGACGGGGGTGCTCGCTGGGCCGTTGCCGGGGTTTCAGGAACGGTTTGCAGCGAAGATTGCGGAGGAGCGCCGCATCAGGGCCGCTCCCCGATGAAGATGCAGAGCGCGAGTCCGGCCAGGAAGTGCAGCATCACGGCGCTCCCGGCTTTTCGAGCTTGGCCTCGATTGCCGCAAGGCGCGCGCCGATTGTGGACAGCACATCCTCGATGCCCCTGAGCCGCGGGAACAGCCCCGCCTCGAGCGCATCGACGACCAGCTTAGGCACGCGGAAGCTGAATTCGCGCGCGGTGTCGGTCTTGGTGCCGAGGTTGCGGAGTTCGATCAACACCGCCTCGTGATTGTCGTTGATTCGGCCGATCATAGCAGCGAACCGACGCTCTAGTTCCTCATCAGTCATCGTATCTCCTGTGGGGCGCCAGCCATCAGCCGGCGCCCCTTTGGTGTCAGAAGCAGCTACGCGTGCAGGTCGTCTGATTGCCGTAGCCGTTGCAAGTCGTCGTGCAGTTGGTCCAGGCGTTGGCGGTTGCCGTCAGCGCGGCAATTCCCAGCACGGCGGCAAGGGCGGCGATCAGTGATAGTCTGCGGTAAGCCATAATCGAGGATCCTTCTCGGTTGGTGGTCAGAGGCGGCGCTTCTGGAGGGAGGCGCCGTTCTCGTGTGATGCCCAGGCAGTCAGCGCGGGGTCGGGCAGGCCGCCGCGCTGTTCTCCATCAGGTCCAGCACGAGCTCGACCCACGGCGGGATGTCCTGCTCGCCTGCGATCCACCGTCGCACGGTGCGCTCGTTGGCACCCACGCGGCGGGCAAAGCCACGCACGGAGAAGCCGAGAGCTGCGAGCCGGCGGCGGAAGGCCGAGGCGGTCATGGCTCCTCGGCCAGAGTGCAAGCTACCCCGCTGACCGTGACCCAGGCGATGTTGCCACCCTGGTCGGCCACTTCGGCCAACAGAGCGGCCGTGGCTGGCTTGACGTGCAGAGTGCTGTCGTCCTCTCCCGACTCGGGGTCCAGGAAGCGGACGGCGTCGGCCCAAGCACTTTCTCGGGTGTCGCCTACGCCAAAGATCGCTTCGTCGGTGTGGACGATGTAGCCGGCGACTTCAATGTTGGTCATCTGTCTGTTCCCTTTCGGTGGGCACCATCGCCCTGGTTAGGCGGTAGGCGGCTTATGCCGCCTCGCACATGAGGTTGCCGGCGCCGTGGTTCTTCCCGCCGCAGGAGCATTCGCACTTGAAGCCGGTGGCGTTCAGGCAGCGCCCATCGCACTTGTGGTTGGAGGGGTTCGACTTGCGCTCGATCTTCCGGGTGGCGTTCATCTTGGAACTATCCGGCGCGGTGCCGATGAAATGCGCCGCCTTGGTCGAAATGTGGCCGTCGTGCCAAACGTTGGAAAGCTGCACCACGGTGCCGTTGAGGTCTGCGAAGTAGCGGAAGTTGGCCATTGTCGTTTCCCTTTCCAGGTGGGCACCATCGCCCTGACAGGTGGATATATAGAAGCAGGCCTTGACATCGTCAAGGGGAATATTGCATAACACTGCATGTTTTCGCAGGCAGAAATCGTCGCACGATCAGTCGTGCTCCCTCCGAAAAAAGCGGGAATATACTTCCTGATCTCGGATGCCGACGAGATCCTGTATATCGGCCAGTCAATCGATATCGAAACGCGGGTTCATGCTCATCATCGCAAGCTGAAGTTTGCAAGGTGGGCATGGTTGCCGTGCCCTAAGGATGAGACGGACGCATTGGAGCGCGCCTATATCACCGCGTTTAACCCGAGCCTAAACCGAGATCCTATAACCATCACCCTACGAGGAAGACCGGAGAAACCAGCGCAGCCGCGAGTCACTTGGGGCCGTCCAGTCCGAACCCCAGAAGGAGCTTTCGAGACCATAGCGGCGGCTGCCCGCCATTTTGGGGTGAGCAGGCAAGCTATCTGGGAACGCGCTGCACGAGGCAAGAACGGTTGGGAGTTGATGGGTGCAAGGGCGCAGCGGCCATATCAATCCTAGCCTGCCGCCAACTTTTCCGCCCCTATCTGCTATTGTGCCGCTGGAGGCCGGTTGCTGCCTTATCGCGCATAGTCACAGCGGGTCGATCCCTCGTCCTGCCAGCACTTTGGCGACCATCTCGCGGTGGCCCCGCTCGGCGTCCTCCCAGGTAGCGTACCGGACTACGTCGCCATTATGGTGGTCGCCGAATCGGTCACAAAAGCAGTCCCCGTTCCCGAGCGAATTCGATTGGATCTTTAGCGCCTTTCGCGAAATTGCAAGGCTGGCAAAGCAACTGGATATTCGACGGCCAGTTCGTGCCACCGCGTTTGAGCGGGACGATATGATCTCGATGTCCGCGACCTTTCAGTTTGGTTGGGCATAATGCACAGATGTCCTTTTGCTGTGCTCGAATGCGGCGGATATCGGCCGGGGTAAATGCTCCTTCCGCAGCACGAGAGCGAGCCCGGCGGTTCTGTACGTCAGCAATCACAGCATCCGGATTGGCGTCACGCCATCGCTTTGCTTTCGCCTTTACCTTGTCCGGGTTGGCTTTCCGCCACCGTTTTTCTCTTTTCCGCTGGGACTCTGGGTTCGCGACGCGCCACGCCTTTGCCATTTCCCGATAATTCGGATTCGCTGTCCGGTTCCGTTTGTGCCGATCTAGAACCTTGGCCGGATTTGCCGCATAAGCTGCCCTGGCTCGCGCAAGGCGCTTGTCACGATTCTTTTCCTGCCAGCGCGATTTGTTTTTCCGCGCTCTCTCCGGATTTGCTGCCGCCCATGCCTTAGCACGAGCGACTGCCGCTGCTCGGCGATCAGCATCAGCAGTCATACTTCAGATGCTTTCGAAGCCAACCGACCGTTTCCACAAGGTTCCTGCGAAGCCTATCGGCCACCGCCTTGTGTCCGTCCTCTGCTTCTTGCCACGTACTATATCGGTGTGTTTCACCACCATCATCTTCCGAAAAAACCATCGTCTCGAACAGGAGCGGCGGGCCGCGGCCGGAGAAATTGTGGTCGACGCCGAGGAACACGGTCGAGACTTCGACGCCTGGCGCGACCTCATCGAACGCGACGTGACGCTCGCCTTCCATCATCCTGGCCCATGCGTCCATGTCATCGACCGCGACTGGTGTATGGCCGTCGAGGACGTAAAAGACTGGGACGGTCATTTTCTCGGCTCCGAAATTGCATCAGGCGCGTTTCGCCTCAATCAACCGCACCACCGCCACGGCAATGCGTTCCACGTCCGCGTCGCTGATCCGCACTACCTGGGGCACCACCCACTGGCCACCGCCCATGGCATAGGGCTGCCACACCAAGCCCTGAGCCTCCATGGCAGCGTGCTGGTTCTGCACACTCTGCTGGTTCGGGTTCCACTCGCTCTGGCTCATTCTTCCCTCCGAAATTGCATCAGGCGCGATAAGCGGAGTTATCGCGCGTAGGTGGCCTTAACCCTATGTTTTCGCTGCCAGGAATGCAGCCGTCGCAGAACGATGACGAGGCTCCCCAGGCTAAACGCCATCGCGGCTAAGGCGATGCCGACCAGGACGCTGGCGACGACCGACATTGGGGTGAAGCTCAGCATTCGCCCTCGTCCGCCGGTCGCGTGCCGACCGTGAAGGTGATGCCGCCGTGGCTTCCATCAGTCGGCCGGTAAGTCACGCTCAATTCGACGTGCCAATCGTCGCCGGTCAGACCTTCTTCATACGCGGCCAGCAGGCTACGCAGCTTTGCCATGATCCACTTCGGATCGAGCGTGGGGCGTCTTAACATGCTGTTTTAGCTTCCAGAAACGAACGCACAGCATGCTGGGTCTGGCGCAGCTCGGCCGCCTCGTCGGGGTGAAGTGCCGCAAGTTCAGCCGCGCTGATCCTCTGCAGTCGCAGTCGGCGGTCAAACGTCAGCGCCTCGCCGCAGCCGAAGCACACCGTCAGGTCACCGGGCTTCGGCGTCGGCGTTTCTCCTTTGAGAACGCTCGCTGCGTCCAGCCTGTAGCCGCAGTGCGGACAGCGAACGAGTGGCAGGCGGGGGGTGCCGTCCGACCATCTTCTGTTCATATCGCGCTCAGCCTGCCATCACCTTGGATTCCCCCACGATCTCCACCTCGGGCAGATCGCCGGCCTCCGGCTCCTCAGGGAAGCGCGCATAGGCATTGGCCAGCAACTCGCTGATCCGGCGCTTGACGTCGAGCGGCGCGTCGCGCGTGGCGTCACGGACCCTGCGATGGCCACCGATCTCAACCACCTCGGATTGGCTCTGAGCATTAGCTAGCAGCACACCGAGGTTGCGCAACCATTTTGCGCCGTTGGTTTCCTCCAGCGGGTCAGGGCCGGCATCGTAGGGCGTCGGATCTACCTTGCGCTCGGCTCGTGGCGTCGCCGCGGCGGCTGCCTTCAGCGGAATCTCCGCGTTGATCGCCTCCCTTGCGTCGTGCTCCAGCGTCGGGCCGGCGAAGCCGTCCTCCTCCCGCAGCGTCTTGCCCTGCATCTCCTCCATTGTGTAGCCGGAGGAAAACTCAGGGAATGCCATGCGTAGCGCCTGGGCTTCCGCGACCTTGGCAAGCTGGCCATAGGGCCGCTTCCTCCACATCGCGTTCGGGGCCGTCGTGTCGCGCTTGGCCGTGGCATAGTTCTCAACCCAACGTTCGGTGGCGGTAAATTCGCGAGGCTGGCCCTGCACAATCCGGCGCACCGTCATCCGGCACCATGCGGGGTATGTCATCGCCACGCCGGTTAATGTCTCGCGCACATCTGGGCCGAACTCAGGTTCGGACTTGCCGCCATACTCGCCGGAGCGCGCCGCCTTGATCCGATAGTCGGCAATGCCAGGCATCAGCACATCGCGCGTTTCCCATTGCCCATCTGGCTTCTTGACGCTGGTCGGCACGATGTAGACCGGGCGCAGCATCGGGTCCAGGCCATTGGCGCGGCAGTAGGCCAAAACCAATTCTATGCTCTCGCGCTTGGCGCCGGGGTATAGGCTGTTCTCCAGGACGCGGATGACCTCGTCGTGGGTCGGTTTGTCGTCGGTGGTGGTGATGGCGTTCATGATACATGCCTCCATATTTTGCGGCTCCTGATAGCGCTAATGAGCGATTGCTGGACGCCGTACTCTCTCGCTAAATCGTTCTGTGATCGGTCTGGCTGTGAGCGAATTGCGATAACCTCTGCGGTAGTTAGCTTTGCGCCCGTTACACGTTCACCAAGCAAGCGAGTGCCGTGCGTTAGGCTGTCCGCCATGTTGCCTTTACGTGTATCCCAGCGCAGATGGGCGGGGTTGCAGCAAGCGCGCACTCCGCAAGTATGTGCTGCGTCAGCCTTCGGGAATGGCGGCGGCCCATATACGGATTCACAAACGATGCGATGGGCGCGTTGACTATGACCGTCCAATTGGATTGAGCCATAACCATCTTTCTTCCCGTAAGGCCACAAGTAGCAGTCTGTTCCCCGATACTGAATGGCTCTTGAGATAAACTCCGCTCCAGCGCCATGCGACGCGAACCTCTTGACGGGGTCGCTGTCGCCATATCTCCGCCAGCGCATGTAGTGCAGTCCGCACATACCACGGGCAACCATTGGCCTCTGACACCCCTCCTCGTTACACAGCTTCATGCCGAACTCGCTTGACAGGGACTAGCTGCCCATCTTCATCAATTCCGCGCAGCACGACGTTCTGCGTGGTCACCGGGAAGGTGAACTGCTCGACGATGTCGGGATGCACCTTGCGGAGCTCAGCGAGGTCGGTGCGCGAGGTCTTCACGTCGCGGATCTCGACGGCGTAGGCGTTGCCGGTGCGCGCCGAGGGGTCGGTGAGCATCAGGGTGCGTAGCGTGCGCTCGCGCTCGGTCAGCGACTTGATGCTGTCGCGGACGATCCACAACTCGTCGGCCGGCGGCAGGTTCGGCAGGTTGTCAGTAGACACTAGCGTCGCTCCGGCAGATGTCGTCCATGACCTCCGCGGCCCTCTTGCGGGCGTCGGCCTCGCGCAGCGCCTCGATGCTGAGGTCCGGCAGTTCGTGGTCGCTGATGGCGCGCAGCAGCTTGGCGGCATGCAGGCGCCAGTGCGGGGCGCCATCCACCGCATCCTGGAGCGCTACGAGCAGGTCGCCGGCGCGGCATTCCGCGACGATCAGGCGGGTGTCGACCATCATGCAGCCTCCTGTGGCTTGTCCGCTACGCCGCAGACGAGATGAATGCGTTGCCCGTTCGGTAATTCGATCGTGCTGCGGAGTAAGGGCCACGCGCCTAGGCTTTTCCTGGTCTTCAGGACGTTGACCAGCAGATTGAGCAACTCGACGTGAATGTCAGTCGCCTCGTCTCCGTCCTTCATGCTGCTGTCTCCTCGGTGCGTAGGATGCCGCGGACATCGTCGAGGCCTGCCAGGCTGGCATCAGCGCCCGCAACGCCGCCCTCGACGCGCTCCGGCATCTCGATCACGCTGGAGCGGCTGCGTGGCCTGCCGGGGCGCCGGCGCGGGCCTTCCAGCAGGGCGATGCACTCGCGCAGCTCCTCGACGCGGGCGCGGATCGCGGTGGCCTCAAGCTCCAGGTCGCGCTGGCGGATCCGCAGCGCGGCCAGGTGGGCCTCGGTGGTGTCGCTCATGTGGGCCTCCTGTGCTCTATCGCCGGCCATTGTCCCGATCGACCAGCAGCGCCAGCCGGTCCAGCAACAGCAGCAGCTCGTCGCGGGGTTCCTTGGGTATCCGCGCCCGCAGCAGCAGGTCGCGCAACGTCTGATAGGCGTCCAGCAGAGCCGTCATCGCCTCCGCGTAGGTGACCGCGCGAGGCCGACGCGCCATAGGATCTGTCCTTTGTGAAAATTTCTTCAGTTGCGGACTTGGCGCAGCATTGTGCGCCATCACGTTGGAATGACCACAATCCAGGGTTGGCTGTAACGGCTGGTTGACGCTGGATTGGCGACCTGGACGCAGCACTGAGAATTTTGCGGCTTGCAACTGCGTGTTGCGGCTGGATTACACTGGCACCGGGGGCGCCTAAATCCCGCCAAACGTCCAGATCAGGGGCTTCAAGATGACGCACGCCATAGCCTCCATTGCTGGAGGCAATATAGCAGCTATTTTGTCGGCATCAACAGAAAATATGTCGTGCGTTGCAAATTATCAATGTGGCGTGTTAGGAATCAGGCGGCGCGTTCCGCCTGTTTACGCCGGACCGGTTGCTCCTCAGACTCCGGCGCAGCCGGTTCCGGTGAAACCTCCCAAAGTTCCAATTGCTGCCTGAATGCCTCGACAAAGATCGCGAGTTCGCGTCCAAGTACAGCAGGCATCAGGCGGTCATCACCCCAGTAGACCCACTCAAGGGTGAGTCCTGGCAGGCGCAGCGTAAGCTCGCGCACCACGGCGAGTTTCGGCAGAGAGTAGCCGTTCAGCCAGTTGCTTAGCACGTTGCGCGGCAACTTGGTCATGCGTGCTCCGCCGTTGACGCTATCGACGCCAAGTTTTCTTAGCACTGCACGCAATCGCAGACCCACCTCGTGGGGATCGGGGTTTTCCATCGGCACCACCCTCATTCGGCAATCGGCCAACTAAAGCTTACCCAATGTAAGCCAACGACAGAAAGATTGTCAGGGGCTATTTGCCCCTTCCGTTCCGACCACGATATAGGGCGTTTTGGCGACTTGCCAGAAAATATGTGGGCAGGCTAGTGTGGCAGGACAATGACCACTGCGCGCCTGTTCCGGCTGTTCGGTGGACGGGAGGTCGTCATGGCCTGCACGGGAGCCTCACGCAATGCCGTCAACCACTGGCACCGGACCGGGGTCCCGTTCCGGCACTGGCCGGTGCTGCGGGCGGCGGCGGCTGAGGCCGGCATCAAGGGCGTGACAGATCACGCGCTAGCCTCGACGCGACCCGGTTCCGAGCCCCGCTGCGAGGCAGCAGAGTGAGCGTCTACGTCGACACGCGGTGGCTGGAGCCGGACGCCAAGCCGCGCGCCGTCCGCCGGCACGACGAGGACGACCTGCAGCGCGCCGTCATCCAGTACCTCGACTGGGCGCTGCCGGACGAGGGCGTGGCCTTCGCGATCCCCAACGGTGGCAAGCGCCACGCCCGCGAGGCTGCCCGCATGAAGGGCCTCGGCGTGAAGGCCGGCGTGCCGGACATCGGGATCTGCTACCGCGGCCGGGCGCTGTTCGTGGAGCTGAAGGCCAAACGCGGAGTGGTGTCGCCGGCGCAGCGCGCCATGACCCGCAAGCTGACCTACTGCGGCGCCGCCGTGATGCTGTGCCGGTCGGTCGACGAGCTTGAGGCGCAGCTACGCGAGGCTTGCGTCCCGCTGCGCGGCTCGGTGGCGGCATGACCCGCACCTCAAATCGGGCAGCGAAAAGTTACAACCCCCCCTTAGCGTCACTGCGCTGCGCCGAGTGCGGCGAAAGTCGCGAGGCGGCGACATGAGACGCCCCCGGCAATGCGAGAACTGCGGCGCGGCCTATCGGCCGTTCCGCGGCACGCAGCGGTTTTGCTCGCGCCGCTGCAAAGGCGAAAGTCAGGGAAAGGGGGGGCGGCCGGCCTCCACGCAGTACGCCTACGACGGGCGCCTCTCCGACCCGCTATGGCGGGAGATCCACGCGGCGCGGGCCGAGGCGGCTGGAGCGCCGCTGTATCGGCCGGGGGCGGCGGCGTGATCGCGTGCCCGATTTGCGGCATCGGCACGCTGCCGATCACCCCGCACCGGCCTGGCAGCGCCTGGAGGTCGGAGCAACTCGCGGTGGCGCAGCGGCTGCGAGCGGCTGGCATGTCGGCCAAGTCGGTGGCGAGGCTGTTCGGACCAGGGAACGACCCGCGCGCCCCTCAGGACGTTGCGGCACGGCGCCGGCGCAAGCGGGAACGGGTGATGGCATGAGGGTCGTGCGCGTCCTGTCGTGGGTCCTGGTGCTGCTGCTGATCGGCAGCGCGGGCGCGGTGTGGGTCGTGGCCACACTGGCCGAGGGCGGTGCGCGATGATCGAAGTGCATCCGCTTGCCGCGGTCTTTCCGATGATGACGGACGATGAGTTACAGGATCTCGCCGC
>Ga0210402_10001389_pt1 | contig 25016 bp, 22 predicted proteins | sample IncBWC7MmetaG_FD_161055 | JGI IMG/M metagenome (GOLD analysis project Ga0210402, IMG submission 161055) | Forest soil microbial communities from Barre Woods Harvard Forest LTER site, Petersham, Massachusetts, United States - Inc-BW-C-7-M | ecosystem: Environmental > Terrestrial > Soil >... | reverse complement strand
GCTCAGCGGTATCCGCAACCCGACCCACAAGACCTGCCTCGCCGTCATGTATGCCTGTGGTCTGCGCATCAGCGAAGCCACTACGCTGGAAATTGGCGCCGTCGACCGGGCCAACCAGGTTTTGCGCATCATCGGTAAGGGCAACAAGGAGCGGCTGGTACCACTGCCACAGCCGGTTCTCGACGAGCTGAGTCGCCTGTGGCAGCGCCATCGCAATCGCCGCTGGTTGTTCCCCAACCGCCGCGGCGACGCACCGATCAACAAGCGCGTGCTGTCGGATACCTTCGCCGCCGCTGTCGCAGCGGCAGGCATCCAGCGCCGGGTAACACCGCATTGTCTGCGCCACTCGTACGCGACACGGTTGATCGAGAATGGTGTCAACATCCGCATCGTGCAGATCCTGCTCGGCCACGCCGGCATCGCCACCACCGCCATCTACACTCACCTGACCACGCCCACCCGGGCGTCGCTGCGCGGTCTGCTCGATCGGCTGATGACCGGCCTCTGAGGCACGGTCATGCACGAAGTCGCCGAGGTGTTCCGCCGGTTCGCGGCGGACTACCTCTCGGCACACGGCGCGTCGATGCTGCCCTCGCATCGGCGCGCCATCGGCGACATCCTCGACTGCCGCACCGCGGCGCTCGGCGGCCAGGTCTGGCACTGCGAGGCGTGCAACACCGAGGTGTTCTCCTACCATTCCTGCGGCAATCGCAGCTGCCCCAAGTGCCACACCGCACAGACCCAGGAGTGGCTCGAACGTCGTCAGGCGGAGCTGCTGCCGGTGCCGTACTTCCACATCACCATCACCGTGCCGGCCGAGTTGCGCGCGGTGCTGCGGGCCAATCAGCGCGACGGCTATGGCGCGCTGATGCAGGCCTGCGCTGCGGCGATCATCGAACTCGCCCGCGATCCGCGTTACGTCGGCGGCACTGTTGCCGTGCTCGCCGTGCTGCACACATGGACGCAGCAGCTGAGCTTGCACCCGCATGTTCATTGCCTGGTCAGCGGTGGCGGGATCTCTGATGATGCCAGTACCTGGCACCCCGCGCGGCGGAACTTCCTGGTCCCCATCAAGGCTCTTGCCAAGCTGGTGCGCGGCAAGTTCCGGGCGCTGCTACGGCGTAAGTGCCCTGATCTCGGCATCCCCGACGCGGTGTGGCGCACACCTTGGATCCTCCACGTCACCGCTTGGGGCACCGGTGAACAGGCGGTGCTCGACTACCTCGCCCGCTACGTCTTTCGCGTCGCTCTCACCAACGCCCGCATCGCCGGGCTCGACGACCAAACGGTCACCATCCAATACAAGGAACGCAAGACCGGCCGCCCGCGAGCCTGCCGACTGAGCGGCGACGAATTCATGCGCCGCTTCCTCCAGCACGTGCTGCCGCGTGGGTTCCACAAGGTCCGCTACTTCGGTCTGTGGCATCCCGCGCAACACCATAACGTCTCACGGGTGCGGCAGATGCTGCAATTGGAGGCGCCACCCGAGCCTGGCCCACCACAGGAGCTTGTCCTCCCGTCTCGCGAGCACTCTGACGCAGAGCCAATGCCGCCGATCGAGCCACGGATTTGTCCACACTGTCATCAGGGGCGGCTGGTCTTCATCCGCACGATCGCGCCGCACACGCCGCAACAGGCCATGGCGCCATGATCGGCGCGGATGCCTCCGCCGCCATCGTCCGGTCTTGCCGCTGCGTGCCTCGGAACGCCACAGAGATCCCTTGTCACCAACGGAGCCGACGACCCGACCTTGCTCCAAATGACGTTGCCGATCGTCTTGAAAGTGCCACTCCCGACCGCGATACTGGCAGTCGTGCCACGCAGACCAGCCAGCCCGAGCCGCGCTATCAGTCCGCGCTCCGAGCGTCCCTGGTGAAATCTCCATAGCGCCAATCGCCGCCCAACGCCCCGCGTTCGTCCAACGGAGTTTCTGCGGCGGCTTCGCGCCGCACAAACTCTTAATTCGTTTTGCGTGCATCGTCTTCCTGCATCTGCGCTAAAATTCTTGCTTTGCGATGCTGTGCACAAACGATTGCGGAAGTATTGACGGGCTGGCGGCGCGGCAGATGCTCGATGCGTTTCAGTCCATGGAATCAAGCCTATCGCACTCGGCCAGGCCTCCATGCAGCAATACTGAAACCCAAGCGCAATGACTTTGCCTCATTGGCTTTGCTGAAGGGGGGAAACCCCTCTGATGTCCCGGGTTGAGGCGGTAGTGTCTCGCTCGTTTCGACCGGTCAAAATCACTGTGCCGAGGCCCTAGTGGCAATAGTGGCGCCATCACCCCGTCCGCGCCGCCATGAACAGCCGGCGCTCCGGTGGCATTGCCAGGCCGTCGGGGCGGCGCGGACAGTGCGGCCTCGGCATGGGCACCCTGTCCAGGAACGACCATTGGACGATCAACTGACGCTATAATGACGTCCATTTTATGACAGACTATACGTACTAATACGTACAGGGGAATCCTAACATACTATTGCGTGATTTGGCGCTCCGGCCATGCTAGGCCAGTGGCCCTGGGAGCGTTGGCTGCATTTTGTTCCCGAAAGGAACGGAACAATGGCTAAGATCATGATTGCCGAGGACGACCTCCTCATGGCTGACATGCTTGAGGACGTACTCGTCGGCGGCGGCTATGAGGTGTGCGGCATCGCTCGCACCGTCGATGAAGCGGTCAAACTCGGCAAACGCCATCAACCCGACCTGGCGATCCTGGACATCCGGCTGGCGGGGGGGGGTCGGTACGGATATCCCCCCGCAGCTGAAGAACGGCCACCACATGGGCGTTCTCTATGCGTCGGGTCACGCAGGCCAAATGGGCCTGACAAAGGCGAATGGCGACGCCCTGATAACAAAGCCGTACCGCCCACAAGACGTTCTTCGCGCGGTCAAGATCGTCGAGCAGATCGTCCAAACGGGCGAGGCATCGCGACCGTTCCCGGCAAGATTCTATCTGCTGAACGGATCGCCCGAGAACGTGGCCTCGCTCCAATCTGCTGCTGAAAGCAATGAAATTGCACGCCTTCGCAAGCAGCAGGCATTGCTGGCAAGATTCGGCAGCTACGCGTTCACCGAGACCGATATCCACAGCGTATTGACGGAGGCAGCCCGCATCTGTGCCGAGGGTCTCGACGTCCCCTTCTGCAAGATATGCCGATATCGCTCCGATGAGAACGATCTGCTTATTGAGGCCGGGGTTGGCTGGCATGAAGGGCTGATTGGGCAGGTAGTTTCGCGGGCCGATGCGACGTCGCCGCAGGGACGTGCCTTCCTCACCCGCGAGCCGGTGATATGCGACGATTTGAGCAAAGAGGCATCTCTTATTTTGCCTCGTTTCTATGGCACACACAAGATCATCTCGACCATCGATGTCGTCATTCAATCAGACGGCAAGCCTTATGGTGTGCTGGAAATCGACAGCCCTGTAGCGCAAAGCTATAACCAGCACGACATCGATTTCCTGACCGGCTTCGCCAATGTTCTGGCAGGAGCGGTCGAAGCGGCCAAGCGCCGGAGTACCGCGGCCGCCCAGGCTCATGACAAAGACCGGTTGCTCGAAACACAGATGGCGCTTGTGGAATCACAGCGGGCTCTTCTGGAAGAGAAAACCATCCTGGCCCGAGAGCTCAATCACCGCGTCCGCAACAATCTCCAGCTTGTCTACGGAATGCTTGACAGGCAGATCCATCTTACCACGGACAAGGACGAAACCAGGGGCATCAGCGCGATTGCCCGGCGGATCATGGCTTTGGCCCAAATCTATGAACATCTACTTGGCATCGGGCTCAGCCATGCGATTGATTTCGGCGAATACCTGTCGTCACTTTGTCCGAGCCTCGCAGCCGTTGAGATGGGCGAACACCCCAACATCAAGATCACGTGCCATTGCGACTGCTTCATCGTCGACCTGGACACCACAACTGCCCTGGGTCTTATCGTCACGGAATTGATCGCCAATAGCTTTGAGCATGCATACCCCGATGGCACAGGTGCAATTCGTGTGTCGTTGATTGTGGACCCGCAGGGCGAATACGCCATGCTCAGTGTATCAGATGACGGTACAGGGTTCATTGACGATGGCAGCGGCAAACGACACGGCCTGGCGTTGGTGAAGCGGCTGGTGGAACAGATCAAGGGGTCTCTAACGCTTGATTCTGCTCATGGCACCAAGTGGATTCTGAAGGTTCCGGCGCCGGCGAGTCGATCGGCTCCTGTGTCCAATTCGATCCACTAGCTGCCGCAATGCCTGCTGTGTGTGATCGCGATATCAAGCCTCTTGACCAATTCGGCGCGCCGGATTGCGGCCGCCACTCCGTTCAAACTGGATAGGCCAGATGACCAAGGTAATGATTGCCGAGGACGACCTCCTGACTGCCGACATGCTGAAGGACGCTCTCGTGGAAAACGGGTATGACGTGTGCGGAATTGCTCGCACCGTCGACAAGGCAGTTGAACTCGCTGAGCATTATAAGCCGGATTTGGCGATCCTGGATATTCGGCTGGCCGATGGCGGTACCGGAACCGACATTCCACCCCGTCTGAAAAATTCGGGACACATGGGCGTTCTCTATGCTTCGGGCCATGTAGGCAAGCTGGGCCTGACAAAGGCCGATGGCGACGCGCTTCTGGTCAAACCGTACCGGGCCGAGGATGCTATTCGTGCCGTTAAGATAGTGGAGCAGATCGTCGACACGGAAGCGGCCTCGCGACGATTCCCGCGAGGATTTTCCGTATTGGACGCATCGCCGAAAGGTGCTGCACGGCCAAACAAGGCGGATATCGAGATTGCCAAGGAAAACCGGCGGCTTCTCCGGCAACAGGCGCAGCTTGCCAAGTTCGGCAGTTTCGCCCTTGGCGAGCACGATCTTGGCAGTGTGCTGATGGAGGCCGCCCGTGTCTGCACCGATGGCCTGGAGGTCTATCACTGCGCAATCTATCGATACCGCCATGAGGAAAACGAACTCATCCTGGATGCCGGGGTAGGCTGGGATCAAGGGGTTGTCGGACGGGTCGTATCGCGCGCCGATGATACCACGCCGCATGGTCGTGCCCTCATCGGCCGAGCGCCGGTCACCTGTGGCGACCTGAGCAAAGATACGACTTTCGTGCAGCCGGCGATCTACGGCGATCATCACATCATCTCGACTCTGGATGTCATAATAGGGAATGATCACCAGCCTTACCGCTTGCCGTACGGTGTGCTGGAAATCGGCAGTACCTCAAAGCACAGCTTTGACTCTCACGACATCGACTTCCTGACTGCAATCGCCAATATCATCGCGGGCGCGCACGACGCGTCGCGGCGGACGGCCGCGCTGCAGGTTGCGCTCAATCGAATGCAGGAGCTGGTCGACGACAAAAATCTGTTCCTTGCGAGGAATAACGCTCTGCTGGAGAGAAAGAATCGGCTTCTGGACGAGAATGCCGGTTGGATGCGGGATATCCGGCATCGAGTGCGCAACGACTTCCAAATGGTCTACGAGGCGCTCAGTGACCAACTCCGGGCCACCACGGACCCGACCGCGGTAGGTGCGATCGGTGCAATCACCCGCAGGGTCATGACATTGGTCGAAGTCTACGATCACCTTCTTGGTGCCGAGCTCGGGCGGACGATAGAATTGGGGAAATACCTGTCCTCACTCTGTCGCAGTTTCGAGGTATTGGAGAAATCCCGGCACCCCAACGTCGAGCTCATTTATCATTTTCAGCCGGTCGTCTGCGATGTCGACAACGTGGCCGCTTTGGGTATTGTCACCGCGGAACTGTTGGCAAACAGCTACGCACACGCGTTTCCCGACGGTACGGGTTCCATCAGAGTGTCATTGTCTCTGGACCAAGAGAGCAAAATTGTCACGATCGTTTTCTCCGATGACGGTGTCGGTTTCGTTGAAGCCAGCCACGGCAAGCGGCATGGCCTGGCGTTGGTAAGACGTCTGATCGAGCAGATCGGTGGCTCGGCGACGCTTCGATCAGATCATGGCGCCACGTGGACCCTGAAGTTTCCCGTCCCTGTCAGTCCATCGGTATATGCGTCTGTCCCGAAACCTTAGGAGTTGCTGGCCGCATCATCCCCTCCGCGCCACCATGAACAGCCGGTGGAACGGCAGCAGCGTCGTGCCATCGGCGCGACGCGGATAGTGCGGACGCACCCCATCGGCATACGCCCGCCCGAACGCCGCCTTCTGGTCGTCCGGCAGCTGGTCCAGGAACGGCCGCAGACTGCTGCCGGAGGCCCACTCCAGCACCGCGTTCTCGCCGACAAGCGTGTGCATATAGGTGGTCTGCCACATGTCCAGCGTAGCGACATGCGGACGCAACATGTCCCAATACTCCATCGCCGACAGAATTCCCGGCGCTGAACCAATGCCACGCAGGTGCTCGGCCCATGGCCCCGACGCCGCGATCTCGTACGGCACAAGGCGCAACGGCGTATCGTGCATCGCCGGCATCTGGATCGCCAGCACACCGCCAGGCGCCAGCACCGACAGCAGGCGCGGAAACAGCGCGTGATGCTCGCCGACCCAGTGCAGCGCGGCATTCGAGTAGATCAGGTCCGGCGCGTCGTGCGGCTGCCACGTGAGGAAATCCGCCTGCTCGAACCGGCAGCCCGGCGTCGCGGTCCGCGCCTTCTCCAGCATCGCCGCGGAGCCGTCCACGCCCACCACATCCGCCGCGGGAAAGCGCTGTCGCAGAACCGCGGTGACATTGCCGGGGCCGCACCCCAGATCGACCACGTGCGCTGGCGCATCGAGCGGCACGCGGGCCAGCAGATCGAGTGCCGGGCGCAGCCGCTCATCGGCAAACCGCAGATACTGCGCCGGATCCCAGACCGCCGCGGCGCGCGCCATCAGTGCCGCGACTGATCGATGCGGTCGAAGTGCCGCTTGATGAAGGCGAACGCGTACACCACTGCCACGACGAACAACCCGAGACCGAGCGCATAGGCAGCCCCGTTGTCCTGCGATTCCGCGGCCAACAGCAGTCCGACTATCGCTGCCGCGCAGCCCACGGCCAGCATCAGCCAATTGCCATTCGACATAACCACCTCCCGTCCGACCGCAATCCCCGTCGTCATCCCCGCGAAAGCCGGGATCCAGTTGCGGTCTGGGTCCCCGCTTTCGCGGGGATGACGACAGCGGGGCGAAACGTCACCGTCATCCGACGCATTTATTTCGCCTCAGCGCCTATACGTCGGCCGGCGTGGCAGGGGCAATACGTGCGCCGCCCGGCTGCGCCGCTTGCTCCGCCGCCGGCAAGGTCAAGCGGAATGTCGTGCCGGCGGGCCCGGTGTCCAGAAGCTCGATCTCGCCGCCATGCGCCACCATGAGGTCACGCGCGATGGCCAGGCCGAGCCCGGCGCCGCCGCCTTGAACGCTGGCGGCGAAGGCCCGGAACAGATCGGCGCGCACCTCCTCCGGCAGGCCCGGCCCGTCATCCTCCAGGTCGATCACCACGGGCGAAGTCGAGCGCACATACAAACGCACGTTGCGCGCCCCGGCTTCCGACGCATTGCGCAGCAGATTGACCAGAACGCGGAACAGCTGGTTGCGATCGGCCTTCACCTTAACGGCCGGATCGACGGCGTTCTCCAGGCGCGGAGCGCTACCCGTGGGCCGCACAGTCTGGGCCGCCTCGTCAATCAGAGGGGCCAGTTCCACCGGGCCGAGCGCCAGCGGCGGCGGGCCCTCCCGTGCATAGTCGAGTGTCCGCCGCACCAGGTCGGTCGCGCGATCGACGGCCAGCGCCAGCGTCTCGCCGGCGCGCTGCACCTTGGGATCGGGGTTGAGCTGCAGACGCTCCGCGGTCAGCAACGCGGGGGTCAGGATGCCGCGCAGGTCGTGGCTCACCTTGGCGACCACCGTGCCGAGCGCGGCCAGCCTCGCGTTGCGCCACAGGGCGCCGCGCAATTCATGCTGCATGGCGGCCAGCTCCCGCCCGGCAACGGCGATCTCGTCGTTCCGTACCCCCGTGACATCGTCCGGATCCAGCGGCACAGTGCGCTCGGGGTCGCCACGGAACGCCGCGATGCTGCCGGTGATCCGGCGCATTGGCCGGACCAGCAGCAAAAGCACCGCCAGATAGACCAGCCCGCCGGTAATCCCGGCGATCAGCAGGGCGAGACCGGCAAAGTGGCTAGTGAATTGCCGCATTGTATCGCCCAGCCCACGTTCGTGGACCACAGCTTCAACGCGGACTCCGGAGTCCGGCGGATCTTCCCCTACCACCCGCACCAGGCGATCCTGCGTGCGCACGGCGACCGCGAGTGCATTGTAGATGTCGCCGAGCAGATTCGCGTTCCGCAGGTCGAACACCGCGGCCGTCGCCACGGTATCGTCTCCCACTGTCGAATCCGCGGCGTCCGGTTGGCTGAAGCGTATCGCCACGGCGTCCGCCAGGCGCAGCAGTTCCTTTTGCCTCGCCGCATCGAGCGGACTGCCGGAGGCCGCAAGCACAACAAGGGCTGCATCTTCGGTGCGATCCAGCAGCCATTCATCCCGCTCATGGGCGATGTACGGCAGGAAGACGACGATCTCGCTCAGCAGGACTGCGAGCGTGGTGAGCAGCCACAGCCGGGCCGAGAGGCTCTGCCGCGGCCTGACATGCTGTGCCTTGGCACACGATTTCGCCATAGCGGCAAAGTGCGACGAACGATGGCTTATGGCAACCAAGAAAGCAGCCGAACCAGCCATTTCGTTCGTTGCGCGAATAAACGCGGTGCGAGGAGGCTGGTCGCGGCACGTTTGGCGGCCTCGGAGCGGGTCGGATAGGGGGTGATCAGCGACGCCAGCGCGGACGGCTTCACACGCTGTGCAATGGCCAACGCCCAGAGCCCGATCATCTCGCCGGCATTTGGCGCGAGTATCCCGGCGCCGATCACCCGGTTCCCGGCCACGACAAGCTTCACCAGGCCGGCCGTGTCGCGCTCGGTGATGGCCCGATCATTGTCCGACAGCGGCCAGCGCAAGATGGAGATCCGCTGCCCTGCGGCACGCGCCTCGGCTTCGGTCATGCCCACCTGCGCCAATTCGGGATCGGTATAGGTGACGCGGGGCAGCGCCGCGTAGTCAATATGCGCCGGAAGCCGAAACAGAGCGCGGCGGATGACGATGCCGGCATGATAGGAGCCGACATGAGTGAAGGCGCGCGGCCCGATGCCCTGCGGATCGGCGATGTCACCCACCGCATAGACGCGCCGGTTGGTCACGCTGCGCAGTCCGCGGTCGGTCGCGACCCCGGCCGGTCCTGCGCGCACGTTGCCGGCCGTCAGATCGAGCGCGTCCAGGTTCGGCCGCCGCCCGACCGCGACCAGCAGGTGGCTGCCAGCGATCCGTCGCCCATCGGCCAGGATAAGGGCCGGTCCGGGTTCGACCGCGGCCACCGCGGCCCCCTCCAGTATCGTCATGCCGCGCGCCGACAGCACGTCGCGCAATCCGGCCACCAGTTCGGGGTCTTCCTTGCCGGCGATCGTGGCAGCCTCGACGACGCTGACCTGGCAGCCCAGCCCAGTGAAGGCGTCTGCCATCTCCAGCCCGATCGGGCCACCGCCAAGGATCAGCAGATGATCCGGCCGTTCGGCCAGATCGAACAGTGTGGCGTTGGTGAGGTAGGGAACACAGTCCAGTCCGGGGATCGGCGGCACCGCGGCGGTGCTGCCGGCGGCGATGACGATGCGCCGCGCCGAGATCCGCCGACCGTCGACGGCAAGCGTGTCCGGCCTAGTGAAGCGTGCCTCGCCGCGCAGCACGGTGGCGCCGAGGGCCTGGAACCGGGCTTCCGAGTCGGTCGGCGCAATCGTCTCGATCACACCATGCACGTGCGCGCGGACCGTCGCCCAGTCGATATCCGGCTCAGGCAGGCGCAGGCCGAGCCGCCCTGCCCTGCGCGCCGCCTCGGCCGCGTGCGAGGTGGCGAGCAGGGCCTTGCTCGGCACGCAGCCGAAGTTGAGGCAGTCGCCGCCCATCCGGTCTCGCTCGATCAGCGCTACGCGCAGGCCAAGCTGCGCGGCGACCGCGGTCACCGAGAGACCGGCGGCTCCGGCGCCGATCACCGCCAGATCGAACTCAGGCATCCGAGCGTTTCCATCGCCGCCACGCGACCGGCAGCAGCGACAGCGCGGCCAGGGCCACCAACGGGCCCAGAACACGGGGGGAGAAGATGATCGCCAGGTCAGGTTTGCCGCCTGCCGCCAACACCGCGCCGATGCCGGCTCCGATCGAGGCATAGACAAAGGTGGCCGGCAACACGCCAAGCAACGTCGCGGCGGCATAGGGCATCAGCCGCATGCCGCTCAATGCGGCGGACAGGTTGACCAGCCAGAACGGGAAGGCCGGCACCAGCCGAATGGCCAGCAGGTAGCTGAACCCGTCGCGTTCCAGTCCGGCGCGCACCCGGTCCAGGAACTGGCCGCCGCGGCGAGCGATCGCATCGGCAAGGTGGTGGCGGACAGCGACGAAGAGCGCGACCGCGCCCGTCGTCGATCCAACGACCGCAAGCATTCCGCCGAACAAGGTGCCGAACAAAAGGCCCGCCGCGACTGTCAGCACGGCTGATTCCGGCACGGAGAGTGCGACGGCCACGGCATAGATCACAACGTAGAGCGCCGGCGCGGTGACCGGGTGGGAATCGACCCAGGCACTCAGCGCCGCCTGGTTGCGTGCGAGCGCGGCCCAGCTGATCTGCTGCGCCAGGCCGCTCGCCCAGGCAGCGGCAATTGCCGCAAGCAGCAGGGCAAGCGGCCAGAATCGGCGGACGAAGCGCATGACCGATGCATGTAGCGGCTTTCCGCGCATTGTCGCGCGATAATCTCGGCACGCGGCAACCCCGACCGATGTCATCGTGACGCGATTGACGGCCGGTGACCGCCCTCCTATAAGCCGGCGCCTGCGACGGGCACTGAATTTGGGGCCCGTGTCCGTGCTCGCGCGGGTCGCCAGGCATCATCGGAGATTTGACCGTGAAGCGCACCTACCAACCGTCGAAGCTGGTCCGCAAGCGGCGGCATGGATTCCGTGCCCGCATGGCGACGGTCGGAGGCCGCAGGATACTGGCGCACCGCCGTGCCAAGGGCCGCAAGCGCCTGTCGGCCTGAACCGAGGCGAATTTGCCTGGGCTTGGACGCCTGACGCGTCGTGCGGAATTCCTCCGGGCAGCGGCGAAGGGGCGCAAGGCGCCGATGCCGGGCCTGGTGCTGCAGGCGCTGGCGCGGAACGACGACGAACCGGCACGGCTGGGTTTCACTGTGACGAAGAAGATCGGCAACGCCGTGATCCGCAACCGCACCCGCCGCCGTCTGAAGGAAGCCGCCAGGCTGGTGCTGGCCGGGCAGCCGGTGTGCGGTGTGGATCTGGTGCTGATCGGGCGCGAAGGGACGGCGAAACGCGATTTTGCCGCTCTGCAGGACGATCTTCGGCGGGCGTTGACCAGGGCCCTGAAGGCCGAGCCCGCCGCTCGCCCAAGGGTGGGCTCCGCCGCATGACCCCTGCCGCTCATGTCGCGGTCGGTGCGGTGCGCGTTTACCAATGGACGGTGCGACCCGTGATCGGCGCCAACTGCCGCTTCTTCCCAAGCTGCAGCGACTACGCGATCGATGCATTTCGCGCCCATGGTGCGCTGCGCGGCAGCGGCCTTGCGGCGCGGCGCATCCTGCGCTGCAACCCGTGGCATGAAGGCGGCTACGATCCGGTCCCTGCTTGCGACTGCGCGTCTCCGTCGGATAAGGCCCCTACGCATCGGGCCACCTCCCCCTCCCCTTGGGGGAGGGGGCCGGGGGGCGGGGTGAGCCGCCACGACGGTGACCCTGCCACGCATGCCGCGACCTCGACTGGTGCCGGCGCCACCCCGCCCCCCGGCCCCCTCCCCCAAGGGGAGGGGGAGAATCGCGCCCACCACTGCCGAGCAGGGGCGTAATGGACCAGAAGCGCCTCTTCCTGGCGATTGCGATCTCGATTGCCATCCTGCTCGGCTTCCAGGTGCTCATCGCGCCGCATCTGCCGCAGCCACCCAAACCGCCGCCGCAGATCGCCAGCAGCGAGACCACGCCAACGCCGAACCCCGCAATCCCCGCGCAGGGTTCGTCTGGCGCCGTCGCTGCAACCGCCGGCCCGACAGTGCCCAAGCAGGTGCCGCGACTTCAGATCGCGGCCCATCGCGTCCGTGGATCGATCAGCCTGCTCGGCGCTCGGATCGATGATCTGGTGCTCACCGACTACCGCGAGACGCTGGAGCCCAATTCGCCTGATGTGAGGCTGCTCGAGCCACGTTCGGAGGACCACCCCTATTACGTTCAGTACGGCTGGAGTGCGGCGCCAGGCGAACAGGTGAAGCTGCCCGACAACGACACGGTCTGGGCCGCCTCTGCCGATACGCTGAGCACGGGCCATCCCGTCACGCTGTCATGGAACAATGGCGCCGGACTGACCTTCCAGATCACGCTGTCGATCGATGACGACTACATGTTCGCCGTCCAGCAGTCGGTGAAGAACGCCACCGACCAGACGGTGAAGCTGTTCCCCTGGTCGCGCATCCGGCGCGACTACACGCCCGAGGTGGCAGGCTATTATATCCTGTTCGAGGGCCTGCTCGGCTTCGTCGATGGCAAACTCGAGGAAAATACCTATTCCAGCGCCAAGAGCGAGGGCGCGAAGAAGAGCGGTATCGCCTACACGGCAACTTCGACCGGCGGCTGGGCGGGCATCACCGACAAGTACTGGCTGACCTCGCTGGTGCCGGATCAGTCGGTCCCCTCCACGGTCAACTTCCGCCACACCTCGGAGAACGGTGACCATTATCAGGTGGATTACGTTGCCCAGGAGCCGAAAACGATCGAGGCCGGCGGCGAGGCGTCGGTGACATCGCACCTGTTCACCGGCGCCAAGGTCGTATCGCTGCTCCACGCCTACGAAGAGCGTCTCAGGATCCCCAACTTCGACTACGCGGTGGACTGGGGATACTTCTGGTTCCTGACGCGGCCGATCTTCCTGGCGATCGACTGGCTCAATGGCCTGCTGGGGAATTTCGGCCTGGCGATCATGGTGTTCACGGTGTTCGCCAAGGCGCTGTTTTTCCCGCTGGCGAACTACTCCTACCGCTCGATGAGCAAGATGAAGCTGTTGGCGCCGAAGATGACGGCGCTGCGCGAGCGGTTCAAGGACGAGCCGCAGCGCATGCAGCAAGAGATGATGGCGATGTACCGCACCGAGAAGGTGAACCCGGCTTCGGGCTGCCTGCCGATGGTGGTGCAGATTCCGGTGTTCTTCTCGCTATACAAGGTGATCTTCGTCACCATCGAGATGCGCCAGGCGCCGTTCTTCGGCTGGATTCACGATCTGTCGGCCGTTGATCCGACCAACATCTTCAACCTGTTCGGGCTGATCCCGTTCGATCCGACGACGATCTCGCCGTTCCTGCATCTGGGCGCGTGGCCGCTGATCATGGGCCTGACGATGTTCCTGCAGCAGAAGCTGAACCCGCCGCCGCCCGACCCGGTGCAGGCGCGGATGTTCCAGTTCATGCCGATCATCTTCACGTTCATGCTGGCGCGTTTCCCGGCCGGGCTGGTGATCTACTGGAGCTGGAACAACCTGCTGTCGATCGGGCAGCAATGGCTGATCATGCGGCGGACGCACCTGACACGACCGGGGCTCGCGCGCACCTGACCAACGACGAAGCAGCCGCGATCGAGGCGGGGCGGAAGCTGTTCGCCGCCGAGTGCCGCTTCGTTCATGCCGCCCAGCGGCTGGACCAGTTGCCGCAGCCGATGGGGGCCGAGGTGGCGTTCGCGGGGCGGTCCAACGTGGGCAAGTCGTCGCTGCTGAACGCGCTGACCGGGCGGCGTGCGCTGGCCCGCGTTTCGACCGAGCCGGGCCGCACACGGCAGCTCAACTTCTTCGATCTCGCCGAGCGGCTGACGTTGGTCGACATGCCTGGCTACGGCTACGCGCGTGCCGGCCGCGCGGTGAAGCAGGATTGGCAGGGCCTGATGTTCGACTACCTGCGCGGCCGTCCCACGCTTCGCCGTGTGATGCTGCTGCTGGATGCGCGCATCGAGCTGAAGGCCGCCGATAGCGAGGTGATGGACCTGCTGGACCGCGCGGCGGTGACGTTCCAGCTCGTGCTGACCAAGGCGGATGCGGTGAAGCCGGAGGCCCTGGCGCGCAAGCTTGCCGAAGTGACGGCGCTGGCGCGGCGGCACGCGGCGGCGTATCCCGAGGTGGTGGTTACCAGCAGCGAGACTGGCCAGGGGATTGCCAAGTTGCGTGCCGCGATTGCGATGCTGGCCGAAATGGTTTGATGCCATCGGCCCTGTCCGATGGCCGCTTCGGGTGGTTTTGCGACGGTCCGCTCTGCGACCCTTCGCGGTCACCGGGCCACATTGATTGTCAGCTTTCTCGCACGCTACGTGACGCAAGGCTATTCAGTCGCCGCTGAGTTCAGGCTCACGTGTGCGGCCACGACCACATCCGGTGGAGCGGGGATTTTTGGCCGAATCCGCGCCTTCGGTCAGAAGCTTCAACAGCGCCTTGGCTGCGGAGCTGACATAGCCGTTGCGGCGGTGAATAGCGGTGATCGGAATCGTGGTGCGCATCGATGGAATGTCGAGCGCCACCAACGCGCCCTGGCGGAGTTCATCGCGCACACTGCTCTCGGGCACCAGCGCCAGGCCGAAGCCAGCCTGGGCCAAGCGCTTCTGGGCGGTCAGACTGTCGATCAGAGTGATGTCAGCGCCGTCGAGCCCAGCACGAATCAGCTGGCGGGCCAGAGAATGACCGGAGTCTCGTTCGCCTGGCGTAGGGGGAAAGCCTAGCCAGCGTTCGCCTGTCAACAGACGCGCCTGCTGGACCCGGCGGCCAGCAAGGCGATGCCCGGATGCGGCCACCACCAGCATGGCTTCGTTCCCCGCGGGGAGCGAAATCAGGTCCGGCCGATCGCTGGCGTAGTAACGCAGGCCGAGTGTTGCCTCCCCGCGTCGCACCAGGTCGGTCACCTCCCGGCTTGAGGCCGTCCGGAGCTGCACCCGGACATTCGATGACTGCACGGCGAACCGGCGCAGAGCGTGCACGATGTGCGTGTCCGCAAGCGTGCCGACGAGCGCCAGCGAAATCGTGCCCTCGATGCCCGCCCGCAGACCGCGCACGGCGTCTTGCCCATCCCGGAGGGACGCCAGCACCGCCTCGGCATACGGCAGCAAGACGCGGCCTGCCTCGGTAAGGCGCGCGCGACCACGCAGGCGTTCGAACAAGGGCGCGCCAAGTTCATGCTCGAGAATATCGAGGCGGCGGCTGATGGCGGGCTGCGAGCGGTGCAGCCGCTGGGCCGCGCGCGTGAAGCTGCCAAGCTCTGCGATGGCGAGGAAGGTTTGGATCTCGCCGGTATCCATGGATCAGTTTTCCTGATGCTATTCGCACATAGTATGCATTGGACAATTCATGCCGCGAAGCCAAGATGACCTCCCATGACCGATTTCGTGCATTTGAGGGAGGACCAAGATGCGCACCCAAGCAGAAAAGGCGGCGTCATTCCGCGCGCTCCACGAGCGCCCCGGCGCATTCATCATTCCCAATCCCTGGGATGCCGGCACGGCGAAGCTGCTCGGGGCTATGGGATTCGAGGCACTTGCCACCACCAGCCTCGGACTCGCCAACATGCTCGGCCGCGCCGACAGCCGCGTGACCCAGGCCGAAGTGATCGATAATTGCCGGATGATTGCTCAGGCGACGGATCTTCCGGTGAATGCCGACCTCGAGAACTGTTTCGCACACGATCCGGCGGCAGCGGCCGAGGTGATCCGGTTCGCTGCCGAGGCTGGCGCGGTCGGGGGTTCCATCGAGGATTACACCGGCGATCCCGCCAACCCCATCTACGAATTCGACCTTGCGGTTGCGCGCGTGCGCGCGGCGGCACAAGTCGCGCGCGCCCTTCCGGTGCCGTTCCTGCTGACCGCGCGGGCGGAGAACCTCATCCATGGGCGGAATGACATGGCCGACACTGTCCGCCGCCTGCGAGCCTATGAAGCAGCCGGCGCGGATGTGCTCTATGCGCCCGGGCTGCGCAACCTCAACGATGTGCGTGATGTTACGCGCGCGGTAACCCGGCCGGTCAACGTTGTCACCGGTTGGCTCGATCGAGACATCACGCTTGCCCAGCTCAGCGAGGCCGGCGCCAAGCGGATCAGTGTCGGCGGGGCACTCTCGCGCCTCGCGCTGGCGACTCTCGTCAAGGCCGCCGAATCCATGCGGGAGCACGGGTCCTTCGCTTGGATGCGCGAGATGATTGGCATCACAGAGCTGCGGAAAATGCTCAATTCCGAGAGCGTGTCATGAACCCAAGGCCGGTTTGACCGGAAGGGAGATAAACCGTGGAGCATCTGACAGTCGCGACCGATGGCGCATCCTTTCATGTAGCGCGTGCCGGCAGCGGTCCGGCGCTACTCCTGCTGCACGGTTGGCCGGAATTCTGGTTCGCCTGGGAACCCCTGATGAAGCGCCTCGCCGATCGCTACACCCTCGTCGCGCCCGATCTCCGCGGTTTCGGCGACAGCGACAAGCCCACGGGTCCTTTCGGTCCGAACGACCATGCGGCCGACATGCTGGCGCTGCTCGATGCGCTTGGCATCCGCCGGATCGGTGTTGTGGGCCATGATGTCGGCGGCGCCGTTATGCAGCCGCTGGCGCGCAAGGCTCCCGAACGCCTCGTGGGGCTTTTCTTCTTCGATTTTGTCTATCCGGGTATTGGGTCTCGCATGGGCATGCCCGACCGGCTGAACGAGATCTGGTACCAGTCCTTCCACCAGATGGAGATGGCACCGGCGCTTGTTGGGGCGACGCGTGAGACCTGTCGAGCCTATATCAGTCATTTCCTGCGACGCTGGGCGCATCGGAAGGACGCGCATGACGACGTTCTCGAGGCCTACGTCGACAACTTCCTGAAACCTGGCAATCTCGAGGGCGGCTTCTCCCATTACAAAGCGTCACATGCTGGACGCATCGCAATGATGCAGGGCGAGACGCCCGCGCTTCCGCCGATTACGACGCCAACGTGCGTGCGCTGGCCGGAACACGACGCACTCCTCCCCTATTCCTGGACCGATCGGCTGAAAGAGAGCTTTGCTGATCTTGACCTCGCACACTTTCCGGATGTCGGCCATTTCCCGCACCGCGAAGATCCGGACCGCGCGGCCCGAGAAATCGACGGGTTTTTCTCACGCCACGGCTGGCGTTGAGTCCAACTCCAGTCCACTCACACCTGGCGGACCACATCTTGTGTCACATTTCGGACAAGGAGTGATTGCTATCCGTGGAATCCCCGGAAAATATCTGTCTCGATCGCTGGGCCAGGGATGTTTGAACGGTTAGCGCGCGCCGACGCGCTTCTGTCGCTTGCGCAGGCCCAGGGACCCGCGCCGCCGAGGCCGCCGTACACGCCCGCCTCCTGGGTTTCCTACGGCGGCGGCGAGGCGATCCCGCTGGCGATTGTGCTGCTCGTGGTGGCCGGCGGATTTGCCTACGCCGGTAGATGGCTGCGCACCCCGGTCAGGGTCGCGCGGCCGGGGGGCATCACCGCCGGGTTCATGATCGCGATCTGGCTCCTGGCGATCTACAACGTCCTCGTCGCCACGTTCGTCTATGGACTGCAACTGAAGCAGGCCTATCCGGACTTCGTCGCGCCCCGCGTGCGGGTCGGCACATTTGTCGATGCGCCGGTGACCTTCGTCGTGATTCTCTACCTCACGCGGCGTTGGGGCTGGAAGGTCGCGCTGGCCAGCGCGATCATCGGCACCGCAGCCGCGCCGATGATCTTCGAGCTTCCCTTCGATCTGATCGTCATGACCCGGGTCAATCCGCCGATCCCGACCCATCCGATACTGTATTGGCAGCTTTTCTTCCTGCCGTTGTACCTGGTCGAGTTGTCAACGCTATCGTTGCTGACGTTGTTGCCTTCGATGCGGGTGACCGCGCACGCCTCTTACGCGGTGGCGGGAATGTTCGCGGTATTCGCCGTCTGGGCTGCGTTCGGGTTCGCCTTTCCCTTGGAACCGCTCCCGCTCGCGCTGAACATCATTTCGAAGGTACTGTGCTTCGTAGCGGCGATCATGCTGTTTGGGTGGAGGGCGGAGGGAGCAGTCTCCAGAACTTGAGCATGAACCAGCTGCCACCGACCGGGCGAAGGCGCTCGTTCCTCTTACGTCATCGTCTAGTTGGCGGATAACTGTCCCCAGAATCGCCGGCGCCTCCATCTGCGGCAAATGCGGTGAACCGGGGCAACTGCAGGAACAACACCATCGCCACGAGAGGGAGCCGGATGTTGCCGGTTCTTGCTCCCCAGCCACGGCTTCGGATAACGTCGCAGGTCATACCAACCGCCCTTGCGAGTGACCCATCGATCGTCCCCGTCGTCATGGCCGGCGAAGGCCGGCCATCCACGTCTTTCCTTGCTGCGATCAGCAAAGACGTGAATGGCGGGCCTTCGCCCACCATGACGGGGGAGGAAAAGCCGGAGAGTCAACCATTTCGGCCGTTGGTATTACACGGGGGGACCGCATGCGTGCCTGGACCGTGGATGCGGACGACATCCGGGTGGCCGAGGATTTCAACGAATCCCTGCTGCACCGCACCCCCGAAATCGAAGGTTTTCTGCGCTCGGACCGCGACGACAAGTTCATCGTCATCGGCACCAAGGGATTCGGCAAGACGTTGCTGCTCAAAGCCAAATGCATCCTCTACCAGCGTGAGTGGCGCGCCACCTGCCTTCCCGCCCCGGCCCCCCTCGACAAACCGATCGGAGACAAGATCTTCAGCCGGGAGCTCGTCGCCTGTCTCATCGTGTCACCCCTTCCCAGGCGCCGCCTCGACCAGCGGGAAGCTGCCTGGTCGGGCGCATACAGCCGGTCACAGGTGGAGAGATTTTGTACGCCAAGCGGAAGCGGCCGGGGTTCGTGCCCCGGCCGTACCGTCGCGGGCTATACGAGCGTGACTTCGGCCTCGATCACTTCCAGTTCGGCGGTCATGACCATACCCTTGGTTTCCGGCCCCAGATAGACCGCGATGATATACACGACCAGCGAACCGATCGTGCCGTACATCATCGGTGTGGCGAAACCCATGCCCTGGTTCACCGCGAAGTAGGTCAGGATCGGCGCGACGGCCGCGCCCCAGACCGCGCCCTGATGATAGATGAAGCCCGAGGCGGTGGCTCGTACCTCGGTCGGGAAGCGTTCCGACAGCCAGCCCGGGTTCAGGGCATCCTTGCCGCTGAAGAAACAGATGAACAGCAGGAAGAACGCCAGGAACAATGTCCGGTCGACCTGCGTGATATACAGCGGAACGAGGAACAAGGCGATGATCGTTGGGATCATCAGCGCCCAGCGCCGTCCGACGCGTTCCGACGCGGCGCCCCAGAAGGCGCAGGCGGCGAACGTGAGGATGTTGCCCCAGAATACCGGGACCGCCACCTGGGCCGGCGTCCAGCCCAGTTCTTTCGTCAGATAGGTGCCGAGCATGGCCCAGACCGCGTAGTAGGTGCAGAAGTTCGCGGCCATCCACACGACACCTGTCAGGGTGTTGTAAAGATATTTGGGCTTGAAGATGGCGAACAATGGCAGGGTGACCTGCTTTTGCGTCGCGTTCTGGATCCTCTTGTTTTCCGCCCAAACCTCGGGCTCTTTCACGTAAAACCGGATCCAGACGCAGGCCAGGGCCGGCAGCACGCCCAGGATCAGCATCCCGCGCCACCCGTAGCCCTTATGCCACGCTTCCAATGGTCCATACAGGAAGCCATAGGCCAGGCCGGACAGCGCGAAGCCCAACCCCCAGGACCCCTGCAAGACCCCGGACATCAGCCCGCGAGATCGCGCCGGCCAGGATTCCATCGCCAGCGCCGCACCGGCCGGCCATTCCGCCCCCATGCCGATGCCCAACAGCGCCCGGATCACGAACAGGAAGGCAAAGCTTGGCGAGAAGCCTGCGAGGAAATTGCAGATGGAGTACCAGAGAATGGAGATCATCAGAGGCGTTCGGCGCCCCAGCCGATCGGCCAGCCAGCCGGACGCCGTCGCTCCGCCCAGGCGCATGACCAGCGTGACCGAGAAGATCGCGGTCACGTTGATCAACGGAACCCCAAACTCTTGCGCGATCGGCGCCATGATCAGGAGGAAGACGGTGAAGTCGAAGGCGTCGAGCGTCCAACCCATCCAGGCGGCGCAATAGGCGTACCATTGGTCCTTGGTGGGTTCTTTCCACCACGGAACGTTAGCCGCGTTTCCGGCGTATCCAGACATTGATTTGAGCTCCCTGCTTACGGCCTGCCTGTGTTGGATGGGCTCAAGCTTGCCCATTCGGTGACCAGCCTATCAGTGAGTTCAAGCATGATGCAACCAGTCCCAGCATCAGGCCGATGGGGTTTTTTGCCCGTGCAAGAAGGCTCAAGCGCGATGCGGTTCTGGCGTTTCTCAATCCGTTACCGGCGCGCCAGTCCACGAGCCAGCGCCTAGGCCCACGTAGCCAGCTCAGTGGACACCGCAGGTCAAGCAAGAATTTTAGCGCAGATGCAGGAAGGCGATGCACGCAAAACACGCAGATGGCTCGGCGCGGTTCATATGCCATGGACCACGCGTTTGATCTCCAGGCGCGACTTGCCGAAATTAAGCAGCAGGCAAAGCTGCAGGCCGGTCGCTTTGAGATAATTGGTGCATTGCATCCGGTGCATGTCGTCGAGTGCTTTGACGGTCTTCAGTTCGACCACAGCCTGCCCCCGCGAAGGCGGGGGTCATTGACCAGCAGGTTCGCGAAGTACTCGTCAACCAAGATGTCTTTGTAGTGCACCCTAGCGGCGTATTGCTGCACAGCCGATCACGCGCCCTGACAGTTCATTCAGCTCGCGATTATCTGCGTGCTTCGGAGCCTGCCCCGGACTTGATCCGGGGTGCATCGTCTTCCTGCATCTGCGCTAAAATTCTTGCTTCACGATGCTGCGGACGAATGGTTACGGAAACGTCGACAGGAAAGCGACGCGACAGCTGCCGAATTGGCGGATAACGGTCTCCAGGATCGCCAGCGGCTCCATCTGCGGCAAATGCGGAGAACCGGGGCAACTCCAGAAACAACGCCATCGCCGCGGGACGGACCCGGACGTTGCCGGTTCTTGCTCCCCAGCCACGGCTTCAGCTAGTCTCCCGGCCTACACGGGGGGGACCGCATGCGTGCCTGGACCGTGGATGCGGACGACATCCAGGTGGCGGAGGATTTCAACGAATCCCTGCTGCACCGCACCCCTGAAATCGACGGCTTCCTGCGCTCGGACCGGGACGACAAATTCATCGTCATCGGCACCAAGGGATTCGGCAAGACGCTACTGCTGAAGGCCAAGCGCATTCTCTACCAGCGTGAGGGGCGTGCCGCCTGCCTTCCCGCCGGGGCCCTCCTCGACAAACCGATCGGTGACAAGATCTTCAGCCGGGAGCTCCTCGCCTTTTTCATTGTGTCTCCCCTTCCATGGTCAAAAATCTGGCTCACAGCGATCGCTCTCGCGACTCTCAAACACCTCGGCGCGGTGGGTGACCTCAAGGTCGGTCCCAGCCTGGCCAGCCTGATTGCAGACGAACAGCTCCACGGCGTCATCGACCACTTCGTCCGCCTGCTCGAGTTCACCCCGAGCGAGCTCCAACGCTGCGGTACCGACACAGACGGCCATCTGGTGCCGCGCCTGCGCGCGATCACCTCGCCGGTGGCCATCTTCATCGATGGCGTTGATGAGTACTTCAACAAGCACGTCGAAGGCCCCACGAGCCATCCGAGCGTTACCGGCGAGCTGTCGCCAAACGTGTGGCACTTCGCGCAACTTGGGCTGGTGGAGGTCGCCTATCAGCTTCGCCGGATCAATCATCACATCAAGGTCTTTGCCGCCGTACGCAAAGAAGCCTACGCGCGTCTTGCGAAGACGACCGTCATGGCCCAGCAGTACCGCGGCAGTGCTGTCGATATCGCATATTCCCCTCAGAGCCTCCGCGAGATTTTTTTCAACAACGTGCGGCTGTTGAAGAGCGACATGCTGGCGAGTCCGGAGAGGTTGCGCGTTGATCCGCTCGAGGCCTTCGTGGGTCGGACTACGGTCACCGACGCATACACGCGCGAAGAAGAGGGAGGCTTTGAGTTCATCTGCCGGCACACGCTGCTCCGCCCGCGCGACTTGATGACCATTGGCGAGCGCCTGGCCGCGCTCCGTCCACATGAGCGGCGCAGCGAGCTCCGCTTCAAGGAAGTCGTGCACCAGGCCGCCACCGAAATCGCCTACGAGTACCTGGCCGAAATCGCTCCGCATATTGGCAACCTGGAGCTCGAACAGCTGCTGCGGCGTCTCCCCGGCAATGTGTTGTCCCGCGAGGAGATCGAGATGCTCTTCGTCGAGCATAGCCTCGCGACGGGCGGCGAGGAGAAGCACGTCTTCTGTGCGCTCTACCGTGTGGGCCTGCTCGGTTACGTCCATTACGACCACGTGCGCGGCGAGTGGGCACAGCGATTCCTGCGGCCAGGCGAGGCGACCCTGGAACCTGACGGCATGCTCCCACAGGCGACGCACTACCTGCTCCACCCCGTCCTGCACGACGTGATCGGACGGCTGAATCCGACCTATCTGCAGCGCGTGGATCGGGCGAACATCGTGGGCTATGCCCGGCCATGGCGCGAAATGGAGAGTGCGGCCGGTCCCACCACCGTGCACGCGTTTTGCGTACTCAAAGGGGACGTGTACGGGTTTGGCCGCCTGATGCACGCTCGCGCCGCTGCCCCGGTCCGGCAGGCATTGGAAGATGCCGTACGCCACTGGGCCCGCGGGGCGGCCGTTGCCGAGACCGGGTCTGGAGATTCCGTGTTGATCGCCCACGACGATCCGCTGACTCTGGCGCAGACCGCCCGGCATATCATGGACGACGTGTACCAGGCCACCGGTCAGCCTCTCCTGCGCATAGCCCTGCACTACGGTGAGGTGCAGATGCAGGCGGGCGCCGGCGATGCACCGCCGATGGTCGTCGGAGGCGACGCCGTTCTATGCGCGAGCCGGGTCGAGCCCCATGTGCTGCCCGGACAAATCTGGGCGACGGAGGAGTTCCGCCAGCAGCTCGCGCGGAAGCCGTCGCTATGGCGCACAACAAAGGTGACGTCGCCTGACGGCAGTGACCGCTTCAACGTCAAGAAAGAAGCAAGGGCGGAACCGGATCTGTGGGTCCGGCTTTATCGACTCGAGTTCTAGCCGAGCTTTGAACAGAGACTTGCGTTTGCGCGCCTCTACAATTCCGCCGTCCCCTGCATCACCGGCACGCAACTGCCGGCCACAGTTGCCAGCACCGGTCCTTCCGCGGTCTTGCGTGCGGTGGCGGTGATTTGGCTGGGACGGCCCATCTCGATACCCTGCTCGATATCATAGGTGAGATCGACATTCTCGCCCGGCGCCAGCGAGGTCAGCAGCGCGGCGAGCGCGGCATTTGCACTGCCCGTGGCAGGGTCCTCCAGCGTGCCGCCAAGCGGGGCGAACATGCGTGCCCGGAGCCGCGTCCCATCGCCCTCGCGCCAGGCATACAGGTGCAGCGCGAAGTGTCCCGCCAGACTGGGAAACTGTGCCGCGGCGGAACGGAACGCGGCAAGGTCCGGGCTGGCGCGCGACAGCGCTTCCACGCTCGCGACTTCGGCGATGACGAACGGTATGCCGACGGATGCAACGAGCGGCGTGTGTGCGTTGGTCGCGATATCCTCGGGCCGCAATCCCGCGCAGGCGGCCACCACCTCCTCCGGAATGCCGATATCGATCGACAGCGCGCGAGGCGCAGAAATGCGCGCGCCGCCGATTGATCCGTTGGCATCGCGCAATATGTGCACGCGCACGAGACCCGCGGGTTCCTCGAACACCAGATGTTCGGGCGGCTTGTCCATCCGCCGCGCCAACACATACCCGGTGCCGACATTGGGATGCCCCGCGAACGGCAGTTCGGCACGCGTGGTGAAGATGCGGACCCGTGCGTGGTTCTGCGGATTGTCGGGCGGCAGCACAAAAGTCGTCTCGGACAAATTGAACTCTGCCGCCAGCGCCTGCATCTGTTCCGCGGTCAACCCGCGCGCGTCGGGGAAGACCGCCAGCGGATTGCCGCCGAAGCGCTGCTCGGTGAATACATCGACGGTGACGAACTCATATACCGGCATGACGGACCTCTTTGCTCAGCTTGCGGCAATTTGCAGTCGGTTCGCCGCGCGCACGCGGCCAATCAACGGCAGTAGATCGTACAGCTCCGGCCCATCGGCCTCGCCGGTGAGTGCCAGGCGCAACGGCAATGCAAGAGTATCCCCCTGGCGGCCGGTCGCCTGTTTCACCGCATCGGTCCATGTCGTCCAGACCGCGGTACTCCACGGCTCCGGAGGCAACCTGTCCAGTGCCAAGTGCAGGAATTCGCGTTCGCCCTCGATCACCGGCGGCACTATGGTTCCGGCGACCACATCCCACCAGCCGCGCGCCTCGGTCAAGCGATCCAGATTGCGGCGCACCGCGAGCCAGAATGTCTCGGTCGCGCCGGACGGCAGGCGGTCCGATACAGCGGCGAATGGCAGATGCCGCAGTGCGCGACGATTCAACGCGAGCAGGTGCGTCGCATCGAACCCCGTGCCAAATTGTGCAAAGTTGAAGCCTTCCATCAGCTCCGACATCGGCGGCGGCGGCTCGTCCTGCATTCCGGGTCTCGCCAGATACGCCGCGAGGCACGCAGCCTCGATGCCATCGTTGCGCAGGCTGCGAAGCGTGAGCCGCTCCAGCCGCTTGGACGGCCTCTCTGCGCCGGTATCGGCAAACATTGGCAGATGCGCCACGCCGAGGGGTCGCGGATCGACACCGAGCGCAGCGAAGATGTCAAGTTGGATGGCGGTCCTGGTGACCAGGTCGTCCGTGCGAATCATGTGAGTGATACCGGCGTCGATGTCGTCAGCCACCGAGGTGAATGTATTCAGCGGCATTCCATCGGCGCGGATCGCGACCGGGTCGGAAAC
>Ga0210402_10001388_pt1 | contig 25017 bp, 23 predicted proteins | sample IncBWC7MmetaG_FD_161055 | JGI IMG/M metagenome (GOLD analysis project Ga0210402, IMG submission 161055) | Forest soil microbial communities from Barre Woods Harvard Forest LTER site, Petersham, Massachusetts, United States - Inc-BW-C-7-M | ecosystem: Environmental > Terrestrial > Soil >... | reverse complement strand
CCCAGTCCCTGTGCCTTCTTGCGCATGCGTTGCACAGCTTCCATGAGATCACTCTGTTGCGCCAGGAATGCGTTGCCCAGATCCGTAGTCCACTGGATGTCATCCGCCAGTCGCTTGACCACGTCCGGCATCGCGGCCATGCCTTGCACGCTGGGATCCCAAGGCTGCTTTTGCACAGCGTCGGCCAGGGCTTTGTCCTTCAGGCTGCTGTTTTTCTGCAACCATTGTTGGAGCTGAATGAGTTCCAATGGGTAAGTCGATGCCGCAAACACCTGCGCAAGCATGGGGTCGGGATAGAGCGCAATCGGCGCAACCAGCGAATCAAGCTGATCCGGCGGGATTTTCGGGGCATCTTCTTGGCCCGCTTCAGCGGTCTTCTCTTGCGCCTGTGTCTGACTCGCCGAAAATACTTCTCCCTGAAAAAGAAGCACAGAACACAGAACGGCGATACCGTTTTGCGCGATTTTCCAGAAAAGCTTTGCTGCAACGGTTTTCTTTGACATGCCCGGACCTTCTCTCTGAACTCAGCCTTCCCGAATTTGCGGCACGGCCGGGTCTCCTTTAATCCCTGAAGGCGGCACCAAACGTTCTCCCTTCTAACCTATCGCCTTCCGTACGGGCGGTGAGGAGGAGCCCATAGATGCCTTGACCCTCCTTCCCGTGAGCTGTCTAAACTCCGAGCTTCACTCGGAGCAACTTGACTCCGAGGGCAGCACAGAGGCACAGAAGTCCGAGCAGGCCAACCAGAGGCAGATTGCTCCCGGTCTTCGGTAGTTCTGCGGGAGTAGCAGCGGCTGGTGCTTCGGCCGTGGGCGCTTCTCTTGTCGCGACAAGGATCGGCACATCGGCTGGCGGAGCCGGTGGAGGGGCGGGCATTGTTCCCGTTATTTTCCTATGCTGGGATACCACTGTCTCTGGCTCTTCGACGATTTTGGTTGCGGTGACGATCATTCCCTTCTTCAAACCAAAAGCATCTACCATCTGGCCGTTTATATTGAATTCCTGGCCCTTGGGAATCTTGAATGACTGGTTGGTGCCATCTTCCAGATGCAGAATCACAGAGCTTGGCGGCGAAACGTGCCACACCTTGCCGGTGACGTTCTGGACGGTCGTTACTACTTGCGGAGTCGAGACGGTCGTGATGGTGTGGTGTAGATGCATGCCCGGCTTCAGTTCATGAACGCCAACTTGCCTGCCGTCGACATCAATCTTGACGCTGTCCGGCACATTGGGGATGTGCCGAATGCTTCCATCGTCCATTTTGATTAACAGGTCGTTGCCCTCCACAAGCACAACTTCCCCGTGCTCGACGGTGACCTCCTTTGTGGGATGCCCGGCCGTGGTGGTCTTTTGCGTTTGTACTTGCGCACAGGAAACGTCTGAGAGAGCAGCACAGATCACTGCAGTCCCCAACACGAACCCTGCCTTCATCCAATGGCTTCCTGAGATCATTGCTCCTCCTCCGTAATTGAATTGATCGAAGATTGTTTGGATACTATTTTCCCGTTCTCACTTAGTTCACTCTCTGTCTCGGCTTCCTGCATTTTCTGCCAAAAGCTTGGTTGCCCAGATCTCGTAAGATTGCTTGAACCCGTGATCGAACCGTGGACGACGTAGCGCAATGGTGCACTGCCAACGAAATAGAAGGGGTAGCAGGTTACAAGTGTAAGAGCGGGCTTTGATCGGGGCCCCAGCACAGAAACGTTCTCTGGCGGAACGATGAGAATCTCGTTCACAACGTAACGAGAGTTTCCATTCCCGGTATGGAGATCCATCGTGTCCCCAAGGTGAAGCTCTTTGAGCCCTCGGAAGAATCCCTCGCGATGTCCAGCAATCCCGACATTTCCGATTCCGCCAGGAGCGGCCGTGTTTTCAAGGTGTCCAATACCGCGATTCAATGGCAGATCGTCACTACCCTCGAGCAATGGGACTTCAAGCCCGATCGACGGAATCTTGAGTACTCCGAACGGGGGCGGGATATTGCCGAGTAGGCGGCTCTGGTACACTTCAATCCGTTCTTTAGACCAAAGATGACAAGCTGGGGCTCCGGCTTTCCACGAAGTGGAATTTTGGGACCCGCTCGCAATGCTGGACATTTGTTTTCGCGAAAACTCCCCCAATGCCCCACGCGAGTAGCTCACTCTATAGACACGCACGGCGCTGTACATAGAAGCAAGAAATAAGCCGAAGAGCAGCAGAAGCCCGAATCCGCCGAGATTCTTCATCATATCGCCGCTATGCATAGGATGAGCCGCCCGAAGCGGTCAGCAGCATTCTCCCGCCCGTTTCCTGGCGCGAACTTCGCTTCACTTACTTGTTTAGGTCGTTCCCGTTGCTACGGCAACTAGGGGAATCCCTAGCCAAGAATGGTGCTTCGCAAACGAATTTTAACGGTCAATGAGAGGAGGAAGAAACATAGGACACGTCCTCCAGAACCGCATAAATCGCAGAAATCAGGTGGGCTTTCATTTTGGACTTTGAAACAAATCCTCGAGCTCCTGCCTCCAAACAAGCATTGACGAATTCCTGGCTGGAATGAATCGTGAGAAATACAAATTTAGCGGTTGAGCCGGATTGTACAAGTTTCTGGACGGCTTCGATTCCGTTCAAAACCGGCATGGTAATATCTACGATGATTACATCCGGCTTGAGCCGCAGAGCCTCAGACACTAATTCGTCTCCGTCCATCGCGGTCCCCACGATATCGAAAAGTGGGCGAAGAAGATCACTTTCAGCTTCGAGCAATTGAGCATGATCATCGGCCAAGAATACGCGCGGGCGAATCAACAGCTGCCTCCGATCCCGACGAACATGCATCAAGCTTATGGCACGGCGGGGGTCGGCCGTTCAGGGTGAACTCTCGAAAGTAATCGTAGTTACGTTGTGGAATGCTGCGCTACTGGGGGAATCCCTAGGCGCGTAAGGCGAAGGAGCTCCTAAACCTTTCCATGTCTGGCTTTGGTGTCGTGCACCGGTTCGGGATTCAATGAGATAAGGCCATGCTTCAGGGCGAGCAGCACCAGATCTGCATTGCTCTTAATGCTGAAGGACTGCATGATATGGCGCTTGTGGAATTCCACGGTCTTTTCGCTCAAGTGGAGAAGGTTCGCAATTTCCTTCAGGGAGCGTCCTTCCCCGATCAGCTGAACAACTTCTCTCTGCCGGGGCGAAAGTTCCTTTGAATACTGGCGCGCCCTGGCCTTTGCCTCCACCCAGTCTTCCGATCGCATCTTGGGAGTTACGTATGGCTTGCCATGCAAAACGTGCTCAATCGCCACCTGTAGTTCCGGGCAGGCGGAATGCTTCAGCACAAAAGCGATTGGTCCGAGTTCGAGCGCGGCTGCAGCAAGATTGGGATCGTCTAGCATGGTCAAGAAAATGAACTTGATGCTCCGATCTTGCTCGCGGATCTTGCGTGCCGCATCTAGTCCATTCAGGATGGGCATCCCCACGTCGACAACAATTACATCCGGCCTCAGCCTTATTCCTTCTTTCACCATCGCACGGCCTTCCGAGACCAGTCCGACGATGGTGTACGTCTTCTCCAAATAAGCTCGGAGAGCCTGCGCAAACATCTCATGGTCATCAGCGATTAAGACACGTAAAGCGGACCTATCCGGGGACACTACTTGCATGGGACTCGGCCTTTCTGGACTATCGGAGCCGAAATCTGACAGGCGAATACTTTGGGCGGGAGTAACGCTTCTGAACGCGCCATTTAATACCGTGGACGGTGCTATCCTGAGATCTCCGTTACACTTCCCGCGAGGCTCGTCAGATAGCCACACACTAAACCATCGAGTCTATCTTTTCAACAGTTTCTTGTTGGCCGCTTCGGGCCGACCCCACGGTCCGGTTGGGTCGAGCAATAGAGTTTGAGAGCACTCTAGTGCTTCACAAGTTCTGGCTTCGGTTGGTGCGCCACCCAGGCCTCAACTGCTGTTCCTTTTCCTCGTTCCGAATGAATCGCGAATTTTCCTCCCAGAAAGTGCACACGTTCTTCCATACTGCGGACACCCAGGCCACTTTTCTTATCTAACTCGTTCACATCAAATCCGCAGCCGTAATCGCGTACGGAGACATATAACTTGTCACCCTGTTCACGCAATGTCACTTGTACTTTGTTTGCTCCACTATGCTTCCTTGAGTTTCGAAGCCCCTCCTGGACGATACGGAATAAACACAGGGCCATGTCGGGATGAACGGAACTCACAATCGTGTCTGAGGAAAAATCTATTTTCACATTCTGCTGGGCAGCAAACTCCCTGCAGAGAGCACTAATCCCCGTGGCGAGTCCCAATCGCTCCAGCGAGGCCGAATGGAGGCGGTGAGACATCATGTGAAGATCGGCTCCCAGCTCGGCGGCAGAATCCAGTAGCGTGCGCACTTGCCGGTCAGTTTCCTGCGGCAAAGGAGGGATTGCCTCCGCGACATTCTCCAATCCCAGGGCGAGCACCGCTAATCTCTGGCTGAAGTCGTCGTGGAGTTCCGAAGCTAGCCGGCTTCGCTCGGCTTCGGCTGCCGTAATCAGCATGCCGCTTAGCTCTGTTTGTTTATCCCTGGCCAGACGTAGTTGCTTTCGGCTGTACAGGAGATAAACAGCAATGGCGGAAAGTACCGCAATGATTGGGATGCAAATAACCCAAATCCATTTGGTACGCTCCCAAAGACTTGGTTCGCGAAACAAAACAACACTTCCCGGAGGAAGCCGATTCTCTGGTATGTGCCAGCGTTGCAAAGCCTTCCAGTCAAACACATACCCACTCGGCAGGCTCTCGATGGGTATATCCTGGGCTCTCTTTCCCTCTAGTAGCTCCGAAACAATCCGCGCGGTGATTTTGCCCTGTTCTCGGAATCTCATCAAATCTCCGCCGACGATTCCATGCCCCAGGTACGTATCGGACATACCAAACACAGGGGCATTGGCAACATCCGCAATCATTGGAAGCGCCCTCGTCGCATTAATGAACTTGTGCCCCACGGCATCCTGGAAAAACGAGACGTAGACCACCACGGTTTGCTCGGGAAGCCCCCGGACGCGTCCGAGCAATTGGTTCATCTCGAGGTCGGTCATGTAGACCAAGTCGAGTTTTGAGGCAAGCGAGGCGATGTTTGTCTTTGTTATGGAAACTGCCGTTGTGTCGAAGGCTGTAGTCCCTCCGATGATGACGACGTGGCGCGTTGCCGGGAATAACCGCAACGCTGCCTCAATTGTTTTTGTAGGTTCGAATTGCGTCCATGTCCCCGTAAAGCGCGAGTCGAGCCGTGGATTGCCAGCGAATTCGGCAGCACTGCCACAAATGACGATGGGCACATCCAGAAACATAGTTTGGGTGTAATTTGAGAGGAAGTTGATTGAGTCCGGTCCCACAGCTACGACCGCATCCAACTTGTAAGCGCCATATTTCTTGACTAGCCAGTCCCTGATTTCTGCGCGCGAAGGTCTATCAGGCGAAGAGATCAGATCAAGATTCTCCGAGTGGAATTCGACATGCAGGTTTTGCGTCTCCTGCACCCCTTCGACGATCTGTTGGGTGATAAAGTCTGTAAGCGGATGCGAGAGGCCCACCTCATTGATGATCAGGACATGTTTATCGGCCGAAATCTGCGCGCCGATAGGGATGGAAAGTACTGTCGAAAGGATAATGAGTGAAAGCAGTGGAACAAAGTTCGATCTCATTAGCGATCCACAATAGGACGGAGAGAGGAACATGCGCCAACCGCCCCCATAAGTCATTTTCGCGCCTCCAATTAAGGCGAAACCCAGCCTTTCCACACCAACGGGATGAGCCGCGCATGGACTTGTATGTTGCGAAGTCAGCGGCTCCGTGTCATTTTCGTTTGGCGGGGCCGAATTTCAGCACCGGTTGCAATCACTTTTGCTTGGGCGGAAAATTCTTCAATAGTTTCGTGACAGCCTTGCCGATGTTCTTTTCTTTCTTCTCTGGCTTGGCCTTGGGGTCCAGGGTTTTGGACGCAACCCCCCGCCAAATGAGCTGTTTCGTGGCAGGGTCGTACATGCTAAGGTCCAGCTGGCCAATGTAGACTGTCGATGTCGAGCCATACGTAGTGGTGGAGTTCATCCCGCCACCATACCCGTACCATCCTCCACCCCAGCCGGGACCATAGCCCCACCCCGTGTTGTACGACGTGAATTGTTTCTCGGTGCCAATCGCTGTCTGATATCCAAGATAGAGGTCGGCGGTTTCGCCATCTGTTTTCGTCAACCCTTTTGTGGCAAGTTCGGCATCAACGGCAGCCGTTATCCGTTTGCCGGTCAGCTCATCGGGCTGGTCGGCGCCCTTGACAGACACCCATTTATAAGTTTTGTATTTAGAGAAATCTTTGTCCTTGTCGTAGTCGTAGCGAACATCTTGAGCCACGGCGGCTGGGATGGTTACCAACAGCAGAGCAATAGCAAGAAAGATATGCTTCTTCATACTTCTGCCTCCTTTTTGATTACTTTGACTGGACCGGAGAATTTTCAGACTTCCATGCTGAATTCCATATCCGTTTCAGGCGACGGTTTGTCGTAGCACCTTCTACCCACTTCCAACGCAACCGGCGTTCGATCGACGCTTTCGAAGCTAACATCGCATACAGTGGCGATGCACCTAGGGAAAATCCTAGTCCATACATTTCCTCTTGAATTGCTTCGGCTTGTTATACATCAGTGCCCAGACTGGGCCGGCTTCTCAGAATTTGCAGCCGCCCTTTAGTTACACAGCGGAGTATGAATGAGAGCAGCCATCACAATGTTTTGTTCCAACGTTTTGTTCCAACGAGAACCTTCGTTCTCTCGATCCCTCCGAACGCTCCTAGGGATTCTCCTAGTTGTTCAGGCATGAAATCAGACCTAGTTTCCCCTGAACTAGGTCAATTGCTTTCCGCGACCACTCGGTCGTCAGAGTAACCCGTTGGGAAGAAAGACATAAGCAAAGGCACCCAGTCTCAAAGGAGTTCCTAAATGAAGGTAGGGTTGCGTTAATCCTCAGCCAGAGCAACTTCCAGTACCAAGCCTGAATTCTGTTCCGCTTTTAGATGGGAACTGGGTTAGCGAGGAGCAGGGTGATCCGGCTGCGCAGGAAACGGACGCGCAGTTGGCAGGCAAATCATCAACCTGTTGCGCGCGTGCGTGCGCGATCGGCTCCTCGATTGGACAGAGAGATCAAGAGTGGAGGTAGTCATGAATTCGAGGCGAACGCTTCTAAGTGCAACCTTCCGGTACGTGCTGACGATCGTATGCACGATTGCACTGATTCCAGGCGACGCGTTTGCGTATACGCCCTCGCTTAGCTCTGTACAAGCCTCCCCACCGGTGAATCAGGCTGTGAAGATACCGCCCGACCAACTGGACTCTCTCGTTGCCCCCATTGCCCTTTATCCAGATCCGATGCTGGCCCAGACCCTCGCGGCTTCCACATATCCTCTCGAACTCATCCAACTTCAGCAGTGGCTGGCAAAGAATCCTGGACTGAAGGATAAAGCACTCGCCGATGCTGTCGCCAAGCAGCCCTGGGACCCAAGCATTCAAGCCTTAGCCGGGCTGCCTGAAGTGGTGAAGCGCCTGGCAGACGACATTCAGTGGACCACTGATCTCGGCAACGCATTCCTGGCGCAGCAGAACGATGTGATGGATGCCGTGCAGCGCATGCGCAAGAAGGCTCAGGACACCGGGAATTTGAAATCGAGCGAACAACAGAAGGTAGAAACCAGGGTCATCGAGAGCAAAACTGTAATCGTAGTCGAACAGGCCAATCCACAGGTCGTGTATGTGCCGTCTTATGATCCTGTCGTGGTGTACGGCCCGCCGGTTTATCCTTACCCACCCATTTACTATCCGCCGTACGGATACTATGCGGCGGGAATGGCGATTTCTTTCGGCGTAGGCGTGATGATGGGTGCCTTCTGGGGCGGTGGCTGGGGTTGGGGATGCGGCTGGGGCGGCAACAACGACATCACCATTAACCGCAACAACAATTTTAACCGTAACTCGAATATTGGCGGCGGCAACAACATTGGCGGTGGCAACCGTCCATCCCAACAACCAAGCCGGGGTGGCGGCGGTCGCGGCGATAATGCCAGTTGGAAGCACAATCCACAACATCGCGGCGGCGCCCCGTATCGAGACCGAACTACGGCGGACAGGTTCGGTGGTACGGCGCGTGGTGACTCCCTATCCAACCGCCAGGCTAATGCCCGGCAACAGGTTGGCCGACAGGGTGGCAATCTGCCAAGCAACCGGGCCGGCGGCGCTGGTGTCAGTAACCGGGCAGCTGGTGGGGGTGGAGCGGCCAATCGGGCCGGCGGAGGAGGTGCGGACCGCATCGGTAGCCGGGATCTCTCGCGCGGCGGCGGTGGAAACCGGGACGCCTTCGGTGGCGGTTCCAGAGGTTCCAAGGGATACAACGGATCGAGTGCGCAGGCCAGTAGCAGCCGCGGTTCCTCCAGCATGGGATCTCGCGGTGGAGGCGGGGGCGCTCGTGGTGGCGGTGGTGGGCGCCGCAGGTAGGCGGCGGTTTCGCGGAAGTCGAACTATAGGAGCAGAGCATGAAAGCAACATTTGCAAATCGAAGTCTCCACGGACTTCTCTTCGTCGTCGGCGTAACTGCGTGTTTCTGTTTATGCGCACCGCATCTTTCCGTTGCACAGCAAACCGCAGCGGACAAAGCTCCGGCTACCTCGGCCCCTGCGACAGGAGCAACGAGCTTTGCTACTCCACAGCAAGCTGCCGATGCGCTGGTGGCGGCGGCCGAGAATTTTGACGAGAACGTTCTCCAACAAATCTTCGGACCCGGCGGCGACGATATCTACCTCACCGGGGAATACCCGCAGGACCGGAAGCGATCCGCTGACTTCGCTGCGGAGGCTCGCGAAAAGAAAACTGTTTCCGTGGATCCCAAAACCGGAAACCGCGCATTCCTTCTCGTGGGCGACGAGGACTGGCCATTCCCCGTGCCAATCGTGAAGCTGGGCGCCAGATGGGCATTTGATGCCAAAGCAGGCCGGCAGGAACTCCTCTATCGTCGCATCGGAAGCGATGAATTGGACGCCATTGATATCTGCCACGGCTACGTAGAAGCACAGCACGATTACGCATTCCAGAAGCGGGAGGGCTACGACGTGAACCAGTACGCGCAGCGCATCATCAGCACCACCGGCAAACAGGATGGCCTGGCATGGCAAAACCCGGACGGAAGTTGGGGCGGGCCGATTGGCGAAAAAATTGCCCGTGCGATCGAGCAGGGCTACTCCCCCAGTGCGGAGCCATACCATGGCTATTTCTTCAAAATCCTGAAGGGGCAGGGACCCGCCGCGCCGCTCGGAGAAATGGACTTCGTGGTGAAAGGCCTGATGATCGGGGGCTTCGCCCTGGTGGCTGCGCCGGCCGAATACGGGGTAACAGGAGTAAAGACCTTTATCGTCAGCCATGACGGTGTTGTCTACCAGAAGGATTTTGGACCGGCAACTCTCAACGAATTTGCGAAAATTGAGCGGTTCAATCCGGATAGTTCCTGGAAAGTGGTATCGGATGAGTAATGGAAAGAGCTGCAAAACAACGGCGTTCTCGAAAAGGAGTCCTCTATCTCGCCCACACTAGAAGCAGGCGGAAAAAGTCAGCGCCTTCTCGATGCGATCATTGCCGAAGATAGAACGTCCCGTGGACCAATAAACCGAAGGTCTCGCCCTAGAGCCCAGGTCTAGTAGACTCACCGATTTCTTGGGGTTCGCTGGCGATCGGCAGGGCTTTCAACTTCTCCAAATCACTCAGTACTTTTTGCCAACCCTTCGGATCTTTTTTGGTCGCGAAGTCCCTCTCGAGGTTCGAGTAATAGGACAGAATGTCTTCACGTAAAGATTCCGAAATTGCTTTGCCGCTGATCATGCCCAACAATTTCGCATAGGTTTCATCCGTGAGTCTGTAGGCAGCCGGCCCGGTTAGTCCGCCGGTGTCGAGGTTGTTGTTGGGTAATTGGAGTCTGCCTTCGCCCTCTGCGAGAAGCAACAATCGGTAATGCTCCAGGCTCTCGTTGAAACTGTGCATATAGATCTGTTCTACAGCGGGTGGTGGTGGATGAAACGCGAAGGCGCTGAAGGGGCCGATTTTGGGCACCAGGCGCAAAAGGAACGCCTTAATTCGGGCAAAGAAACCCGGCTTCTCGTAAACGTCGCCCCACTCCTTGCGGTACCCGGAATTAGAAATGTTGTAGATGAATTTTGTTTTGGTCTCGGAGGGGTGGCCATTCTGAATCTCTCGCCTCTTGAGATGCCAGGCTACTTTTGTCGAACGCGGAATAACGGTGGATACAGCGCGGCGATAGGTGCCAATGGCTAGATCCACGCTAAAAAAAATGCTCGCCATGTCGACCGAGTATGCTTTTGCGAACGCTCTTTCCAAATCAGGCTTGGCAACTTCAAAACCGATAAAGTCGTGGTAGGCCTTCGGCGCGTAGTTTCCTTCCGCTACTTGGTCCACATCGAAGCCAAACTCCACCTTCATGTGTGCAGAGGGCTTTTCTTCGTACGTAACGATTGGTCCATACTTCTTTGCCAGGTCGGGATACATCATTGCCACTGCACGATTGGTAGCCAGCGGATGACCGGAAGCGTCAGCCGCATAGTGTGCAAGCGCACCCAGCGCAAACGCGTATTCGTTTAGATCTCTGGATTCTTCAATCAAGGCGAGAACGAAATATCCACTTCGGACATAGTGCGCTAAATCACTGAAGTACGAGTTGCCGAATGGATAGTAGCCCATGTCCTGGATAATTGCGCCCCCATAGGCATACGCGTGGGCTTGCAGCAATTGTTCCGGCGTCGCATCGGGAAACCGTTTCAAGAGCACGGGAACGATGCTCTCTTTCCACGCGGCGTCGATAATCGCTTCGTGCGTCAGAACGGAATAACCTGAACAGCGGGGGGAACAGTACGTGCCTAAGATAAGTGTGAGAACAACAAGCACACGGAGTAAGCGCGACTTGAATCCATAACGAATCAGCATTCTGAGTGTACCGAAACTCTGCAACCAGGAGTAGTCCCAGCATGTGTTGTCCGAGTAGGAGGGGACTCGGGGTGCCATTGGGGGCAATGGAAGTCCCCGAGCCCGTCTGTGTTCATGGTCGGGTGGGGTTACGCCGACCGCGTTCGTGTGAACTATTGTTGACTTTTTAGTCTTATCCCCGTTCTCAATCAACTAGGGGAATCCCTAGGGAATCATTCAAGAACTTCCCGTTATTGTCGGGTTTGGCCTTGACTGACAAGGGAGCCATTGCGATAAGCAGTTTTCGACGTAGCTTAAGGTTTGCTAGCAGGCCCATACTTGCGTCGTTCCGTTGAGGTCCGAGGTGCGGCGGTGAACTACGAACCCGGGAAAACCCTTAGTCTTTCTACCGCATGTTATTCAGTTTGATCGCAGCGAACAAGCAGTAATTCGCAAGAACAAACTGATCAAGCGGAGAGAGCCGAGGAATGAGGCGAATTCAGTTGGCAGAAATAATTAGCTGGGTGTCCGCGTTGCCGCACATTCCATAGACCGTGCCAGGAGTGCAAGCCCCTGCGGAATAGGTGTAACAGCCGGGATGCTTAGCGGTGACAGTAATCGGGCGATCGGCGCCGCCAATGATGGCGCCTGAGTGGTTGAAGGGATCGGTACTGCCGAAGTCGATGACGAATCCAGTGTTCTTGGAACTGGTCATGAAGGGGGCAAGTCGTGAGTGCCGCATCTAGTCAAGCAAAGGCCTCGCCTTATTTGTCTTGTCGCTCGGATTGATCTTGATCAATCCCTAACTGGCCTGGATCGGACACGATAGAAGTGATTGTATCGATTGAGCACGTCAAATCCATTGTCGCTTTTCTCAATCCGGGCGATGCCTACTGCATCGGTGAAGTGGTATGTCATTGTCCAGATGCCCCGTGAAGCAGCGGCAACTGGGATGCAATCTCAAGATTAATCATCATGCTGATTCGCTCATCAAGTTGAAAAAAGGTAGCGGCCTTCTTGCCTGGCAGGGCGTCCTTCAGGAGGAGAAAGTACTTGGAGCGCAAATGAACCACTTTTTCATCGACTTCCAGCCAACGCCGCATGAAAATCAGCGCGTCCTCGTTTGACATCGAGCGCCAGTTCTGCGCGTAGGAATGGATCATTTCGAATTTCTCATCATTAATCGCTTGCAGTTCTTTCGAGTACTTTTGGTAAACAGCCCAGAACTTGACGGCTTCCGATTCCGTCATGGGTAAGTTCTCCGCGATCAATTTCTGCTTTTGTTTCCGGAGGTCTTGCCGCATCAACTCTAATTCCTGCGGTGAGATTCCCTGCAGTGTCATTCGTGGTTGAGGTGCATTCTGATCGTGTATTTGCGCATACAGCCCCCCGCCAAGAAAAAGACAGGCTCCCGAGAGTCCCACGAGCGCGAATCCCAAATATTTTTTCAATGGCTTTCTCCGTCAGTGACCGACGCGCGGCCGCACTGGCCCCTGGTCTGCGCGAATCTTGCACGAACCCAGCTCAGAATCGTAGGTCGTTGAACGAGCGAAGCAGGGGTACTTGACGCTGAGGATTCGGACTCTTCCAAGCTTCGTACTTCGGTGTTGTCGAGTCTTTCAGAGTGAAGTTCAAGGCGGCCGGAGAGAGTTAAATGCCTGGAACTACAGTTGCTGATAGGAACCCAAAACACATCTTCCAATACATACCTTGTTTTTCCCTGAGGGCAACAAATTGCCGTCGACAATCGGGGCTTTGTCTTCTCCTTCATTTTTTGCTTCGTCTTGTGTCGCATCTATTTCGCTCTCTCCCATTGGCACGCAGGCTGCCTGAATTGCTCCGTCATTCCAGCCTTAGGCCCTGACACCAGAATTCGGCAATAATTTGGCAACTCCCGGACCGGTGAAATCCTTTTAGAACGGCCGAGCCAACAAATCGTCCTCAGTCCAGTCTCAGCTTCATGCGCGCTTAATGGCATGTACCATCATCGGAATATTGCCCTGCCGCCGCCATTACTCCGAGCGAACGGCCGCAAGTTATGATCCGCTTGTTTAGGTCATCGTGCTGGAGGGCATCCGGCGCAATGTAAGTCAGATTGGCCCGCAGGTTGACATATTTGTCACTCAATTTCACCATCATCTGAAATTCGTTGCTTAATAGCTGGTAGGCACCGCGATCGGAAGCTGTACTGGCAGCGACCGAAGCTATATGCAGATTTGTTGCCGCATTCGCGCGATATGGCGCGAACAAACCGGCGGAGAGAGGGATTCCATTTTGGATAGCACTCTCGAGTGCGGCGTGCCATTCTCGCAGAGTAGACATCTGCTCAATTCCCGCGTTCAGAAAATCCCTGGAGAATCCGGGACTCGGTGACGTGCCCTGTTCCGGCGCAGTTGCGGGCGCCGGCAACGATGTTGTGACAGTTGTGGCCGGAGTGTTGCTCGGCGAACCTATTGGGACACTGAGGGCGATCATCTTCCCAGAAGAACTAAGCGAACCCTTCAAGGCATCTGCCAAAGCTTCCAGGCCAACGTAGGCATGGCCATTCACCTGAATCAGCGGCACCTCTGTCGATCGCCCATTGATAATGAGTTTGTGTCTTTGGCTAGAGCTCTGTGAACACAGAACCGCAGGAAGAATTAGAAGTACTGCTGCTAGACACGACACGACGGAAGGTTTTCGACTCATGTGTCGGCTCCTTACAATCAACATCGCCAATCCAAACAGTGCCATTCTCTAAGCAATGGGCCCACGAACCTTAAATACCAGCGTGAACAATGCTACCGCTTCATATCCCAAGAGGCCGGGCTCGGCCAAGAGATGGGAGCCGCCTTTCCGGATACTGACCGCCTCTTATCGCTCAGTAAGTACTTTTTAGACCTACTTTCGCTGTCGAACAACTGGGGAAAACCCCAGTCTCGAAATTAGACCCACAAGTAGCGGCTGGAAGGCTGGCCTGCAAATCCTTTAAAACTGGATGCTTCACCTAATTGCTCCAGAGCAATTTCGTAACTGTTCTAGTGCAACGACGGCTCACGTCCGCCATGAAATCCTAGAGTAGGAACAAAGCTAAGAACTGCAAGGTAGCTCTTCCCTGGCCCTACTCCCTCCGCAAAAGGAAAATAGAAATGTCCGTTGTACAAATTCTTATAGTCGATGATTCTGTGCCTTGGCAGCGCTTCGTGCAAAGTCGGCTTGAAGCAGCGCCCGGACTCAAGGTCATCACCGCCGCAGCCGATGGATCAGAAGGTGTTCAGAAGGCCAGCGAAATACAACCTGACGTGGTCTTGATGGATGTCTCTCTGCCTGGGATGAATGGTATTGAGGCGGCGCGCCAAATTCGCAGGATTTCTCCCGGTTCCAAAATCCTCTTCGTGAGCATGCTGAATGAACTCGATGTCATCCAGGCGGCCTTTGAAGCTGGCGGTTCTGGCTACGTTCTCAAGTGGGATGCTGGCAGAGACCTTATCCCTGCTATCGGGGCCATTCTCCTTGGCCAGCGGTTTGTCAGCTACAGCTTGGCGGGCTGGCATGGAAGTTCCAACCCCGAGAGCAAAAGTTGATGTCCTTGCAGACCACGAAGCAAAGGAAGGGCATGCTATCGAGAGAGGTGCCGAGATAGAGTAGCGAAATGAATTCGCACGCTTCTGACCATCCGAACCACGATTTGCCGGGAGGATAGGGCCATTAGGGATCAGACCACCTGGAGAAAGAACCTTTCTGGAGAGCGGAGGAGAATTTTCCCCCGATGCTTGCGAACCGCGCCTCGTCGCTGCCAATCACTGATCATACGGCTAGTGGTGTATGGCGTGATATTCGCCGAGTTGGCTAATTCTTCGTTGGTCACATCGATCTCGACGCCTCCGGAGACTTTTTCGCCGATGCTATTTGCCAACCCAAATAGGACATAAGCGAGCCTTTCCTGCGCATTCTGGGATATCAAGACTCCGTGTGCAGCGACATACCAGGAGAAATAATCCATGGCAGTGAGAAGTGTGTTTTCCAGCAGTATAGGAAATCGTTGTGTGAGGGAACGAATCGCCGAGCGCTCCCAAACGAACACAGTACATTCCCTGACGGCTTCTGTACTGACGAGATAATTCGAAGGTTGCGATAGCAGCGCCGCTGGACCGAAGATATCGCCAGGGGTAATCCACATCAAATTAACCTTTTTCCCATTGGGGGTCCCGAAGAAATAATGCGCCCGGCCATCTCGCAATAGGAAACATTGGTCAGCTGGATCACCCTGAAGCGTGATCACGGACTTGGCCGGAAATCGGCGGGATTTCGCCGCGGCTAAAACTACGTCTATCTCCTTCGGTTCCAGGCCCCGCAGCCATTCCACTCTTTGGTGAAGACTTAGGGCGCGGAACTCCACTGCCTTCATGATCGCTCCATTTGGGGGTGAAATCGAACGCCCGCACAGTCCATCTTGTTTCAACTCGAGCTGGCGCCTGAGCCCTCGGAGGCAGCAACTCAGGCGTTAGCCGCCCCCGTCGATTGACCGAAAGACTTTACTCCTGCCGCTTCGTCCTTCAGGATTTCGAAGACGGTATATAGTTTTGTGATTTGCATTATGTCGACAATCTTATCCGGGAGGTCAAGAAGTTTCAGTTCTCCCCCCTGTTTTCGCACGCTTGCGGAGGCGCCGACCAGCGATCCCAGGCCCGCGCTGTCGATGTGATCGACAGCGCTAAGATTGAGCAAAATCTGCTTCCGTCCCTGACTCAACAAGTCACGAATCAAGTCGCGCAGGGATGCGCTCTCCTCACCCAGTACAATCCGTCCGCTGATGTCCACAACCGTGACGCCATCCACTTGTCGAGTGCTTGTCCGGATGTTCATTCGCAACCTCGGTATAGTCCTGCTTCTGACAGCCAGGACTCGGGAAGATATTGGGGTACAATACCTAATCTTTTAGAGCTGGCCCCGTTCACAAACAACTGGGGAAATTCCTAGTAAGGTCTTTTGGGGACCTTCGGTCGTCACCTGCCTCGCAAAAACAGATACCAGAGCAATGGGTATTTCATAAGCGCAAATTAGCGGGACGTGGGCCGATGCTCCACTCACGATTAGGGATTTTCCTAGTTGTGGGGGGCTGGAGTCATCCCTAGCATGGGTTCGGAAACGATGCCGTGTCGGTTCCAATAGAGATTGCTTGATGAAGCTGCGAAACAACTGAACGCAGTGACAATCCCATGGAGGCGACCCGCCCGGAGCTTCTTAGGTGGTTACCGAACTGCTTGAAAGGACCACTTCGTCCTGTGACCGTAAGCTCGAGATGCCTTTGTGTTCTGCTGCTTTTGTGCTTCTGCTTGCCCTGGAGGTCCCTCCATGCTCAGGGATCGCAGAAACTCGATCTGGCTCCGCTGGATATCTTCTATTCGCAGTCGGATCTTCTTCCTTACATTGATCAGTCCCGGCTGTTCCCTTTCCCTCATAGGGCGCTTGCCCCACATTCTTCCGATGCGCCTGGAGCGAACGCTTTTCCACTCGACCTGCCGGATAGCCTGCCCTCCAAATCCTCCACTTCATCAGTCATCTCAACCAATCCACAGGACACGACTTCTCGCGACAACACGCGCTTCCGCTGGGGGCCGGCGTTCGGGCAAGCCCTTCTCTACACGGGAATCATGCATACATTTGACATTGCCTTCCAACCCGGCACCCGCGACGCTCTGAACGGCCACTGGTTCACCCACTACACTCAGTCCGTTTCCGAGCTCCGCGGCTGGAGTGACAGTGACACGTTCATGGCTCCGTACGTCGGCCATCCTATCGAAGGTTCCATCTTTGGATTCATCGAACGGCAGAACGATCCGAAGTACAGCCGCGTACAGTTGGGCGACGGCCGGGCATATTGGGTCAGCATGCTGCGTTCCCTCGCCTTCGGCGCGATCTGGCACACTCAATGGAAAATCGGCCCCGTCAGTGAGGCTTCCATTGCCAACGTCATGCTGCATGCTTCGCCCGGCTTCATCACTCTTGTCGATACTCCCACACTGGGCTTTTGTACCATGCTTGCCGAGGACGCCGCTGATCGCTATCTGATCGTGGGTCTGGAGAACCGCACGAATAACCGCGCCGTTATTATTCTCGCGCGCAGCTTTCTTAACCCCGGCCGTACCTTTGCCAACATGATGGCCTTTCGAGCTCCGTGGGTCCGTGATACGCGCCTGAATCTCTTTGGCGCAAACTACGAAATTCGCACGCAACTCTTGGAGGACTACAAGAACGGCACCGGCGAGAAACCTTTCCAATTCGTCAAAAATACCTGGATGCCGGAAGGTGTGGAGTTTAGTCATTCCTACCCCAAGGAGGCCCCCGTCGAACTAACCGCCTTCCCCTATTTCGAAACCTTTCTTGGCGGAGGCTCCTGCATAGGTGGAGGTGGCGCGGGCGCTGCACGCGTCAATCCAAAGCTCCAGGTCATCACGGAAGTGAATGGCTGTCTGATCATGAATATGCCGCACTCTAACTACAGTGCCGACTCGCTCTTTTACGGTGGTGGATTTCGCTGGACCCCCATGGCGGATAGACGCTTCTCTCCCTTTGCTCAGTTTATGTTTGGCGGTAGAAAAGTCACCATGGAGATCATGGACAATGAGTTGCGCGATCAATTGCTCAAGGAGTGGAATGACGGCAACGGAACCCTCCGCCACTACCCCAAACGTAGCGATTATTCGGTGCAGAATGCTCAGAACGGTCCCAGCATCGCCGTCGGCGGAGGCTTCGATGTGGTGATTACACGGCCCTTCGCATGGCGTGTCCTCAATATCGAATACACTCATTCCTGGATGAACGACGTCGCCCAGATCCATCCCCAGGAAGGCCTGAAGATTTCCACTCAAGCGGTCGTGCGCATCGGGACCTGGTAGTGTCCCCCAAGCCATTCCCACGATTCGACCACTGCTTTAATTAATCTATGGCTACGCCCCCCGTTGTGATTTCCAAGCGGCGTCCCTCACATTCAGATTTATGAGAACTTTGCGTGGGCAATCCGCAGGCTGCATCCGCAATGACCTTACGGAAGTGTTTCAGCTTTACATTAGAAAGATGGGTGGACCTAACTACTAGGGAAATCCCCAGTCAAGTTCTTGAACAACACTGGCGACTGTCCAGAAGAGTGTTGGGGACTGCCTATGTACGTGAAAGCACGGCTAAGCCGGAATCCTTTCAGGTGCAATTACAGACCGGCCACCGCTATATGTGGAAGCCGACCTTAAGTTGGTTGAAAGTGACTGGGATTGTTGGGTGCCCGGCCAGGAGTTGGCGGCCAAGCGGCGAGAGTATGATGAGCATGAAGCGGCACGCCGTAGTATCGAGATGCGAGCGTTCCGTGACAAAAACGCTTGAGAGGCGCTCCTCCTCTCGAGTGGTTGAGTGAAGCACTCATACCCTACGCCACAGGAAGCGCCCTTTTATATTGCGTGCCTTTACCAGTCACTCGACCGTAACCTCGTTGCTGGAGACGGTGAAATGAGATAGTAGTTGGTCCACGGCGGCGCGCTCTGCGCTGTGGTCCAGCCTACAGATTCCGGGGATACGCCAACAGGCAGAGGGGCTTTGAGGTTTGTGCAACTAATTTGCACGCGGTGTGTTCTGATATTACGGGGCTGGGACCTTTGTCGACAATTCGCATTCTAGTTGCTGATGATTATGCAGGCTGGCGGCGCCAAGTCCGTTCCCTGCTTCAGGCGCGGCCAGAATGGCAAGTCATAGCCGAAGCTGCCGATGGACCAGAAACCGTTCAGAAGGCCGAAGGACTGAAACCGGACTTAATTCTGCTGGACATTGGCCTTCCAAGACTGAATGGAATCGAAGCCGCCCGGCGGATACTGCAACTCTCCCCCAGCTCGAAAATAATATTCCTAAGTATGTACAACTCTCCAGACGTGGTGCAGGCAGGTTTGAGCACGGGCGCCCTAGGTTACGTTCGTAAGACAGATGTCAAAAGGGAGCTATTGCCTGCCATGGAGGCGGTTCTTCGGGGTAAGCAATTCTTCAGTAGCAGCTTAAAAGACCACCAGTTCACCGACACCTCAGTACAGAAAGCCGCTCACCACCATGAAGTTCAATTCTATTCCGATGACGCACTTCTTCTAGAAGCATTTGCTCGCTTTATCGCTGTAGCCCTCAAGTCCGGGCGTGCGGCTATCGTTGTCATTACCGAGCCGCACCGGGACGGCCTCGTTTCGAGATTGAAGGCACAAGGCATAGACGTTGATGCCAGCACCCAACAGGGGACCTACATTCAATTGGATATTAACAAAACGTTCTCCTCATTTATGGTCGATGATATGCCTGACTCGGCCCGATTTTTCCCGGTTGTAGGTGCTCTTATTGAGGCAGCTGCCAAAGCAGCAAGGCAACCGCATCACGGCGTTGTGGTGTGTGGAGAAGGTACATCTGTCTTGTGGGCTGAAGGTAAGGCCGACGCCGCGATTCGTGTCGAACAACTCTGGGACGAGGTAGGCAAAGCCTTTGGGGTGGATATCCTCTGTGGGTACGCCTTGAGCAGCTTTCACGGCGAGGATGACAAGCACGTTTTCCAGAACATCTGTGCGGAGCACTCAGCCGTCTATTCTCAGTGAGATCGTAAGGCTCAATTCCACGTTAACCCCCCGCAGCAGGGTCACCTTTCACAATTAGGCGCAGTTCAGCTTCCGGCACAACGAACTCGGAGGTGCCACAATCCAGACAGACGACAATCTCTGGAAATACCCACACAACGGGCTTATCAAGGTCCTGCAGGCCGGGAAAATGGATGCCTATCTCCCCCGTAAACTTGCGCTGATTGACGGCCGAGGAGAAACTAGGCAAAACCCTAGTTGTTCCTAAACGTGTCTGGAGAATAGATTGGCCACACCGCTCATTGAAACCAGGTAAGGACCCGAAGCAAACGTCTCGCAACGATTGGAGAACCCACTTATGAAATTCAAGATGATCTCTGCGATTCTCGCCCTGACGATGCTGTCCGCCGTTATGTGCATGGCCGCAGATGACAACGATGAAAAAAGACAGAAAACCCGCAAGATGGCAGCTGAGGCCCTGCAGGATTTGTACAAGCTGGAACCCACTGCTCAAGCAACGATCCAGAAAGCGGCGGGATACGCCGTTTTCGACAACATGGGGGTGAACGTATTGCTGTTGAGCACGGCACGCGGTTCAGGACTGGCCGTGAACAACAAGACCAAGCAAGAAACCTTCATGAAGATGGGTTCGGTCGGTGCCGGTCTGGGCATGGGAGTGAAAGACTATGTCGTGGTGTTCGTCTTCGGGAACGAAAAGGCCTTGGCACAATTTCTGGACTCCGGCTGGTCCGGTTCAGGGCAAGCGGACGCTGCCGCCAAAGCGGGCGAGAAGGGCGGAGCTTACTCGGGAGCGGCCGAAGTTGCCCCGGGAGTATGGGTCTACCAGATCACCAAGAATGGTCTGGCCCTCCAGTTAACCCTGCAGGGCACGAAGTACTACAAGGACGACGACCTCAATAAAAAGTAGACGTGGATGACGAAGCGGCACCATGGCAGAAGAATCAGAGTTCATTGATTTTGGCCTGTGTAGAGTCCGAATAGAGCGACGAACGAGGAGGCGGCGATGCAAAAAATGGTGGGAGATGATCAGAAAGTTTCAGATGCTGAGTTGATGACCTTGTTGCGAAGAACGCAAGAAGAGATAGATGCACACAGCGAGATGAACGAAGTGAATCTCCTACTACGGGACTTTGCGAGGGAACTATTGAAAAAGCGGTTGCTAATAAGAGTGCAGTTCGCGCTGATGATGGAGGTGGGCCAGCCAGGGCAGAGTACACGCACATAATCAAGAAGAGCTTGTCTGTGCCCTATGCCAACCTCCGGTATCAGTGTTGTTGCAGCTCCTCCGCAGAAAACCTGTCCGGCCGCATGGTTAACATTTTTGCCCGGGACGACAGGCGTCCCAGCACACTGGTATTTTTCCTAGGGGACAGCTACACCCTCGCACCTCATGATCAACCTAATTTTGGGCTCAGAAGTTCCCGCGTCAGCGAGTCCCGAAGCGGAGCCTAGAGGAGACATTTGATGCTAAGACATCTTCGAATAATTGCGACGTTCTGCTTTGCCACACCTCTTCTTGCCCAATCCCCCTCAGCAAACAGTCCAACATCAGCCGCTACCACTACAACACAATCCCCTGCTAAGAGCATCGGTATGTTTGCATACCCGAACAAACAGCAGAGTGCAGACCAACAACTGAAGGATGAAAACGAGTGTTTCGCTTCAGCCAAACAACAATCGGGAATTGACCCCCAGGCTCCGCCCCCTGCAGCCAAAACCGAGGAGCAAAAAAAGGCAGAACAGCAGGCAGCAGCAGACAATGCCAAGCAGGCAAAAGGTGGTCGTGCGAAGGGTGCTGCCAAGGGCGCAGCTGGAGGTGCTGCAATTGGAGCGATTGCTGATGACGAAGCAGGTAAAGGAGCAGCTGCTGGAGCCGCTGCCGGGACAATGGTGGGTGGAGCAAAGCAAAGAAAAGCCAATAAAGCGTCTAAGCAGCAGGCGGCGCAGGCCACTGCCCAACAACAACAGCAGCAGGAAGCCCAGACAAAAGCAACGTACCAACAGGGGATCGACACATTTAAGCGAGCATTCTCCGCGTGTATGGACGCTCGCGGATACTCCATTAAGTGAGAATGGTCTAGGGCCTGATGAACGCGGTTAGGGGGAGGGAGCCGAGTACACAAGATTAGGAGCAAGATCATGCAAGTCAATATGCGTACGGCAAAAATCGTTGGAATTGCGGTTGCGGCTGTTGTTGTCATTCTGATAGCACTTCCTCTGCTCATTGACGTCAATGGCTTTCGTCCGAAAATTGAGTCGGAATTGACAAATGCCATGGGAAGGCAAGTGACTCTTGGAAAGTTGAGCCTTTCAATTCTGAGGGGCAGGGTTGGCGTCGACGACGTGAGCATTGCCGACGATCCAGCCTTCAGCAAGTCACCGTTTATCACGGCAAAGTCGTTGAAAGTTGGAGTCGAGTTGTTGCCCCTCATCTTCTCCAAGCAGTTGAACATGACGGAAATCGCCTTGGATGAGCCGCAAATCAGCTTGCTCAAATCGGCCAACGGTACCTGGAATTTTTCGAGCCTCGGCGGAACGGGTTCGAAGAATTCACCTGAACAAGCGAAATCGGGAGCGTCTCAATCGTTATCCATCGCCAAGTTGGAGATCATGGATGGAAAACTTGCGGTCGGGAAAGCGCACTCCGCAGCCAAGCCGCAGGTGTACGACAAGCTGAATATTGAATTGAAGAACTTTTCTTCCACCTCGCAGTTTCCCTTCAAATTGACGATCAACCTGCCGGGGGGCGGCAGCGCCAACTTATCGGGCAAGGCGGGACCCATCAATCCGCAAGACTCGGCCAAAACACCCTTCGACGCGACAATAAAAGTGAAGGACATGGACATCGCGGGGTCGGGTTTCGTCGATCCGGCCAGTGGGATTGGCGGTTCGGCGGATTTTGACGGATCCTTGAACTCAAACGGAAGCCAGGCCAAGGCAACGGGTGCCATTACGTGCGAAAAGCTAAAGCTCTCTCCGAAGGGTTCTCCGGCACCAAAAGCTCTGGCAATGAAATACGCGATTAACACGGACCTCGACCAAGAGAGCGGAAACATCACCCAAGGGGACATCGCGATCGGCAAAGCGGTCGCCCGACTCACGGGCGGATTCCGGACCCAGGGTCAAACGCAGGTAATGAACTTGAAGCTCACCGCCCCAGATATGTCGGTCGATGAACTGGAACCGATGCTCCCAGCCCTTGGCGTAGTGCTTCCCTCTGGATCAAAGTTGAAAGGGGGAACGCTGTCGGCCGACTTGGCAATCAGTGGTCCGCTCGACAAGCTGGTGATTGCCGGTCCGGTGCGGATGTCCAATACGAAGCTGGCCGGTTTTGACATGGGTGGGAAATTGGGGGCTTTATCTGCCTTTAGCGGAAAGGCTCCCTCGAGTCCCGACACGACCATTCAGAATGCCAGCTTGAATGCGCGCATCGCACCGGAGATGACCAGGGCCGACGCCATTAATGTGACGTTAGCTTCCCTCGGCGTGGTGACCGGCGCGGGCACCATCAGCTCAGCGGGGGCTCTCGATTTCAGGATGACCGCCGACTTGCAGAGCCAGAGATCTGAGGCACGGGCGGAGAAATCTGGTCGTGGAGGCGACAGAGGAGGCGTGTCATTCAAGATTCAGGGAACAACGTCAAACCCAACTTTTGTTCCAGACGTTGGAAGTATCGCCGGTAACGCTGCCAAGGGGGCGCTACAGAAATCTGTCTCTGAAAAGGCCGGCGGCAAGACGGGCTTGGGCGGGATCTTCGGGAAAAAGCGGCCAAACTAGCGACTCGCACGGAAAAACTTGAGTCCACCTTTGTCTGACCCAGGGTTGGGGAGATAAGGATGTTGACCACCGAAATGACTGTTGGCTAACGCAAAAACCTAAAGGTCTTCCAGTTGTTCACCATGGTCCCGATTACATTAACCCAAAAAGATAGCGGGTACCGGGCGGTTTTCTAAACTGTCATCTTTGCCAGTGGGCTTTTTAACCATCGGGCTTTGAGCGTTTCTCCTGTATGCGGGAATAAAGCGACGCCGCGAGAAGACCAAATGGCGGAGTTCGGAGACTTCCCAGCAATGTCGATTCCCTTCTGAACCGCACCGCAAACCGTAACTGTTACAGACGCTGGGGAATTCCCTCTAGTTGCCGTCCGAGCCGCGCCAACTTCTTAGTTTTTGCTTGCAAGCGCACGCCCTCGTTGGAATCTTGTTCATCGCAGCGCTGCTGCCAACGGCGTATCTCTTGCCGGATGCGTGTCCGCTGATTCCTCAGGAACTGGTCCGCGATCGTATCCCGCGAAGCATTCTCCACGACGCGAGTGGAGTCAATCGCGACAAGGCCCAACTGGCCGAACCCGCTGGCACGCGCCAACTCCATGACCTGAGTGAACACATCATTCAACTCCTTGCTATGTCGGCGGCGGAACGTACTCAGCGTCTGATGATCTGGCAGTGCTCCGTCCGCCGAATAGCGAAATGCAGAGTCCTTGCGAATCCGTTGCTCCAGCCACCGTGAACTCGTCACGTTCAACGCATAAGCGTATAACCAAACTGACGCCAACATTTCGGGAGGGTACGCCGGACGGCTTTCCTCCGTGTTTCGATTCCGGAGATGCTGCACGTTCAATTTGGCCAGGGTGTGCCGCAGGAAAGAACACAAATGCGTGTCGCTCAACTCTTCGTGCACGGCAGGAAGCACTAAAGACGGCATATGATCGGGGTTCCGATCGATGAATTTTTCCATTGTGTCTCCTCCCCGGTAACATTGTGCGCACGGTTACACTTGCAACCAACGGACGGATTTAGGTGTGCCTCCGACAGCGCTGCCTTGCCAGGTCTTCCTCCAAGCAGCTTACGCAACCGCCTGCGAGCCTTATGCAACTGGCATTTTGAATTGCCGATCGAATATCCAAAGAGATTGGCTATCTCCTTGTGAGCATATCCTTGGACATCGTGAAGAACGAACACTGCTCGATAACCGTCCGGTAGACGATCGATAGCTGCTTGAAGGTCGACACGGTCGACAGCGCCGGTCAGATGAAGGTCAGGCTTGCCGACGTCGCAGTGCAATGCGCGATCATCATCAAGGAACTCGCACACAGGCCGTTCATTTTTTTGTTTTCGAAAGCGCATTAGCACGAGATTCGTTGTCAAGCGGTATAACCACGAAGACAGCGCTGATTCGCCGCGGAAAGTATGCAGTTTGAGAAACACCTGGACGAACACGTCTTGTGCAGCGTCCTCAGCTTCGATCGGATTTCGTAGCATGCGCGAGCAAATACGGTGAACAAGTTCACTGTTGGCCTTGTAGACGAGTTCGAACGCCCGGATCTTGCCCTGGTGAATCGAGTGGTTGGACTCATGCGGGGGTGTACCGTGAGCTTCTCTTGGAGCCGATTCTCTCATTCCGCCTCACGGCTCATACGGTATGGTTTCAGCGAGGTTGTGA
>Ga0210402_10001387_pt1 | contig 25023 bp, 26 predicted proteins | sample IncBWC7MmetaG_FD_161055 | JGI IMG/M metagenome (GOLD analysis project Ga0210402, IMG submission 161055) | Forest soil microbial communities from Barre Woods Harvard Forest LTER site, Petersham, Massachusetts, United States - Inc-BW-C-7-M | ecosystem: Environmental > Terrestrial > Soil >... | reverse complement strand
CGATGCCATTGTCACCGCTTGCAAGGAAGGATGGAACTTCCTCATCAATGACCCGGACAGGATCAGATCAATCGGGCACCGGGACTGGGCATGTGTCAATGTTTAGGCGGATTGGTATAAATCGCTCTTCACGATGACCGTGGCTTCGCCGAGACCAAAGGCTGTCTTGATGGCGTCAATTGTATCAGGCGCTTGCAGGCGTCGGTCGGCATAAATGACGAAACGTTGCGACATCGTCTCGTAAACGATGCGGCCGCGAGGCCATTCATCATACTCGGTCGATACGATACGCACCGGATATCCCATTGATGCCAGTCGCGTGGCCCCCAGCGCCTGCCATCCCTCCCAACGCTCGTAGTGGCCGGCGGAGTGAGTAATGCAGTCGCCATAAGTCTCAGCCTCGTCCAAGGTCGAGCGATCGATGACGAGGATGTCGATCATACGCCAGAAGATGCCCACCGATGACGCCGTAGCGACGCGCAAGGTGTTGGGCGCGACCGCGACCGGCTTGTAAGTCATAGCAATCCATTCGAAAGTAGCGGAACCATGCGACTATCACCTATTTTCGAATGTAAAATCTTTATCTGTTCCGCAGAACCGGATACAACTAAACCTCACTGGAACTCGACCAAGCAATGCGTACGATTTCTGAGTCGCGGCTTCGTTAAGAGTATCAAACAAAGTCTTATCCAGGAGCGGATGGATATCGTGACGTGGTAGCACCCCAATCTCATGCAGCAACACCGCCTTAATCCTCTCGCAGTTCACGATGTCGGGCGAGCCGACTGTCGTCCCTGGAGCGGATTTCACCTCGTGGAACTGGAAGGGCGCACCACTTCCCGCAGCGTCTCTGAGCACGCTAGCATAGAAAAATAGTTCGGATATTGCGCCAATGCTTACGTTATCGTGCTTCTTTAATTCAAAGACATAGATGGTACGATCACCAATACCGATGAGGTCAATTGCACTATTCCCGCCGGTGAATACGCGATGGCCGTTTGCGACTTTTTCGTTAAAAAGACCCACGGGTCGCTGGCGGTCCACTCGATCCAACTTGAAAAACCCCTTAAATGTCGTTGACGAATACAGCTTTTTTTCAAGTTCGGCCTCGGACGGCTCGGGCGCCGCTTCACGTAAGAGGCCACGCTCTGCGTTGACCTGCTCACGTTCAGTTGTGGATGTGTTGGTCGGATCGGGCGATCGTCTCTTCCCCGGTACATTGAGGATCAAGGGACCAGGTCCGAACGCCCTGGCGGACCTAAGGCACTCGCGCTTAAGCTCGGGCACCTTGAACCATGTTGGGAAAAGCTCTTGAAATCGTCTGACGCGATAGAGGAAGCGCTGATAGTGCCGACCAGAGTGGACATTCTGCGGCGATTCCCATTTAAGGACGATTTCCTCAACGCCGCACCACCTGCGCAGCGCAAGGGCCCACCCCTCAAACGCCGCCTTGTCGGTCTGCATATTGGCAGACAAACCGTCGTCCGTCATTTTGATAACGACACACTCTCTGTTACCATCAATTCCGATTTGGCTGGAACCTGGCAGCGTTACCCCACTAGGCCCTTTCTTGCTAGTTGTGCTTACGAAACATGACTTTATCTCTGCAGCCCATTCGCCGTTATTCATTTGAAAGTTCCGATAAGAATTGTTCTACTAGCGACGTCCCAGCAGACCGGTCGGCAGTTCGTTTGGGACGCGCGAACGTAGCAGATGTTTGGCGATCCGGACCAAAGCAGCGCGTCCCGCGCCAAGTCGATCGTCGGCAGCTTCTTCTCGGCGAAGTCACCCATCGTCAAACCTCCCACCATTCCCCATCACCCCGACGCCGTACGTTCGAACCGAACAGCTCCGGATACCGATCCCCCTCGAACGTGTGCACCGGCACCAGCACATCGGGCGCCAATGCGACGGCCAATCGCTTCAAGTCCGCGATGCTCGCGTGGCCAGAGGTATGGATCATCTCCAGCCCCACCCCGCGTGCTTCCAGCTTCGCCTGAAACTTCACGTTGGCGGGGCTGGGCAAATAGCCCTCCCACTGCGACCAGATCATCCGTGCGCCGTCCCAGGCCCCCGAAGTTTTGTCTATGTCCTCCACCATTGCGGGGCGGAACAGCATGACAGCCCGCGGAGCCAATCCGGCGAGATGTTCGCGATAGATGCGATGTGCCTTGTAACGGTCAACGATGTCGAACCGCTCGGTGCGCTTAATGTGCCGCCTCTGGTATTCAGGAACGTAGACCGTCGTGTTGGGCCGACCCGCCACCGGGATTTTCGGATTGTCCGTCGCCGCCAACACCTCCAGGGCATAGAGATCGAGCACGAGCGTTCGACCCGTCTGCTTGCACGCACGGTAGATGCTCACCATTCGATCGATGTTCTGCGCGGATGCGCAGACGCCGACGAATCCAGGAGTCCTGAAAGCGCCAATCAAGCGCTGCTCGATCTCTTTCTCGGTCGGAAAATGCTGGTTCGGCCGTAACCGGCCAAGGCTCGATCCTTCCATGAGCATTGCATGGATCGGCCGCGGCGGATGCGACACCAGGCGCTCGAACAGCGCCGCCTTGCGGCCATGCGCCCGGATATCGCCCGAGTAGAACAATCGCCGCCCGCCAGCTTCGATCAGCATCGCATAGGCGTCGTAGGCGGAGTGATCCACGAGGAAGGGCGTGACCGTGAATGGTCCGATTTGCAGCGGGACCCGATCGGCCAGCTCATACACGTTGGCGTCGTCGGTCGCAAACGATGCAGGGTTCGGGACGAACGGCGCCGCCGCACGCAGGATGCGTCGTGTGGCCCCTCCCATCACTATCGGCAAGGACGGGTGCGCGTGGGGAACAAGGCCCCAGTGATCCATGTGCCCATGCGAGATGACAAGGGCGAGCAGTCTGGGGTCAGGCGAGCGCAGACCAGGCACATCCGGCACAAGCCCGACCGGATCATCCGCTGACAGATCGGCGTCGAGCGGCAGGCCAAGGTCGAGCAGGATACGAGCACCCCGCCATTCCAACTCGACGCAGGTACCGCCGATCTGCCGCGTTCCTCGATGGACGCAGACCCTGAACCCTATCGCATTGTCGGATGCCGCGGCGATTGCAGTATGGTCGGATTGCCTGACTACCGGAGGAGGTCGACATTCTTCGATGCGTGGACTTATAGCGTTCAAGATTTTTCGCCTGGTTCTGCCGTGAGTAGGGTTCACCTCAGGATTCGAAAAACCGACAGTATCGAAAACAAAAAGCGAAGCGTCGCTTTATTGTCACGTCCGAAGTGTAAATCAATCACCCGCTCGTCGCATTGCATGAAGCGGGCGTGAGGCCCGCGCGCGGTTTCTCCGCATCTAGCACACCCATCGCTGCATGTCGCGTGTTATCTATGCTGATGGTCGATCCGACTCCATCCTGACCGAAGACGAGCTTGACCTTTCCGCTGAGCATTGCTCGCCCAGCAATTCTGCGTCGTCGTATCAAGCCGCCACCTGCGTATCCAGCGTAAAATCCTGCCGGATCACCTCATACGGCAGGATCATCTGCTCTGCCCTTCCGGCGTCTTGTCGATCACGCCGGATAGATGCAGCGCGCGGACGTCGCTATAGACTGCCCGTACATCGCGGCCAACGCGGCGCGCGACCTCCCGAAGGGCGAGCGGGCCTTGCCCGGCCATCGCCCGCAGAATCCCCCAGCGCTTCGCATTGAGCAGCTTCCACGAGCCTTCCAGGCTTTCGAAGTTGAGGCGGGCCGCGGCCTCCGGCTTACCGGCTTTCCAGGCGCGCACGATATCCGCGCGCCATTCCGCCACCAGCTGGTTACCGATGATGAGGGTGTTCATCAAGGAAGTCCCTTGTGTCCGAGCCAAAGTCTTCGAGCCACTGCTCGATCGTCGTGAAGCGGTAGGCCGTTTCGTAAACGCCTCCGTGACAGTGGTCGCCTTTGCCGGCTTCGTTTTCGTAGCGCAGCACCCACGCAGCCACAGGCCACCCACCCAATGCCGTGGCGTCAGACGCGATAGACCGGGTCCACGGGCACACCGAGCGCCTGGACGAGCCGATTTGTCTGTGCAGCCATCCCGACAATTCCCAGCAGCTCGCCGTACTCCGCGTCGGTCATGCCCTTCCTACGCGCGGCAGCGGTGTGGGTGTGGATACAGTACTCGCAGCCATGCGCGATCGAAACGGCGACGTACAGCATTTCCTTCACTTTGGGCTCCAGCGCGCCCGGCCCCATCGCTTCCTTCAGTGCCAGCCACGTCCGGCGCATTGTCGGCGGATCGTTTGCCAGCGCCCGCCAGAAATCATTGACATAGTCCGTGTTGTAAGTAGCCCGGATGTCGTCAAAAACGGAGCGCGCCTCAGGCGCAAGTTCGTCGTCGGTGAGCAGCCGGACGGTCGCCATTGCTATCCTCGCGATGTGTGCGTGATGCCGGGACATCCCCGACACGGATGCACCCCGTAAGCGAGTTCCTCTCAGATGGAAAGAGGCTCGCAATCGCACGATACCGGTGACCGGCCTCGCCCACCGGAAGGCCAGGTCGCCAAAATCCTTGCATCTCGCAGGCGCACAAGTAGCCATGGACTGGCGCGGCGCTCCAGGCGACAAGCCGGGATTACATCTGCTTCACGTTCGCCTTTCCCAGCATTGCCGACGTAATTTTACCGACCATGAGGGGACACATGTCCCAGCGGAGGACCTGACCCATGTTGACGAGACGCCTTCTTTTGACGGGTAGCGCAGTCGGCCAGGCGGCGGTATCCCTTTCACCATGGTGGGCCGCCGAGACGCACGCCGATGAAGACTTCGCGGTGACGCACACCGATGCGGACTGGCGCAGCAGGCTGACACGCGAGCAATACGCGGTGTTGCGACAAAGCGGGACCGAGGCTCCGTTCACCAGCCCTTTGCTGCACGAGGAGCGCCCCGGCACCTTCGCCTGCGCGGGCTGTGAGCTTGACCTGTTCTCCTCGACCGCCAAATTCGACAGCCGCACGGGTTGGCCAAGCTTTTGGGCGCCGTTGGACCGTGCCGTCGGCGAAACACGGGACACATCCTTCGGCATGGCGCGAACCGCCGTCCATTGCAGCCGTTGCGGCGGCCATCTCGGGCACGTCTTCGCCGACGGTCCCAAGCCGACAGGCCTTCGCTACTGCATGAACGGCGTCGCCTTGACCTTCGTACCAACGGCAGCCTGAATCGCTGAAAGCGCGCGACCATGATCCTCGTTCTGCTGGCCTATTTCGGCGGGGTTTTGACGATCGTCAGCCCTTGCATCCTGCCCGTGCTGCCATTCGTGTTCGCACGGGCGGATCGGCCGTTTGTCCGCAGCGGCCTGCCGATGCTCGCGGGCATGGCGGGGACGTTCGCCGCGGTGGCCACCCTGGCAGCCGTCGGCGGCGGATGGGCGGTTCAGGCCAATGACTATGGCCGCATGGTCGCGATCGCCGTCCTCGCGGTATTCGGCATCACGCTGTTGTTTCCCTCGCTGTCGGATCGCCTGACCCGGCCTCTGGTCGCACTGGGCGCACGTCTGTCCCGAACCGCCGATCAGCGCACCGACGGAGACGGCTCGACAATGCTGCCGTCACTGCTGCTTGGCGTTGCGACCGGCCTGCTGTGGGCACCCTGCGCCGGGCCGATATTGGGATTGATCCTGACGGGGGCAGCGCTCCAAGGTGCCAACTTGCACACGTCACTGCTGCTCGCGGCCTATGCGGCAGGGGCGGCGACATCCCTCGCGCTCGCTCTCCTGATCGGCGGCCGGGTCTTCGCCGCGATGAAGCGCTCGCTCGGTGTCGGCCAATGGGTACGGCGTGGCCTGGGCGCCGCGGTACTCGTGGCCGTCGTTGCCATCGCGCTGGGTTTGGACACGGGCTTCCTCACCCAGGTTTCGCTGGCGAGTACGGCGTCGGTCGAGCAGGGACTGCTGGACCGGGTCCGATCCGCCACCGGAATCCAGCCGCAGCCGGCTGCGAGCACTGCGGGCAATCCTGGGATGACGAGTGGCAATCCCACGACGATGAGTGCCAAACCAGCGGCGCAGTACAAAGAATTGCCGGTCGAAGATGACATGCCCTCATTGGCCGGCGCGGTTGCGTGGCTGAACTCGCCGCCGCTGACCACGGAAAGCCTGAAGGGCAAAGTGGTGCTCGTCGATTTCTGGACCTACTCCTGCATCAACTGCCTGCGTGCCATTCCCTATGTCCAAGCCTGGGCCGAGAAATACAAGGACAAGGGCCTCGTCGTGATCGGCGTACACACCCCCGAGTTCGCCTTCGAGCACAACATCGACAATGTGAAGAAGGCCGTTCTGGACCTCAAGATTGACTATCCGGTCGCAATCGACAACGACTATGCGATCTGGCGAGGCTTCAACAACCAGTACTGGCCGGCGCATTACTTCATCGATGCCAAAGGCCGAATCCGGCACCACCATTTCGGTGAGGGCGACTACGATGAGTCCGAGCGGGTGATCCAGGAGCTCCTCGCCGAAGCCGGCAAGACCGGCGTTTCGCCCGGGCTGGTCGCTGTGAACGCCACAGGCGTGGAGGCAGCCGCGGACGCGGACGATGTCAAATCGCCGGAGACCTATATCGGCTATATGCGGGCGGAGAATTTTGTGTCGCCAGGTGGCGTTGCGCAAGGCACGCCCCACGTCTATGCGTCGGGAACGCCAAGGCTCAACGAATGGGGCTTGTCCGGCGATTGGACGGTGGACGCAGAACACGGTTCCCTCAACGCGAAAGACGGAGCCATCGTGTACCGGTTTCATGCACGGGATTTGCATCTGGTGCTTGGACCGGGACCGGAAGGCGGCCCGGTGAGGTTCCGGGTCACCGTCGATGGCAAGCCGCCGGGTGACAATCACGGCACGGATGTTGACGCCGATGGACAGGGCGTCGTGACGGGACAGCGGCTTTATCAGCTTGTCCGACAGACCGGTGCGATCACCGACCAGACGTTCGAAATTCGCTTCCTCGATCCTGGCGTGCAGGCCTTCGCGTTTACCTTCGGCTGAAATCGGAGACAACCAATGTCCCTATTGTTCGAGACCCCGACCACCAGGCGCCTCCTTCGGCGCATCCCGTACGCTTTGTGCGCCACAGCATTGTTGGCCCTCGCGGGCGCCGGACTGACAATATTCCCATTGGCTGCTGAAGTCGCGCGCGTCGTCCCGCCGCCCGCGCTTGACGAGCCTACGGGACAGGCTGCATCCGAGGTTGCCATCGTCGCCGGCGGTTGCTTCTGGGGCGTGCAAGGTGTTTTCCAACACGTCGAGGGCGTTACCAACGCTGTCTCTGGCTATGCCGGAGGCGACAAGACGACGGCGCAGTACGAGACCGTAAGCACCGGCACGACCGGTCACGCCGAATCTGTGCAGATCACTTACGATCCCCACAAGATCAGCTACGGCCGCCTGTTGCAGATCTACTTCTCGGTCGCGCATGACCCGACTGAACTCAACCGGCAGGGGCCTGACACGGGTACGCAGTATCGCTCGGCGATCTTCCCGACGAACGCGGAACAGGCCCAGATCGCGAAAGCTTATATCGCACAGCTCGGTCAGTCGCATGTGTTCAACGCCGCGATCGTCACGCGGATCGAGCCTGATCGCACCTTCTACCCGGCCGAGGTCTATCATCAGAACTTTCTGATGCGGAACCCGACCTACCCTTATATCGCAATCAACGACCTGCCGAAGATCGAGGCGCTGAAACGTCTTCTGCCGGAATTCTACCGCACCGACGCGGTGCTCGTCGCGACGGCGGCGAAGTGACCGAGATATGCGGCGAAGTGCAATCGCACATGTCGCTGCTCATGTGCCCTTGTTGAAGGCCGATGCGGTAGATCATATGCTCATGTGCGACAGGCTGATCCGCGTCAACTTCCAGCCCTCTATTATGGTATCCGACTGAAATAGCCTTTGGACTTCGGATACCTTGAACCCGTCAACAGGAGGAGAGAAACGTCATGAAGGTGGTCACGCTTCGAGACATACCGAATGTCCCGGTGGAAGGGGCCGATCGGATCGAGGGGTGGACAGGGCCGGTTTCCCGGTCACGCCAGACCATCATCGAGCCGGGGGATTCCGCGAACTACAACTGCAGCGTGGTGAACTTCAGCCAAGGCTGCACGACAGGTTGGCATACGCACACCTGCGACCAGATCCTGATTGTGACCTCGGGCTCCGGCAAGGTGGCGACGGAACATGAGCAGCACGACATCAACGTAGGCGATGTCGTGCATATCAAGGCGGGCGAACGCCATTGGCACGGCGCCAAGGCCGACACAACGATGGGGCATATCACCATAACGGCCGTCGGCGGCCAGGCCACCTGGGGATAGCCTGGATGCCTCGCCTCCGAGCGCTCGAAAACATTCGCGTGGTGGACTTCAGCTGGGTACGGGCCGGCCCATGGGCCACGCGCTGGTTGGGGGCGCTTGGGGCCGAGATCATAAAGATCGAGTGGCCGGAGAGTGAGCGCGGCAGGCTGCCAAGTACCACCACGCCGCAGAATCTCGAGGTCAATCTGAACACCTCGGGAAACTTCGCGGATACAAACGTCAACAAGAAGAGCCTCAGCCTGAATGTGCGAAGCGCCAAAGGCCTGGAGGTCGTGAAGCGGCTGATTGCCGTCTCCGACATCGTGATCGAGAATTTTTCCTCGCGCGTGCTGCGCAACTGGGGTCTCGGCTATGACGAGTTGTGCCGGATCAAACCCGACATCGTCTATGTGTCGATGTCGGGCTACGGCCATACCGGCCGCAACCACCACTACACGACATTCGGTCCTGTCGCGCAGGCGGTCTCGGGGCTGACGCATCTCTCCGGCTTACCCGACCAGCCGCCCGCTGGCTGGGGCTGGTCATACATGGACGATACCGGCGGTATGTACGGGGCAATGTGTGCCCTCACCGGCCTTTACCATCGCAACACGACGGGACGAGGGCAGCACATCGACCTGTCTCAGATGGTGTCGAGCGTTCCCCTCAACGGCCCGGCGCTTTTGGATTTCACGGTGAACAGGCGTGGATCGCGCAGAGCGGGCTTTCCTCCGGGAAATCGTGCGCACTGGCCCGGTACGCCTTTGGTCAACAACTACCGTGGGCCAACGGTGGCGCCGCATAATGCATATCGCACGCATCCTGGTGGGTACAACGACTGGTGCGTGATCGTCTGCCACTCGGATGAGGAATGGCGGCGGCTGGTGCAGGTGATGGGGGCGCCGGCGTGGGCCAATTTGGAACAATTCACGACGGTTGCCGGGCGCTTGCAGCACCAGGAGGAACTGGACGAGCGCATCGAAGTCTGGAGCATGACGCTGGAAAAATACGAGCTGACGGAGCGCTGCCAGGAAGCTGGCGTTCGCGCTCTTCCCGTGCAGAGTGCCGAAGACCGGGTGGAGCATGATCCTCAGTTGCGCCACCGGCAGATGTATCTCGCGATGGAACATCCGGCGCTCGGACGACACAAGGTGCAGAATGCCCCGTTCAGACTCTCGGAGACATCGGCGTCGAATCACCTGCCTGCTCCCCTGATCGGCCAGCACACTCGGGAAATTGTCGAGAGCTTGCTGGGCTATAGCCACGATGAGCTCCGCGCGGGCTTCACCGACGGCACGTTCTGGCCGACGAAGCGGGCGCGTTTTGCGTATCAGGAGGAAATGCTCCAATGAGCGATGCCCCAGGCCCGCTGGCAGGCCTGAGAATCCTGGAGCTAGCGGATGAAAAGGGGCAGTTCTGCGGCAAGCTGCTCGGCGACCTCGGGGCCGATGTGGTCAAGATCGAACCCCCTGGGGGCGAACGTTGCCGCCATGTCGGACCATTCCTTGACGACATTCCCGACCCAGAGCGCAGTCTGTCCTTTTGGTACTACAACACGTCCAAACGCGGCGTTACCCTCAATCTGGAAACATCAGACGGCAGGCAGCTGTTCGGGCGTTTGGCCGCAGCGGCAGACGTCATTTTGGAAACCTTCCACCCAGGCTTTTTGGCGTCGCTGCGGCTCGATTATGAGTCTCTTCGTGAGCAAAACTCCCGGCTGATCGTGTGCTCGCTGACCCCGTTCGGCCAGACTGGCCCCTGGCGGGATTACCTCTCCAGCGATCTGCTCCACATGGCGGCGGGTGGCGAGATGGCCTCCAGCGGCTATGACGACGCGGAGGTGCCAGATGCGCCGCCCATCGCGCCCGGTGGCGGCAACGCCTGGCACATGGGTTGTCATTTCGCCTACATGGCCATCATGGCTGCTCTGGTGCACCGAACGGTTTCGGGGCAAGGCCAGTATATCGACGCGTCCATACACGAGGCGTGCGCGCTGACGACCGAGGCGGCAATCGCCAACTACGTCTACCGAGGCGAGGTGCTGCGACGCCAGACAGGTCGCCATCATGCTGCCGGCCCCACTCCACGCACCCAGTTCCGCGCCAAGGACGGCACGTATGTCTGCGCGCTGGTCGGCGGCCGGCTGAATCCAAAATTCGTCAAAGACCTGGCGGAGCTGATGGATAGCTACGGCATGGGAGGCGATCTCAAGGATCCCAAATACCAGGACCAGGCGGTCATCACGGCGAACGCGTCGCACATCATAGAAGATCTCGTCGCCAACTTCATTTCCAGCCTGCCGGCGGAGGAGGTTTACCACGCTGCCCAGGAACGCGGCTTCACTTGGGGGGCGGTGCGCGCCCCGGAGGCGCTGCTCGACGACGCCCATCTGCATGACCGCGGCTTCTGGAAGCAGGTGGAACACAAGGAGCTCGGTCGAAGCTTCGTCTATCCAGGCGAGGCGGCGATTTATAACGGTTCGCCCTGGCGGATCTCCGGGCGGGCGCCCCTAATCGGCGAGCACAACACTGAAATCTTCTGCGACGAACTGGGCCTGTCCAGCGGGGAACTTTCGGTTCTGGCGGAAAGCCGCGTGATCTGAAGGAACAGGCGGCCATCACGGTGCTTCGCATTGGCATTGTCGGCGCGGGTATCGGCGGCCTCAGCGCCGCCGCGGCGCTGCGCCGGGCGGGCTTCGAAGTGGACGTCTATGAACAGGCCCCGGAACTGACCGAGATTGGTGGCGGCATCAACATGGCCCCGAACGCAGTGCGCGTCCTGCGCCGCCTTGGCCTCGGCGCGAGGCTGGACCGCGACGGCGTGCGCCCGCTTTTCACGCATCAGCGCCGCTGGCAGGACGGGAGCACACTTCAGAAGGCGCCGCTCAACCCGGTGTGCGAGCAACTCTACGATGCGCCACATTTGACGATCCACCGTCGCGACCTGTTGGCGGCGATCGCGTCCGGATTTCCAAGCGAGCGCATTCATCTCAGCCACCGGCTAGCCGGCTTCGCCGAGCAGGGAGACATCGTCGAGGCCTGGTTCGACAATGGCACGCGCATTTCTTTCGACGTGCTGATTGGCGCCGATGGCATCAATTCGACAGTCAGGTCTCGGCTGTTCGGCAACGAGGCGCCAGTGTTTGCCGAATGTGTTGCCTATCGCGGGCTTGTCCCGATCGAACGCATCGCTGATCTTGGCCTCGATCACAGCAACCAGTCATGGGTCGGACCTGGTGGCCATTTCGTGCATTATTTCGTGTCCCGCGGACGCCTGTTGAATTTTGTCGGCTGGACCGAGCACGACATCTGGAATCGCGAGGACTGGACTGACCGCGCGACAAACGATCGTGCGCTCGCCGTCTTTGCCGGATGGCATCCGCAGATCCGCCGGATCATCGCCGCGGCCGAGACCTGCTTCATCTGGGCCTTGTTCGACCGCGACCCGCTGCCGCGCTGGTCGATTGGCCGCACGACGTTGCTCGGCGATGCCTGCCACCCGATGTACCCGTTCATGGGCCAAGGCGCGGCGCAGGCGATCGAGGATGGCGCCGCGCTGGCTGCCTGCCTCATCGCCGGCAGCGGTGATCCCGCCGCTTCCCTCAAGCGCTACGAGCAACTCCGCATTCCGCGCGTCAGTCGGCTCCAGGCGATGTCGCGCGCGAACAAGGCTCGATTTCATATGCACGACGGTCCGGCGCAGCGGGCTCGCGACGCGGATTGGGCACGCGTTGGCGACCGCGCGCCCGATAACCTGCGCTGGCTGTACGACCACGACCCAGCCGCGCCCGAACCGGCGGTGGAGTGACCCATTCACGCGCGCGCTTTCCCAGCGCTCACAGTTGGCAGGTGCAAATGATCCAGAGTGTGAAGCGTTACACGGGCGGCTGTCTTTGCGGCGCCGTGCGATACGAGGCCGAGGGTGAGCCGCTGTATGCGGGACACTGTTACTGTGCCGATTGCCGCAAGGCGTCCGGTTCGGGCTTCGTACCGTTCATGGGTTTCGCGAGCAGCGCTGTTCGCTTCAGCGGCCGAACGCGACAGTTCCGCTCGAAGGCGTTTCGGGGTGGCGATGCCGTACGCAATTTCTGTCCCATTTGCGGCGGCCTGGTGTTCGGTGGGGAGGTCGGCAGAAGCGAGTCTCACACGATCTACGCGGGCTCTTTGGACGATCCGTCATGGTTCCAGCCCAAGATCGCGATCTTCGTGCGCGACCGACCGGACTGGGCGATGATGCCGCCGAACCTTACAATCTTCGAGACGATGCCGGCTCGGTAAATTGCCGAACTCAAGTCGGGTAGTGCGTACGAAGGGTCTGCCCCGCGGCCTCTGCTGGCTTGGCGTCGATCAGCACGAAGGCGAACACGCAGGGTTCAGTGCCGTTGTTGACCCATGCGTGCATGGTGCCGCGCTGCACGACAACGTCGCCTTGCGTCAGGTGCACCGTCGCCCCGTCATCCATCTCCAGATCGCACTCGCCGGACAGCAGGATGGCATAGTCGAGCGTCTCCGTGCGGTGCATGAACTTGGGTGAACCCGGCGCAAATTCGGTGATGCGCACGACCGTCCCCTGACCCGACCCGACGTAATTGTGCCGGACCACGAAGCCCTTCCGCTGCTCGGCTGCAGCCGCATCCGAGTTGTCCACGGGCATCTTGTCGGTGGACCAGATCTCGCAGCGTGCAATCCCGGCGCGCCCTGGCCGGGTGGTGCCGATCATTCGCTCATCCGATGCGACCACGGCCTTTCCAGCCGCGTCATGGCCAGTGACAATCCTGCGCACTTCCAAGGTCATGTTTGTCTCCCTCTGCTTTGACGAGGCAAGGCTACCGCGCCGGGCGGTGCGCGGTGACCAGAAAGATGGTTGCCGGCAGTCGGATCGGGCCGGCACTTGCTTCGGCAGCGAACGCCGCCGCAATTTCGTCGGCGATCACCTTCCGGGTCGCATCGTCGGGCTGCTTCGCTTCGATCAGCCGCGCCGTCGGTCCCATCATCAGCGCCTGCCGCGCCTCCTCCTCCGGGTTGCCGCCGATGATTGTCGGGTGCGCCCGTTCGACCATGATGTCAGCGAAGCCGGCCGCCGCGAGAACCCGGCGGATGTATTCGGGGTCCGCGAACGCAAGCGGGCCGGGTACGTGGTCGGCTGACGGCGCCGGTTGCCCAAGATGCCGCAGCGCGATGTCGTAGGAAATCAGCCAGTGCCGGTTCTCCGCAAGCGGCGCCCAGCAGGCAAAGACGAAGCGCCCTCGCGGTTTCAGTGCGCCGGCGATGTTGCGGAAGGCCGCCACCGGGTCGGCGAAGAACATGACGCCCATGCGCGAGGTCGCGACATCGAATGCGGCCTGCTCGAACGCCAACACCTGCGCGTCCCCGGACAGCAACATGACATTGTGCACCCCGCTCGCATCGACCCGCTGCCGAGCGACCTCCAGCATCGGTTCGGAGATGTCGACCGCGACGACGCGGCCGTGCGGGCCGACCGCCTGTGCGAGCGGCAGCGTCACCGCGCCGGTGCCGCAGCCGATTTCGAGCACATGCTCGCCGCCGGCAAGCCGCAGACAAGCCAGCAGCAGTGCGAGGCTTTCCTCGTTGCGCCGCTCCCGGAACCCTTGGCCGGCGACCCAGCGCGGTCCGGCGATCGTGTTCCAGTAGTGCCGCATCGCCTCGTTCGCGTCCGGGTTTTCTGGGGTCATCTTGCAAGATCTCCTGCTTGCACGCTTGATATGCCCCTTCTGGATCAGAAGGAGTTTCGAGTATGACCGAAGCGAAGCTGGCTCCCAACCTTCCGGGGTGGATGCAGGACCATGCGAACCGCTACCTCTCCAGCGGCGGCACCGAAGGGCACATGTACACCGTGACCCCGCCGGGCTACTCGGAGATGAGCGTGCCGTCGTTGCTGTTGACGACGACCGGCCGGAAGTCCGGGGATAAATATGTGTTCCCGCTGTTCTATGGGAAATCCGGGGACAGCTATTTCGTGATCGCGTCGAAGGGCGGCGCGCCGCAGCACCCCGGCTGGTATCGCAACATCCTCGCCAATCCGGATGTCGAGGTTCAGGCCGGGACGGCGAAGATTCACGCGCTGGCGCGAACCGCCAGTGGCGAGGAGCGGTCGCGGTTGTGGGCGAAGTCGCTGGAATTCTGGCCACCCTACGGTGACTATCAGCTCAAGACGGAGCGCGAGATCCCCGTCGTTGTGCTGGATCCGGTCAAATGAGCGACTGGAGCAAGGTGACCCGGCCGATCCCGGTTCCAAACGAGTGGACGAAGCCATTCTGGGACGCGGCGAAGCGGGGCGAACTGGCGCTGCAACGTTGCCAGAGCTGCGGACATTTCCAGCACCCGCCGTATGCGACCTGCGTTCAATGCATCGCGACGGAGCTGAAGTTCGAACCGGTGCGCGGTGAGGGCGCGATCTATGCCTATACCATCATGTATCACACCGGCGACAAACGTTTTGCCTCCGCCGTGCCTTACGCCAGCATCATCGTGGAGCTCGACGATGCACCCGGCGCGCTGCTCGCCGGCAACCTGCTGGAGGCGCCGTACACCGAGGCGATGGTCGGACGGCGCGTGGAGGTCATCTTCGAGAAGCTGAACGACGAGATCACGCTGCCGCAGTTTCGTCTCGCGCGCTGAAGGGAACCAAACGCATGTGGGACAACCGCTGCAAAATCGCCGTCAGTGGCGTGGGGTTTTCCAAGGTTTCCCGAACCGCCGAAATTCCGCTCGCGGCCCATGCGCTTGCGGCCGTGGAGGAGGCGGTTGCTGACTCGGGGTTGCGGATGGAGGACATCGACGGTCTGGCGACCTATCCGGAACTGCCGGCAACCGGGCACGCGGAGGTGGACGGCATCTCCGTTGTGTCGGTCAACTGCATGATGGCGATGCTGAAGCTGCCTGCTCTGACGTGGCACATCCAGGTGGGAACGACGAACATTGGCGGCGCCGTGCAGCAGGCGGTGAACGCGTTGCTCGCCGGGGTGTGCAAATACGCGGTGGTGTGGCGGGCGATGCACAACCCGCGCGGCACGTACCAAAACCTGCCCGGCGCCTATGCGGCGGGGGCGGCGCAGTTCACCGCACCCTACGGCTTCGGCGGTCCGGGGCAGGGTATGGCGGTCGCGTATACACGCTGGCTCGAGCGGAATGGGCAGAGCCGAGAGAAAATGGCGACGCTCGCGGTAACGCAACGCAAGCACACGCAGCACAATCCGCACGCGTACTTCTTCGGCACGCCGCTGACGCGCGAGGACTACTTCGCGTCGCGGATGGTGGCGTATCCGTTCTGCCTGTTCGATTGCGACATCCCTGTGCAAGGGGCGGTCGCCATCGTGCTGACGACGGCGGACCGGGCGCGAGATTTGAGGCCGCGTCCGGCGTATCTCGCGGGCTACGGTCAGCGGTTGCACTTTGAGGTGGCGGGGAGGATCGGCAGCCTCAGCAGCTATATGGAGGGCGGCAGCAGTTCGGCGAAGCTGACCTGGGAGCGATCAGGGTTTTCGCCGAAGGACGTCGATGTGGCGCAGATCTACGACGGTTTTTCCGCGTCGGTGATCTACGGGCTGGAGTCCTACGGGTTCTGCAAGGAAGGCGAGGCGCTGGACTTCATCCAGGACGGGCGCATCGAACTCGATGGCGACCTGCCGCTCAACACGTTCGGCGGCAGCCTCGGCACGGGCCGCATCCACGGGCTGTGGCACATCATCGAAGGCGCGCTGCAGGCGTCGGGGCGGGCGGGGTCGCGGCAGGTGAAGGATGCAAATGTGTCGTTTGTTGGCGCGAGCGCGCCGATCGTGACGGGGACTACGTTTATCTTCGTGGGGGAGTCTTACTGAGCGTCGGGGGCACCCGGGGTTAGCCACTGCAAAGCCGTCATTGTGATAGACTGCCGCCATCATGAAACTGCCGAGGATCAAACCGACTGTCGTCATTCCCGATGCCGCGCCGCTCATTCATCTCGCGGCCGGTGACGCCCTCACTGTGCTCAACGGCATGGGCCGCGTTCTGGTCCCCGATATCGTACAACTCGAAGCGACGTATTACCTCGACAAGCCTTATGCCCGCGAGATCGCGGCTTGGATCGAAGCCGGCCAGCAGCATGGCAGCAACGCGCCCGTCGCAATCGCCGAAACTGAAATCGGCGGGCTCTACCGCATAGCGCTCGATCAGGGATTGCCGAGGCCGCGCAATGCCGGCGAGATCGGCATTGCGACCTGGCTGGCCGAGAACCTCGCCCGTGTCGGCGGCCCCGCCCTCGTCGTATACGAAAACGGCCGCGTGCCCGGCATGCTGAGCCGCGAAGGTGTGGCCGATGTTGTGGCTGTGGCGACAACCCGCAACATGCTACGCATGGCGCAGGAAGAAGGGATCATCCCGGATGCCGAAGCCCTGTGGGAGCGCATCACGGCCGCGATACCGACAGCCAATCCAGCCGCAAACCTCACCATCATCAGTCCGGTGATAAAGCCATGAACGGCCCCGTCCATCCCGTGATTCGCCGCTACGCCGATGGCGAGATTTCCGCCATGCAGGCAGCTTCCGAGCTTGGCGGCACAGCAACGGTGGCCGATGTCATTGTAATGCTGCGCCAGGCTGGGCTGAAGCCGCCGGAGCCGCCGCCCGAGCAGGCGCGCGCGGAACTGGCGCGAGCGCGGCATATTCTTGGGTTGGACGGGGGGTAGGTTTGCACACCGGGGCACGATGTCTCACATGGGACTCGAGCGGGCCTATCTCCCCAGTCCTCACCGCACTCGTCACCCCACCCCAACCACCTTCCCCTCCACCAGCCCGTCGATCTCCGCCTCCCCGTACCCCACCTCGCGCAGCACCTCCCGCGTGTGCTCCCCCAGCCGCGGCGCGAGCCTCCGCACCCCCGCCGGACTGGCGGAAAACCGCGCCGGCGGACGCGCCTGGCGGATCTTGCCCTCGCTCGGATGGTCCAGCTCCTGAAACAACCCCACCGCCTTCAGATGCGGCTGCTCCATCACCTCGGACAACTTCGCAAACCCCGTGTGCGGCACGTCGATCCGCAGCAGCAATTCCTCCCATTCCGCGGTCGTCCTGCTCGGCGCGATGTCGCGCATTCGGTCGTAGATCCGGTCGATGTTGCGCGCCCGCGCCACCGGGTCGCGCACCGAGAACTCCTCGATGCATTCCGAATGCCCCACCGCCTCAAAGAACGCGCACCAGTTCGCCCCTGAGTAGGGCAGCATGGTCAGCCAGCCATCCTTGGTCCGCACCGGCCGCCGCGCCTTCATCCGCTTGTAGCCCGAAGGCCCGATAGGCGGCACGAACGCCATGCCGCCGAACATCTCGATGCTGTTGAACGCCGCCAGCGTCTCCAACATCGGCACCTCCACCGTCTGGCCCTCGCCGGTGCGCTCGCGATGCAGCAGCGCCGCTGTCACGGCGGAGGTCAGCGCCATGCCGCAGATCTTGTCGCCGATCAGGCTGGGGACGAACACGGGCTCCTCAGCGGTGCCCATGGCCGATGCGAAACCCGACGCCGCCTGGATGATCTCGTCGAACGCCGGCCGCGCCCGCCACGGCCCGTCCTGGCCAAAGCCCGTGGCCACCGCATAGACGAGCCTTGGATTGAGCGCCTTGCACGTGTCGTAGCTGAAACCCAGCCGCGCCAAGCCGGCGGGGCGAATGTTGCTGACCAGCGCGTCCACCGTCGGGATCAGCCGGCGCAGCACCTCCTTGCCGTCGGGATGCTTCAAATCGAGCGCGATGCTGCGCTTGTTGCGGTTCGTCGCCATGAACTGCCCGCTCATGCCGCGGTTGCGGAACTGCCCGGACGTGCGCCAGGTGTCGCCGGTCAGGCTCTCCACCTTGATGACCTCGGCGCCCCAGTCGCCGAGGGTCTGTGTGCCGAACGGGCCGAACAGCACAGTGGTCAGATCGAGAATGCGCAATCCCTTGAGCGGTCCGGTCGGTTCGGTCATGCAGTTCGGTCCTTGGTCGGTGTTGCTCTATTTGTCCTGAAAACGCTCCGCGATCGAGTGTCAACGACGGGCACCGATCGCTGACAGCCGAGGACTTTCCCGCTAGCGTTCAGAACCGAGCGTCTGGGGGTGCTCCGCCCGATGCACAGGAATGAAGGGAGAGAAAGCGATGCAGATCGTCGACGCCCAAATCCATCTCTGGGGAACCGGTCTGCCGAGCAACCTCTCGCATCGACAGGTGACGCACTTCACCCCAGAGGAGGCCATCGTCCTGATGGACGAAGGCGGCGTCGATGCTGCCGTCATTCATCCGCCGGGTTGGGATCCGGGTTCGACCGACATGGCATTTGCGGCGGTTCGAAACTACCCAGGCCGTTTTGCCATCATGGGTGCGGTGCCGCTCGATCGACCGGACTCGCACGCCCGCATCGCGAATTGGAGAGAGCAACCAGGAATGCTCGGTCTGCGGTATGGGTTCCTGAGCGATCCCGCGCGGCAGTGGCTGACCGATGGCACAATCGACTGGCTTTGGACGGAAGCTCAAAAAGCCGGTGTCCCGGTTGCCGCGCTGGCGACGGATTCGCTGACGGAACTTGGCCGAATTGCCGAGCGCCACCCCGGGCTTCGATTGACGATCGATCACCTAGGCGGCAGGGGCGGCCTGACCACACTGAAAGATGCCGCGGCCATGACCCACATGCCGGACCTTTTGGCGCTGGCAAAATTCCCCAATGTGGCGGTCAAGGCGACCGGCGCGCCGGGCTATTCCAGTGAGACCTATCCGTTCCCGGCGATGCACACGTATCTGCGACAGATCTACGATGCGTTTGGTCCAAGCCGGATGTTCTGGGGCACTGACATCACCAAGATGCCCTGTTCCTGGCGCCAATGCGTGACGATGTTCACCGAGGAGTTGCCCTGGCTCAGCGAACAGGACAAGAGATTGATCATGGGTGAGGCGCTGTGCGCCTGGTGGGGCTGGGACCGAGCAGCCTGAACGCAGCAAACGAACAAGGGAACGTTTTGGAATGAGCAATACGAAAACATCGGGAAAGAAGGTCGCGGTGGTGGTGGGCGCCACCTCCAAGTGGCAGTCGGATGGCCGCAATACCCTGCTGGCGCACGGCAGGACGCTGGACGATAGCGACCTGCCGGTCGGCGTGCGCTGGGGCGTGGGCGGCGCCATCGCACAGAAGTTCGCCCAAGAGGGGTTCTTCGTCGTGCTGACAACCCGCGCGCAGGCCAATGCGTCAGCACTGGCGGACGCCATCCGGAAGCAAGGTGGAGCCTGCATGGTCGTCGAACTGGACCTTGTCTCGCAAGATTCAATCTCGACGGCGTTCGCCACCATCCGTCGCGAAGCGGGCGATCCGGACGTACTGGTTTACAACGCGGGTTACCTGGAGGGTCGTGATCTTCCTCCTGAAAAAGAACTGCTCGAACACATTCCAGTGGAGATGTTCGATACCGCGCAGCACATCGCGAGCCGAGGGCCGTTTCTCGTTGCCAAGGAAGTGCTGCCGGCCATGCGGAAGAAAGGCGAAGGGTCGTTCTTCTTCTCCAACAACTCAAGCTCGCTGCGCGGGAAGAAGCGGATGACCGGACAGTCGCTTTACTATCCGAGGGTCATGATGCGTACGCTGGCGCAGGTGCTCACCGAGGAGTACTCCGAGCACGGCGTGCACGTTGCCAACGTGGTGATCGATGGGACCATCGACTCACCCGGGACGCGGGCGATGCCGAGGCTTCAAAATAGACCCGACCTCGTGATCAATCCGGTCAAGATCGCCGAGGCATTCTGGTACCTGCACACTCAGGACCGGTCGTGCTGGACACACGAGCTTCAACTCACGCCGTTTCCGACCAAACCGAGCTATTGAGCGCGGGCGTCGCCTGGTCGTCACGGCCGGGCGGACGCCTTCACTTGTCGAGCCAGATCGTCGCCAGATCCTGGTTGACGTAATGGCTCGGGCTTATTTTCCAGCCTTTGACATAGCTTCGATACGGCACGATGCGGTAGCGCCACAGCAGGAAGCTTTCGTGCGCCTCGGTGTCGAGCACCCGCCTCTCGAACTGGCGCATCAGGTCGCGTTGCCGCGCGAAATCAGGCTCCCGCAGCATCCGGTCATAAATGTCGATCTCCGTCGGGTCGTCGTAGTTTCCGTAATTCGCATCGGAGACCGAGCGCGGCAGGTACTTGGTGCCGTCGAGCAGCGGATTGACTATGTTCTGGCATTCGGCATCGACCGCCACCGCGAAATCGCCTCGGCGTAGCGCCTCCTCATAAGGGCCGGTCGGCAGGACGCGCTGGGTTGCCCGTATGCCGATCTTGCTCCATTCGTCGATGACCCAGGTTCCATTGAACTTATAGGGTTGATCGACATTGCGGTTGAGCAGCTCGAACGTCAGCCCTTCCGCGCCAGCTTCTTTCAACAGTCGCCGCGCCTCGGCCCGCGACTTCTCGATGTCCGGCCAATAGCCCGCCAATTGCTCCAGTTCCGCCTTGGTCGCGGCCAAAGGCGAGGTGGGAAAAACGATGCCGCCAACCGTCCGCGAGACTGTGATCCGCGACATTGGCGCCGCGCCATGCCAGCGGTCGATCGCCAACGTCAACGCGCGGCGCACCCCCGCATCGTCGAACGGCTTTCTCGCGTGGTTTGGGGTTATCAGGGCTCCACAATTCCAGTCGCTCTCCTGAACGGTAATCTTGTCACCCAGAGCCGCGACAAGTTCGTCGCGCGTCGCCGGGGGAAAGCCGCGGAACTCGATCGCTGCCCGGTCGCTTCGGATCGCGGCCACCCTGACCGCCTGCTTGTCGGCGAAAATTCCGAGGAAGCCATCCAGATAAGGCAACCCCGGATGGTAGTAATCGGGATTGCGCTCACCGGAAATCGACTGTCCCACCTGGTATTCCTTGAACCGGAACGGGCCGGAGCCCATGATGTTCTTTTCAAACCAGCGGGGGTCGCGGTCGAGGATATCCTTCTTGTAGATGAAGGCGTATGGATCAGCGAGAGCGGGCAGAAATGCCGCCGTCCCAAATTTGAGGTGAAAGACGACGGTTTTTGGATCGGGCGCCTCGACCTTGTCGATCATCGAATAGTAGCCGCGGCGCACGCTGATGACGCCTTCCGGCGGATCGACGATCTTGTTCCAGCTTGCCGCCACGTCGTAGGCGGTCAGGGCCGAGCCGTCCTGGAACCTGACATCGCCGCGGATCGGGAATGCGTAGGTCAGGCCGTCCTCCGTCGGCTTTGGTATCTCGGTGCAGACATCGCAGACGAACTCGGTCGTCGCGGCCGGGTTTTCTGGGTTGGCCCGGATCAGCACGCTGTAGAACGGTGCCACCGAGTGGATCGTCGCGAAGGTATTTTCGCGATGGCCGTCGAAGCTCGGCGGCGTATCCGCCGGGATCATGAAGGTCAGGATACCGCCGCGCTTCGGCGTGTCGTCGGCGAAGGCTGGCAATCCCAGCCACACCATGATTGCCACGCAAGCCGCGATTGATCGATGCATTTCCGTCTCCACTGCCGATGCGCGCTGGTCGCCGGCGCTGTCAGGCCCGCTTTTATCTCACGGCGTCGCGGAAGGTAACTCTGGCCCGATGAGGAGATTCCCGGGCCACCGGAGAGTGCGTCCGCAATCGAATCATCACCGATCGACGCGATCAACCGCTGTCTGCTAGGCTGGCCCGGACACTCGCCGTCCAGGAGAAAACGCATGAACGACGCACCGACCCTTTCCCAGCGCGCCGACGCGCTCGAAGAGCAGATGAGCCGCGAGCTCGACTACATCGTGATCAGGTCCCGCCTCTACAGCATGGCCGAGGGCGATATGGGCCCGCCGCCGAACGCCGCCAAGCTTATGGCCGGCAATCCGAATGCGCGCGTGCTGATGGGCGATGATCCGCGCCTGCCGCCGATGCCGGAGAAGCCGACCCTCATCGACTTCTTCAAACACCGCTTCGGCCCCGCCGCACACCTGTTGCAGAGCGCGAAGCACGCCGTGAATGCAGGACTGCCGGAGAACATGGTGCTTGCCTGCCTGTTGCACGACATCTCGACGATCGGCTTCATCCGCGGCGACCACGGCTACTGGGGCGCGCAGCTCGTCGAGCCCTATGTCGACGAGGAGGTGACCTGGGCGATCCGCGCGCACCAGGTGCTGCGCTTCTATCCCGACCCGTCGGTCGGCTATGAATATCCGCAATCGTACATCAAGACCTTCGGTGCCGATTATCGCACCGACACCTACATTGACGAAGACTACAAGCGGATGCGGAACCACAAATGGTACATGTCAGGACGGATGATCACTGTCCACGACATCTACTCGTTCGACCCGGACGCGAAGGTCGAGTTGGAAGAATTCACCGATGTGATAGGGCGCAATTTCCGCCAGCCCGAACAGGGGCTCGGCTTTGACAACAGCTCGGTGGCGCATATGTGGCGCGCGATGATCCGGCCGGCCAAATATCTGTAGGGCATCGAGACGCATCGCACGCGGTAAGCTGCTGCAGACGGCGCTACCGCAGATCGTGGTCGGAGGCCCTTTGCCGTCGCGGGCCTCCGACCGACCTTCAGTGCAGCCCCGCTCTACGTCAGCTTGCCGGGTACGGTCTGCACGTCAAAGCTGAGCCCGTGGCCTTGCAGATCCGACGCCGTATAGACGGCAGTCACATGCAGCTCCTGGTCACTGACGATTTCCAGGAACCCGATCGTCAGTGGCATGGTCGACTCGGGAACGCCGCCATAGAGCATCTCGGCAATGCGGCAGCAATCGTCCATGGTGGCCGCGCCGGATGGTAGGACGATCCTTTCGACGGCTCGGGCATTCGCGACGGCAGGCTCGCGACCCGTGACCGCGCCGGCAAACACCAGAGGAACGAAGCGCTTGACGACCGTGGCTTCCTTGCATTTTGGATTGAGCATATTGATTTCGGTCGCATAGATGCCTGGGCGCACCGGGCCGCACGCGCAGCCGCAGTCGTTTTGCGTGCCACATACGAACTTCACCGCATAGGTGTACTTGCAGGCCGGCACGGTGATGCGCGTCGGTTTCGCCGCCACGACGTTGCCATCCACCACCACGTCGATAGCGCCGGTGAAAATCCTGTCGCGAGTGGCGCAGTCCTCCACATCGCCATTGAACGTGACCTCGAATTTCAGGACGTTGGTCTGGTCTCCCGGCAGCGGGCCATAACTTGGCGGCGTGATCGAGGTCACGAAGGGAGCGATGGCGCCGACCGGCTGCAGGTGGACGTTGTTGATTGTCAGCAGGGCTTTCAGTTGTGCAATGATGGTCGCCACGATGGTGGTCGGATCCACACTGTTCACCACGATGCCGGACGTAGCTGCGGCAATCCTGGTCGCCTGCCCTGGTGCTCCACCCGGCGCGCCGCAGGCCGCGTAGGCCGCATTGAGCGTACCCAGGAGGTTTGTCGGATCGTCGTTGAGCCCGTTCGCATATCCTGATCCATCGTTCAGGCTAAGGGCGAGAACGGTGATCTGGCCGGCGACCAGCTTCGCTGTCACCGACGCCTCGGTGATGCCTGACGCAAGCCCGCTGGCCGCCGCGCAGATCGGATCATGACCGGGGGCATCGCCGAACCAAACAACGATATGCTTGACGCCTGGCCTCCAGCCGATCGCCGGCGAACTGGCTACCTGGTCAAGTGCATAGAACTGCGCCTCGGGGCCGTCACCGCCACCGGTGGCATTCCATGTGCCGAGAGCCGCCGTCACCGCGGGCTGGCTCGACGTGATGGGCTGGATATTTTGAAAGGCAAGAGACGTATCGCCGGCGTTATCAAAATCCCGGTATTCGCCGACGCCGAATTGTAACCCTGAGATTCCGCCCAAGGCTGCGAAGATCGCACTTGCACCTGTTTGGACGGCGCTGATGGCAGGAGTCATGCTGCCCGTGTTGTCCGCCAGGAAATAGATGTCGGCGGGGGCAACAGCTGCCGAAGGCGGAATCGTGACGGTGATGGTCTCGTGGACGACGTCGCACTCGCCGAGCCGCAGATTGTTGACCGCCGGCTGTATGGTAACCTTCTTGGCGTCGACTACATGATGCGGGACGGGCTCGACACGGGTAATGAACAGCTCTCGTCGCGCGTTCGCCACGTCGACAACCTGGCCCCGTTCATCCAGAACGACCTCGACTGGTGGCGCGTTGCCCCGGTCCAATCGCACCGCCATGAACAGATGGATCGGATAACCTTCCTTCGGATGACTATCGCTTTCCGTCGTTACGATCTTGTGCTCATCCTTGCCAAAATGCTGCGCAAAGTGTCTTCGCGCGGCTTCCAGGACGTTCTGTGGTGCAGGCATAACGGTTTCTCCCTTTTCATCAGACACATTTAGAGGCAGCGGCATGCAGGCCCGCCTTGGTTCCGCGTGGCAGCAAAAGCATGGACACCGACAAGGGGAGGATTTAGGTCACGACCGTCCCTGGATTTGACTGAATGCAAAAGACGAACGCCGTCGCCCCGCTAAGGAAGTCGCCTATACAACCCTCTTGTGGACTGGATGTTCGCACCACTTTCGGTGCGACGCTGTGAATCGGGCCACAGAGCTGCCGGCTGGCAGCGGCCTATCGCAAATGCCACGTATATGTGATGACGCTATCCGCCGTATTTGGATTGGAGCGGTTCCAGAACAATCCGACCGAACATTTGACTTAGGTGAAATACCGGTTCCGGACTAAACGGGACCGGCGGCACCCATCACGCGCGTCGCAGCAGGAACAGCCCCT
>Ga0210402_10001386_pt1 | contig 25026 bp, 19 predicted proteins | sample IncBWC7MmetaG_FD_161055 | JGI IMG/M metagenome (GOLD analysis project Ga0210402, IMG submission 161055) | Forest soil microbial communities from Barre Woods Harvard Forest LTER site, Petersham, Massachusetts, United States - Inc-BW-C-7-M | ecosystem: Environmental > Terrestrial > Soil >... | reverse complement strand
CGCCAAGCCCCACCAGTTTCGTCGTGAATGACAGATCCTGCGGCGATGGTGAGGGATCGCCCGAGGGATGATTGTGGAAGAGGATCACGGCGGCTGCGTGATCGCTCAGCGCGTGGCGGAAGACGTCGCGGGGCGAGACCGAGGCGGACGTCAGCGTTCCGACGAAGATTTCGCGCTCGCTGATGATGCGGTGCCGGGCGTCGAGGAAGATGCCGCCGAAGGTCTCCTGCACGCGATGGCCGTACGCGCTCATCAAACGCCGCGAGACCATGGCAGGATCGCGGACCGGTTCGGAGGAGGTCATGGACTGTGCCGCGATGCGTCGTCCCAGTTCCAGCGCCGCGCCGATCCGCGCCACGCGGCCTCCGCCAAGACTTCCGACCGGCTTTCCCGGAATCCATTCCCGCCGCGCCAGGGCTGGCAGACCGTCGGCGACGAGCTCGCGCCCGATGTCGAGTGAGCTCTTTCCGCGGCGTCCGGGCTCGATGATGAGAGCGATCAGTTCGGCGTCCGACAGAGCGGCGGCGCCGCCGCGCGCCATCCGCTCGCGAGGCCGTTCGTCGACGGGGAGGTCCCCGATGCTGCAGTGGTCCACGCTCACAGCCCCGAGGCTCCCTCGGTGTGTGCTTCCTGGCAACAGGCACCTGCCCTCGCTCTCGCAAAGGGCGGAACCTGGAAGCGTCAATTCCACGAACCGTAGAGCGGCCGCAACGCCGCTCGCCAAGTAGTTACCGTGACTGGTGGATATCTCGTCACAAGACACGCAACAAGGTCATTTGGAATCGATAGGTTTCTGAAAAGGCCGGATCACTGCTTCGTCGAGCAGAAGTTCTGCTCCGCAGAGCAGAAGTTTTGCTACGCAGAGCAGAAAGTTAGCTCCGCAGAGCAGAAGTTTTGCTACGCAGAGCAGAAAGTTAGCTCCGCAGAGCAGAAGTTTTGCTCCGTAGAGCGGAAAGTTTGCTTCGCAGAGCAGAAGTCTTGCTCCGCAGAGCAGCAGTCTTGTTCCGTTGGAACGAGATGCGTCACTCCGCCCGCGAGCGTGGCGATTCGGCGTGCAGGCGGGCTGCTCTCCGCGTGATCCGGGTGGACCGCCACGACGCGCGTGCCATCGCGCACCTTCATCGGAGCACACGTCGTCGTCAGGTCGATTGATCGCCCGCCTCGTTACGCCGCGCGGTGTTCACAGCGTGGGCTTCGCCCGCAACCCAACCGGTTGGAGCGCAGCCTCGGGTGTCGGGGTTCCACGCGCGGAGGCCCGTCGAACAAACCAGCCCCGCGCTCGGCGCGGGGGACGAGGGCGCCCCAAGTGGCCGGCCGCGGAGGCGGCCGGGACAACCCGGTCCAATTCGCAGCGGATGCGTGATTCGCGAATTACTGTAGCGGCCGCCTCCGCGGCCGCACTTCTACGTGGTCCTGAGACCCCGCGCTCGCGCTGCGCCGAGCGCGGGGCTGCGTTGTGGCAGCGCGCCTCCGCGCGCAACCCGTTGTCCAAGCCGACTGCCTGGAGACGCGACGGGTGTGGAGAAAATCGTCGCGTCGGGCGCAGAGAGCAAGGGTCAGGAGTACAAGGGGACCGAGGCATCAGGCGGTCAACTCGCCGACGATGGCGTCGAGGAGTTTCGCGGCGGTGGCGCGGGAGGCGGCGAGCTGCGATTCCAACTCGTCCACGAGCGCCATCAGTTGATCCACTTTGGCAACGATCCGGCGTTGTTCGGCGAGAGGTGGAATCGGGATCCAATACTTTTTCACGTTGTGGGCTGAGAGATTCGGCTGCGCCGAGCCGTTGTCGAACGTGGATATCTGGCCGCGCCCCAGAGGACTCGTTAGAAACTGATAAGCGAACTTCGAGTCAAGCGCCGATGAGGGGCGAATAATCACCAGAGACGACGCGACAGCGCCCTCCTCAAACTGAGTGATAATGGCTGTCTTTCCCAGTGTCGCGCCGCGCAGGCAATAGACCAAATCGCTTGAGCGGACCTTGCCGCCACGTAGCGAATCGAACTTTTTCCTAGTGATGTAGTGCATTGAATCGAGAGAGAGTGTTCCGTCTCGTTCAATGTGCCCGGTGTTGATCCACGGAACACCTTCCTGAACGTATTCAACTTTGTTCGGGTAATTCTTGCTCCGATCGCCGTTGATTAGAGTGCTGACCTGACCCAGCAACGCCCACCGCCAGTTGGATCGTAACTCGAAGGGACCGAGCTGACTGCCTCTTGATGACTCAGACTGACCAAGCTTCAACGGGATCGATGACACATCCGCTTCGTCATTGGGGTCTTGAGGTACGAGTTTGCCTCTGACAGCGAGGGTGAGGATCGATTTGCGCAGGTCGGCGGGGGCGATGATGTAGGACTTGTGGAAGAGAAAGGTGAGGTTGGCTGGGGTGGGGGCGTCGGCGAAGCAGGACAGTGAGGCGCGGGCGAGCACGGTGTGGCGCGTCTCTCGCTCTTTCTGCTGCGCCTCCAGCCGGTCACACAACGCCATCAACTCTTCCACCTTCGCCACGATCCGCTTCTGCTCGGCGAGGGGTGGGAGGGGGATCGAATACTCCCGCAAGGACCTGCCAGTGAAATGTTTGATGGTCGCGCCAGTGAAGTATTCAGTGAGAACACCGCTCTCCGCATCCGCCTTCAGACAGACAGCAAGGTATTCAGCCAATATCCCTTTCCGAGGCCTGACCCGGTGAATAGCCTTTTGGAAATACATCTCTTGATTTCGATCCTTCCAAATTGCGCAGCGTCCAGGCTCACCTCCCTCGCAGATTAGAAGGTCTCCGGGCAGGAGTCTGTATTCTTTCAGCTCGTTCACCTCAAGCCGGAGCTTCTTGATATCGTCAAGCTCGAATCGCATCCACTGGACATTCGTATTGCGCAAGTACGGCTTCAACTCGCCTTGATTTCCCTTCTGATCGAGCATTTTGCCGAGACGTTGTTCGCCTACGGAAGAAAACGGCACCCAAACCCAATTCCTGGACACCTCGTAGCGAACCTGGCTTGGCGGCGGCGGATGACCGGCAAATATCGTCGTCGCGTTTCCATCGTTAGCGTAGCGTTCAACCAGTTTCCCACGGATTGCGAGTCGGCGAACAAGCTCTCGTATCTTAGTGATCGCGCCTGGAGTCTCGGCGATTAGCTCAAACTTCTCCAAGAATATCGCAGGCGTCACGCGTCGGTTCCCGATGTCTCGGCCAGCGCGGCAAACAGCTCGTTCTTAAGTGCTGCTCGTGTCTCCGCGATCTGACTCAGCAATTTTTCGTACTCCGGCAACAGATGATCGACATCGCCCGGACCCTCATCCGGATTGTGCGGATTCTTGAGATCCAGGTTGTAATTCCCCGCCTTGATCTCCTCGACGGAAACGCGCCACGCTTGCTCCGTCTCGACCCGCGCGGCAAAACCGTCGCTCTCCGTGCCCCACCACCCCTTCTCCCCCTCGAACTCCTCGATTCGGATCGGTTTCCCTTTGTTGTAGCTCTTCGCCCCGGGAGGATACGGGTGCTCGTAATACCAGACCGCCGTCGTCGGCGCCCCCTTCGTGAAGAAGAGGAGGTTCGTGCGGATGCCGGTGTAGGGATTGAACACGCCGTTCGGGAGACGCACGATCGTGTGCAGATTGCACTCACGGAGCAGCGCTTCCTTGATGCGGGTCTTCACTCCCTCGCCGAACAGCGTACCGTCCGGAAGAACGAGGCCGGCCCGGCCGCCCGGCTTGAGAAGCTTCATCAGCAGCACGAGGAAGAGGTCGGCGGTCTCGCGCGTCCGGAACTCCGAGGGGAAGTTCATCTCGATTCCGTCTTCCTCCATCCCGCCGAACGGTGGGTTGGTGACGATCACGTCGACCCGCTCCCTCGGCGACCAGTCGCGCAGCGGGCGGGAGAGTGTGTTGTCGTGCCGCACGTTCGACGGCACGTCGATCCCGTGCAGCATGAGATTCGTCATGCAGAGGATGTGCGGCAGGTGCTTCTTTTCGATCCCAGCGAAGCAGGTTTGGATCGTCTCTTCATCCTCCTCCGTCTTGGTCTGCTTGCGCAGGTGCTCGATGGCGCTGGCGAGAAAGCCGCCGGTTCCGCAGGCCGGATCGAGGATCGTCTCGCCGAGGCGGGGATTGACCTGGTCGACGATGAACTGCGTCACCGCGCGCGGCGTGTAGAACTCGCCGGCGTTGCCGGCGGACTGCAGATCCTTCAACAGCTTCTCGTAGATGTCGCCGAACATGTGGCGGTCATCGGAGGCGTTGAAGTCGATGCCGTTGATCTTGTTGATCACCTGGCGCATCAACGTGCCGTTCTTCATGAAGTTGTTGGCGTCCTCGAACGCCATCCGGATGAGGCCCGCGATCTTGTCCTCGCCGCCGCGGAGAGCCTTCAGTTTCGGCAACAGCGTGTTGTTGACGAAATCGAGAAGGCCCTCGCCGGTGATCCCCTCGGCATCCGCGGCCCAGTTGCGCCAGCGCAGGTGCTGAGGGACGGGCGACTTGTAGCGATCGCCGATGGTCTCGATCTCGGTTTCCCGGTCATCGAAGATCTTGAGGAAGAACATCCAGCCGAGCTGCTCGAGCCGCTGCGCGTCGCCATACGTACCGGCGTCCTTGCGCATGATGTCCTGAATGGTTTTGACGACGTTGGAGACGTTAGGCATGGATCAGGCGACCTCGTGATAAAGCTCGGATTCCAGTTCGCGAACGGCGGCGAGATAGGCGTCTCTCCCGCCGAAGAAGCGCACGATCTCGACGGGCGTGCCGAGGTCGGTGAGAGGATCGACCTTGAGGATGTCGAGCGACTCGACGCTGCGGACCCCCCCCTCGGCGTACTTGTCGAGCAGAGCCTGGAGCACCGCCCGCGCGCGATCGCCATACTTGCCGAAGACGTTGCGCTTGTTGACGCGGTCCGCGCGCTCGCGGCGCGTCAGCGGCGGCTGGTCGAAGGCAACGTGGCAGACCAGATCGAACGCGTCGTAACCGCGTCCCACCTCCTCGGCCAACTCCTCAATGAAGACTCCTTGCGTAAGCAATTCGTCGACGACGGCCTGCTTGCGGTCGGCATCGTTCCAGGCACGGAGGAAGGCATCGAGGGAGCGATAGGTCTTCTTCACCGTCTTGCGAGTGTAGTCGCGAAGAGACTCGGTGATCAGGTTGCCGTCGGCGTCGAGATACTGCACGCGCTCGGTGGCCACCACCACCGCCACATCGTCGACGTAGTAGCGTTTCGGACCCGGTGTCTGCATGTCGGGGTCGAGCGGCGCGCCGTAGTAGGGCGGCGGCGCGGCCTCGCCGATTTCATCGTCCGGCTTGATCTCGTCGGGAGGAACGACCGGATCGTCTCCGGAGGGCTCGTAGATCTGGACCGGATCGCCGTCGAACGTCGGATCGGCAAAGAGCGCGGTGGCGCGCTTGAAGTCCATGATCGTGAAGTAGGTCTTGCCGTAGTCCTCGTTGATCCGCGTGCCACGGCCGATGATCTGCTTGAACTCGGTCATGGAGTTGATCCGTTTGTCGAGCACGATGAGGTGGCAGGTCTGGGCATCGACGCCGGTAGACATGAGCTGTGACGTCGTGGCGATGACGGGGTACGTCGACTCCGGATCGATGAAGTTGTCGAGCTGCGCTTTTCCTTCGTCGTTGTCGCCGGTGATGCGCATGACGTATTTGCTGTTTGCCGCGGCGAGATCGGCGTTGGCGTTGACGAGCGCGGCCCGCATCCGCTCGGCGTGGTCGACGTTCTCGCAGAAGACGATGGTCTTGTGGAAGCGATCGGTCGCTCTGAGGAACTCGGTGATTTTCGCGGCGACGAGCTCGGTGCGTTTCTCCAGGACCAGGATCTTGTCGTAATCGAGCTGGTTGTACTCGCGATCCTCGATCGGCTGGCCGTACTTGTCGGTCTGGCCGATCTCGGGACGCCAGCCGTCGAGATCCTTGTCCAGACCGATGCGAATGACCTTGTAGGGAGCGAGGAAGCCGTCTTCGATGCCCTGCTTCAGAGAGTAGGTGTAGAGCGGATCGCCGAAGTAGTCGATGTTGGAGACCTCTCTGGTCTCTTTGGGCGTCGCGGTCATGCCGATCTGGGTGGCGGATGAGAAGTATTCAAGCACCCGCCGCCACGACGCCTCCGCGGCGGCACTGCCGCGGTGGCACGCGTCGACGACGACGAGGTCGAAGAAGTCGGGAGAGAATTGCTTGTAGATGTTCTGCTCTTCCTCGGTTCCGGTTACGGCCTGGTACAGCGAGAGATAGATCTCGAAGGCCTTGTCCGCCGTGCGATTCGTGATCTTGGTCATGGCCTTGCCGAACGGTTTGAAATCGTTCGTCTTGGTCTGGTCGGCGAGGATGTTCCGGTCGACGAGGAAGAGGATTCGCTTCTTCGCCCCTGCCTTCCAAAGCCGCCAGATGATCTGAAAGGCGGTGTAGGTCTTGCCCGTGCCGGTAGCCATGACGAGGAGGATGCGGTTCTGCCCTCGGGCAATCGCCTCGACCGTTCGATTGATGGCAACCTGCTGGTAGTAACGCGGCACCTTCCCGCTGCCATCATCGTAATAGTCCTGCGTGGCAATGCTTTCCTGACGGTCGTCGAGTCCCCTGGCCGCGCGATACCGGCGCCAGAGATCCTCGGGCGACGGGAACTCCTCCAGAGCGAGCTCCCGTTCGACGATTCCGCCGGTCGCGAGCCGGTCGTGTTCCAGGAAGGCATCGCCGTTGGAGCTGTAGGCGAAGGGGACGTCGAGGGTCTCCGCGTAGTCGAGCGCCTGCTGCATGCCCGCACCAACGGTGTGGTTGTTGTCCTTGGCCTCGACCACGGCCAGCGGGAGGTTGGGCTTGTAGAAAAGGATGTAGTCGGCCTTCCTGGCCGTGCCTCGGGACGTCATCTTCCCGCGAACGATTACTCGTCCCTTCGTGAAGTAGCGCTCTTCGAGAACCTGGGTCATCACGTCCCATCTGGCCAGGATTGCCGGCGTGATGAATTTCGTCCGAATGTCGGTCTCGGTCAGAGCCTTCTTGTCCATTAGTCGAAGTGCCGGAACACGGCGGCGGAGTGAGTCTAATGGATTGACGGCACGAAGAGTCCGACCAGCGCTTGCGCGGTCTGCTGAAACAGTTGCCGTCTCAAGCGCCGAGGGGGCTTCGATTCAGGACCGCGCAAGTACCGGTCGGACAAGAGAGTCCGACCTACGTTTAGGGAACGTGGGTCGATTCTCGAGCTACCCCCCTGGCCGGAACTCGGTGATCAAGACGGCGTCGCGGGAGAGGAGATCGGCGATCACTTGCGAGGCTACGGTGAGCAGCGACTTTCCGTCGGCGGAGAGGCTGACGATCCGGTAGTCGAGTAGGTCGCGCGTGATCCGTTGCGGCTCACCGGTCGGATACGGCACGTACCACACTTGCGAGTTTCGCGCGGACGAGGACGAGGCTAGCGCGATCGCCACAATTCCCTTCTGATCCGGCATCCATGCCACCTGGGCTGCGATGGCAAAGCCGTGATCGACGATCGTCTTCATCGAGCCGGTCGCCACATCGATGGTGACGATGCGCGCCGCGGTCTGGTGCGCTTGCCTGTCGACGCTGATCACCGGCGTGGCGATCATCGTTCCGTCGGGGGACCACGAGGGTCCGGCGAAGAAGATCGGAGCGAAGACGTCGGGAGTGTGGACCGACGTCAACATATGCACTCCCGTCCCGTCAGAGTTGGCGATCAGCACCGCGCTCTCATCACGGGTTGGAAAGCCGGCGCGGAGGAAGGCCATCTGCTTCCCATCGGGAGAGAACGCCGGCTGCGAGTCGATCCCTTCGATGATCTTCCGGGGCTGCCCTCCCTGCGTGGAGATCTGATAGATCGCGCCGGCCGGCAGGAGTTTGTCCTTGGTTCCGAAGTAGATCGAGGCGCTGTCCGGAGTGAAGGTCATTCCCCAATAGGCCGTGGGCCGTGCGGGGATGAGGGTCAGGGCCTGGCCGGATGCCACATCCCGCACGATGAGCGTTTGCTGTCCCTGATCCGAGGTCACGTATGCGGTGGATTTCGCGTCAGGAGAGATCACCGCCTGGATCACGTTGCCGTTGGCAGTGACGCGGGAGATGCGTGCCGAATCGGCGTTCGCCGCCGGCTCATTCCCGCGCGGACGCTCGAACGCGACCCGGACATTGGTGACATCCCCTTCTGTTGGAAGGGCAACGCCGTACGCGTCCGGTGGCGAAGAGCTTAGCTTGAGGCCAGGAATGCGGATCGCCAGCTCGGCATCGCCTTTCGGAACGCCGTCGAAGGAGAACGTGCCATCGCCGCGGACGTCAACGCTGCGACCATCGCCGGTGAGATTCCACCCGAATGTGATCTGTGTGTGCGGCGGGATCGACGCCCCCTCCGGAACGACGACCGTTCCGGCGATTCGCCGCCCCGGCCGGACCATCAGGGTGCCGGCATCCGCGCTGCTCTTGTCATCGCCCAGATTGACAATTCCTGGCTCGGCAACTCCGCCGGAGAGCCCCTCCATTGGCGTGTACACCTGGTACCGCTGGTTGGGAGCGAGGTTGGTCATCACGAAGAGCCCGTCACGGTTCGTCCCGATCTCGAAACGCCCGAGGTAGCCGCTGGAGGCGCGGTTGCTCTGGACGAAGGCGACGCGCGCGCCCGCCAGTGGTTTGCCGTCTCGCATCACGTGACCGGTAATCGTCGATCCCTCGGTCAACGGGATCTTTCTCGATTGACCAGGAGCGAGCATCCGCTCGATATGGGGCGCGAGTGACCGCGCCGTCACCAGCACGTCGAGCTTCGCATCCGCGGCCGGAATGCGCAATGCAAACGCGCCCTTCGCGTTGGTGAGCGACAAGTTGTCGACCCCAGGGACGTTTCCGTAGGCGACACGACCTTCCGTGCGGTAGCCTCTCGGCGCGACGGTAGCGCCCACCACGGGCTTGCCGTGCGGGTCGACGACAGTTCCGGTGATCAAACGGTCCGCATCGGCAATGGATCGGGGCGTGAGTTTGATCGTTACCGGACCGCCCTTCGGATCGATATGGTTCACGAACGACGGTTCATAGCCATCGGCCACCGCCAGAAGATCGAATCGAAGAGTTGGATCGAGCGCCTTCAGGCGAAACTGGCCCGCGCGATTGGCAGACACATGTTTCCCACAATCGCGATAACAACTGGGACAGAACGCGCTTACGCCGACTTTTGGAAAGGCGGTGTAGACGTAGACCGTCACACCGGACAAAGCCCCGGACAAAGCCATGGTTCTCGCGTCGACAACGGTTCCGGTCAGGTCATTCGAGGCGGAGACAGCCGAGATTGTCAGCAGAAAGGCGAGTGCGATTCCAACGCGCGTCATAATCACCTTACGTCCGTCAAATGAGAAGGTTCCTCATCGCCTCCACCACGGCCGTCGAGCGGGCTTTTCGTCTTGCTTGTAATCCTGCGAACGGAGCGCGATCTGCGTCTCCATCAAATCGACGAATGCGGAGAGGGAGACTGTCCTTCTCCACTCCGAGCTCAGGGCCTGCGCCGACTGCTGCAACGATTCCAGATCGGTGATGCAGCGGGCGATGGCGCGGGCAATCGAATCCGGCTGCAAGTCTTCGAAGATGGTCCCCGCGGCGCGGCCGGTCTCGATCTGCTCCGCCATCCAGGTGCCTCGCGTCACGACCACTGGTTTGCCGTATGTCACGGCCTCGGCGAACACTCCCGACCCCCTCTTTCGGTACGGGGTCACTTCGTAAGGAAATAGGGCGATGTCGGCGCCGTTGAGGGCGGCGTTGTATTCAGGGAGGGTCATCGGATGGCGAATGACGGTCACGTGCGGCTGGTTCTCGATCGTCGCCAGTTTTTCGAACTCCTCGGCGGTCAGCGTGTCGTTCGCCAGTTGCACGACGAATTCGGCTTGCACCTGCGATCGGCAGGCTTCGACGATATCGGGGATCCGATGCGAGCCTTTCTCAAGACGAGTACCCCCGAGGATGGCCACGCGCGGCAGATGCGATTCGCGTTTGGGCGAGTTGTACGACTGAGGATCGCCGTATGCTTGCGGCATCGGAGCGGCATCCACGTTTGTACCGAGCAAGTCCGTCAGTTCCTGGGCCAGCAGGTCGGTCGTGGCAAAGAGAAGCACGCGCCGCGCATCTTCCGGTGTGAGACTGGAAATCGTGGCCTTAAGCGTACGAAACTCGGCGATCTGCCGATCGTATTCGTCGGGCCCTGATCGGTTCCAGCGGTCGCTGACGAAGAGGATGACGATCCACGGTTTCTTCCGGAGCGGCAGTTCCTGCAACCAGCGTGTCAGTGCGTGCGCCTCGAGCTGCGTGGAGATCGTCAACAGCACACAATCATTTGCGCGCAGACGGCCATCAACCCTTTTGTGCAGCATCGTGACGAACCGGCTGCTGCGCTCCTCGTAACTCCATTCCATGCGGAACGTCGGATCTTCCAGAACAGCGTGGGCTTTGAGCTCCGCCACAATCCGCGCCGGTGCCTGGGCGTTGACCAGCAATACGAATCGTTTCCCACGCCGGGCAAACTCCTGCCCCAATCCAGAGGCCTCATTGAAATGGTGGCTGGTGAAGCCAGCAAGGCGGTGATGGATGCAGACGACCTTCATGAAGTAGGGGCTATTGTCTCCTCTTCCACCACATCACTACGCCGCTGAACGCCTGCAGGACCACGAGCAGGCTGGAGGCGGACATCACGATCCGTGATGGGGTTCCGAAGATGTCGCCGGTGTGGATCTGGCGGTTCAGGAGCTCTGCGCGCGCCGCCAGCGGTGCCGTCCGTGAATTCCGCGCCACCAGCACGTTTCCGCTGTACTGATCGACGCACACCCACGACCGCCCGCCCGGCGTCCGATCCTCGGCGAAGCGCATGCGGACGTTGTACGAGTCCTTGGCGTCCTCCGGGTAGTCGATGGACAACAGCTTCGCTCCCGGTTCGGCGGCGCTGGCGATCCGGAGCACCGCATCGGGATCGATCGGTACGGCGCCCGCGCGTGGAGTCGATGGGAGGGAGCGCGGGATTGGAGTTGTCCCGGTGGCCTTGTAGGTCCAGCGGGCGATCGGATTATCGAAGGCGATCGCGATTCCAGTCAGCGAGAGGAGCATCAGGAAAAGCGCGCTAAGAATGCCCGTGGCGTTGTGGACGTCGAACATGACGCGGAACAGAGAGGCGTCCCACTTGATCGTGACCTTCTTGTATTTCCACCAGAGGATCACGCCGGAGATGACCAGAAAGAGCATGACGAAGCCGCCGCCGGCCACGATCATCTCGCCGATCTTGCCGGCCAGCAGGTGGGTATGAATCTGATGGATGCGGGTGATCAGCGTCGGTCCGCGCCGCGTGCCGAGGATCGCGCCGGTGTAGCCGTTCACGAAGACCGCCGTTCCCGAGGTGAAGGCGATGTGCGCCGTATCGGCGTGTTGGGCCAGGACGAAGCCGTCGACTTTGCTGCCTGGGAGCCGGCGCTGCACGATCTCCGCGAGTTTTGACAGCGGAAGCGGCGCCGTCGCCTGAGGGGCGATGTCGAACAACGACGGGTTGAAGAGGCGGTCGAGCTGCGCCTCGAAGGCGATGATCGAGCCGGTCAGCCCGAGAATCACCACGAAGATCCCGGCGATGAGCGTCATATACAGATGCAGATTCAGCAGCAGTTTTCGCAATTCGTTCCTCGGCGTGAGAGTCGGTAGGTTTCTGTCGATGTACGCACGAAGACGTTGGGGGATTCCGCCTTACAAGCTTTTTACATCTCGGCGCCGCGCGAAGCAGCGTCGGTCAGAAACTACTGCAGGACGGCGCAGTCTGTTTATCGGAGTCCCGTCTTTCAGATCGCCGCTCCCGGCGGTTGCTGGTATGCGGATCCGATGCGGCAGAGCTGATCGAGCGTCTCGGCGAAGAGGTCGAAGAGCTTGCGAAGGCGGTCGATGTCTTTGATGACGCCGGTCACCTGGAAATAGAGCTCGTCGACGCCCTCGGGGAACCGTATGAAGAATCCGTCGTCGTCTTTGACCTCGAAGTGGATGTCCGGTTGCGCGGCGATCAATGCGCGCAGCTTCGGATCGGCGAACAGAGCCCGGACCTTCTGCTCGTTGTTTCCTTTGATGACAAACGCCTCGTCGAAGGCAGGATCACCGACATCGATGTCCTTCATCCCCAACCATCTCTCCAGCTCGCTGAAAAGACCCTTCCGGTAGATCGTGAAGCGAAAGGCATCGGGGTTGACGTAGGGAGCGCGCATCCTCGTGAAAACGAACGTCGCTTTTCCCGTCGAAACGACGTAGTTGTCGAGCGTCACCACCCACGGCCCGTGTACGGCCTCGACTTTGTCCGACTTGAAGAAGCCACCATCCACGAAGCGGGCGCCGATGGCCTCGCTCAGTTGCCTCCACACCTCTTCGCGGCTTGGACCGAACCAGTTGAGCATGCGGTAATGGTATGCCTCAATGCCTTACCGCGCGGCGGCGCGGCGGATGGTCGAGCCGCAGGTCGACGCGTCCCAAGCCCCGCGTGGCGAGGTAGAACGGCTTCGTCGTTCCGCGGGAAAAGCCGGAGGTGTAGGGGAGGGAGGCCGTCGACTCGCCGCGGGCGGCGAAGTACTCCAGAATCGTCATCTCGTCGTCGGTGAGCAGACGGTCGCGCGAGATCACCATCACGGCTACGTCGAACAGCTTCTGTGCCGAGGAGGAATCGGGGGAGCGGGGACCGTTGATGGCGATGACGTCGTTGATGGTGATGGTGCTGCTCGGGAGGACGCAGCCGCTGCACGGACTTCCCAGCACGATGATTCCCGGCGACACCGCCGAGGAGGGGAGGAAGCCCATGAGGTAGAGGTCGAAGTCGCTGAACTCTTTCGTCACAGGCGCGTCCGTGGTCCGGGCGGTCGTCGCCGTCACGGCGGTCACGTCGTAGGGGAAGTCGCCGCCGACGGAGCTGCCGGGGATGTTGAATCCCATGACGCCGTGGGCCATGGTCGACGGCGGCCAGTGCGGCCCCGGCAGCAACGCGCTGTTCTTGAGGAAGAGCACCCACTGGTGCCCGAGCTCGTGCGAGAACGACGTCTCGCCGGCGTCGAAAAAGAAGTCGACCGGGAAGACGGTGATTCCCTGCAGCTTCCCGGCGCTTCCGTACGACGGCGCCTGATTGAACTTCGTCTCGCCGATGCCGTCGACGTCGTTGCGTACGGCGAAGTGGTAACGGTTCGCCGGATACGACGGCTCGGTGTAGATGATCTGCAGGAAATCGTAGTCGTCGTGAAAGTAACCGTAGAACTGCTGCGCGGCCGCCTGCACGTGATCGGCGTCGATGGCGGGGCGGTAGAGGTTGAGGACGCGCGCCGTGGCCCGGGCGTTGCCGCCGAGGGTGCGGATGGTGACGGAGGGGACGAGGTTGTCGACGACCTGGATGAAGCTGTTGTACGAGGCCAGGGTCGAGCCGTCCGACGCCAGCAGTCTGAGGAAGCCGACGAAGTTGTGGTTGACGTCATCGGCCGCATAGCCGTCGAGCACCTTGGCCGCCGGAACGGAGGCCACCCAGTGGCCCGGTCCCGATTGCGTCAAGGTGAGAGACCCGCCGTTCGCGTAATCGAGACGCAACCCCGACACCGTGCCGCTGGTCTGCGCCTCGAGGACGACGTCGGCGGTCCGGTTGGTGCGCACGGCCATCGGGTCGAATTTGTCCCAGACGATCGTCTGCGCCTGCGCGGAAGTGGCGAGGAGCAAGATTAGGAGTGCCAGGACACGATGCATAGGGTTCATGATAGCGGTGGCAGTCCCTGGAGGGCGGGCGTCTCTCCAGGCCGCGTCCGCCAGCGTAGGGATGAACCCGAAGGCCTCGAGATCAGAATCGATGGGGGTCGACATCAGGATCGACCCACCCCAGGATCAAAACCAAAGGGATGAGTGCAGACGTGTGGGGGGTCCATTCCTCGCGTGATCGCTTGGTGGCAACGAAGTTGGTTTTAAGGCCTGTTGCATCACGCATCCGACCGGGTTCGCTGTGGCCTTGATGTGGGTCGATCTTGATTTTGAACCCCATCGTCAGTGATCATGAGGCGGGTCGATTCTGATCTTGAACCCCATCGGTTGTGATTTGACGCGGTCGATTCTGATCTGAACTCGATCGTTTCTGATCTTGAAGGCTCGGTTTTGATGAAGGCCGGAATCCGTTGGGCGTCACAAGTCAACCCATGCCTGTCGCGTCCAAGCTCGCGTTCGTCCTCTTTTGCGCGGCATGCGCAGTGTCGGCCTCGATCATCGCGACCACCCCCGACGGCGACATAGACTCACATGCCTTCATGCTCGCGCAGTTTCTGCTCGTGGCTCTCCCCTTGGGATTGGCGCTCGGCACAACAGGCGTCGTTCAGAGCTATCGCCGGCATACCCGCGTAGCGTCGTCATGGGTTGCGCTCCTGCTGTTCGTCGCTCCAATCGTGTTCTTCGCCTGTCTGCTTGAAGGTTGGCTGTAGGCTTGAGACGGCCGGCGTCCCCGTTCTGCCGGAAGCGTACGGCGCATTCCTCGCGCCTTGGAGTGATGAGCGCGTCTCCTTCGGCGGGCCGGGCGGGCCGCTCCCGCCGCCGGCCCGCCAGACGACTGACCACCTTCGCGGTAACTCTCAGCCGGCGAGACGCCAGCGCTCCGTCTCCCCCCTCACTGCCCAACCTTCGCGACACCCCCTGTGTTATATTGCTCGACCCGCGTACTCCAGGCGGGCTTCGCCATGATCGAGATCCAGATCGTTCCCAGCGACATCCGTCGCCGCGTGCGTTACGTTTTCTTTGACCGCCGGCGGGTGGTGGTCGGACTCGTGGCGCTTTGTATCGTTCTGGCGGGGCTGCTCGGATCCATGGCCGCGGCGCCTACCGTCATCCGCCGCGTCTACAAGGACAACTTCCTCAAATCGATGCGCGATGAGCGCGACATCCAGCGCGGACGGCTGCAGGAGAACGTGGTGCAGATGACGTCGCTCGAGCGCAGCCTCGAGGAGCAACGCATCCGCGTGGAGAAGCTCGTCACCGTCTACGGCCTCGACCGCAACCTTGGCGTGGGGGGCTTCTCGCTGCCGATCCATGCCGCGAAAGGCGACGCCAGCGACCTTCACATCGACGACGCGCACCTTCGTGAGCTGGCGCTGCGCAATGCCATGCGCCGCCTGCAGGACCAGCTCGATCTGCTGGGCCGCTACGAGACGGCGAACTCCGACCTGGTGCGCCACACCCCCTCCATCCTCCCGTTGCCATCCAACCAGTTCGTGCTCACCTCGCCGTTCGGCCTGCGCATCTCCCCGTTCACGCGCGCCTCCGATTTTCACAAGGGACTCGATCTCTCCGCCCCCACCGGCACGCCGATCTACGCAACGGCTGACGGTGTGGTCAGCTTCGCCGGACGCTATCCGCTGCGCGAGAGCGTGGCCTGGTGGCGCTTCGGCAACGTCGTCGTGGTCAATCACTCCGACCGCTTCATCACCATCTACGGACACTGCGACACGGTCAAGGTGAGCGCGGGTCAGAAGATCAAACAGGGCGAGGTCATCGCCACCGTTGGCTCGACCGGCTGGAGCACGAACTCGCATCTGCACTACGAGGTGCGCAGCGATCTCGAACAGCCCGGGACCTACATCCCCATCGATCCTCGGATTTACATCCTCAACTACCAGTGGAACAATGAAGCATCGCTGTTGATGAAGTCGCGTACCAGCAAGGACTACAAGGATTTCGATCCTCTTCCATCGGCGTTTCTCGGGCGCAGGAGGGTGTGATGAGCAGCAACGCCGCCGACCAGGCAAATTTCCCGACGATGATCATCCCGCGGGGCACGGAGATCCGTGTCAACGCCAATGGTCAGTTGTCGATCAAGACCCCCGGCAACCTCGTCATCCAGAATTCGGGGACGTACTCCGACATCGAATCGACCAACGGCTCGATCCGGATCGAGGAGAACGTCACGGTGGAAGCGGTGAGCATCCGCGCCGGGCAGGCCTGCTTCATTCAGGGCACGCTCACCGCCTGGCGCGTGCACGCCAAGCGCATCACGCTCGAGGAGCGCGCCCGTGCCTTCATCATGCTGCAGGAGTCCGATCACCTGGACTTGGCGAAGAACGCCCGTCTGGTCGGCAACTTCGCCGACGAGAAAGAGCTCTTCTTCATGATGGGGAAGTTCGGTCCGCAACTGAAAGAGCTGCCGGGCTCCGTCGATCTCTCCTCGCCGAATACGATCGAAGGACGCGCACCCGCCGCCTACATTCCATCCGGATCCCAGCCGGGGACCACGCCCACGCCGGCGCCGGTTGCCTCGCGCGAGGACAGCGGCGAGCACCTGCGCGTGGCGCAGTCGCTGCTCGAGCGCGAGATTGGCCGCACCGATCTCGCCCCCGCCGAGGCCGAGGCCTTGCGCGAGGTGCTGTACGCCCTGCGCGAGAGGAACGTCACCCGCGTCGGCGGCATCTACCGCGGCGCCTTCTCGGAATTGCAGACGCAGAGCGAGGGCGTGCGGCAGGCGTACGAGCATCTGGATAAGTACTTCGTACGGTAGCGCGAAGCGCGTTGTCGGTTATCGGTTATCAGTTGTCGGTTATCGGTTATCGGGTAATCAGATCATTTAACTGACAACCGACAACCGACAACCCGCGCAGCGCAGACCGAAGCGCCGAAGTAGAATCTCCCCCTTGCTTCCTCTCGCTGATCACAATCCGCGGCAGACGACGCCGGTGATCAACATCAGCCTGGTGGTCATCAACGTGCTGGTGTTCTTCTGGGAGATCTCCCTCGGACAGCAAATCGAGCCGGTGTTGTTCAACGTCGCCTTCGTTCCGGCGCGGTTCTGGTATCTGCCGGGGGCGCTGCTGCCGAACATCATCACCATGTTCGTTTCGATGTTCCTTCACGGCGGCTGGCTGCACCTCGGCGGGAACATGCTCTATCTCTGGATCTTCGGCGACAACGTCGAGGACCGGCTCGGGCACGGCAAGTACCTCTTCTTCTATCTCGCCTGCGGGCTGGTGGCCACCCTGGCGCATGCGACGATGAATCCCGAATCGCGCGTCCCGTCGATCGGCGCCTCGGGGGCCATCGCCGGCGTCCTCGGTGCCTATGTCGTTCTTTTCCCGAAGCAGCGGGTGACGACGCTGATCCCCATCTTCATCTTCATCATCGTGCGCGAGGTTCCCGCCGTCCTGCTGCTCGGTTTCTGGATCGTGATACAGCTCTTCTTCGGAGCCGCATCGATGAACGCCGGCGATCTGCAGAGTGCCGGCGGCGTCGCCTACTTCGCCCACATCGGCGGGTTCGTTGCGGGGATGCTGCTGGTCGTACTCCTGGGGGGATTGCGGCGGCCGGCGAGAGCTGTCTACCCCTACTACCGGCGGCGTTGACTGCAACCCCGCCGGCGAATGCGCGGCTTCGCCGCCGGTCACAGACAAGAGTGTCTGTGCCGTCTGTGCCACATTGCCCGTCGGTATTTGCTGAGTGTGAAAGTCTCGCCGGATCCAATGTGGCATGGCGCAGACACTCGTGTCTGTGCCGGCGTTGCAGCCGCACGTGGTGAATGCCACGCGACGCGCGCAGACAACGCGCGAAACGCGGCTACCAGAGGTTCGTAGGATCGCCGCTGATGTTGTCGACCAGAGAGACGTAGGCCCAGGAGTGTCCGGCGCCGAGGGGGATGACGGAGAGTCCGTACAGCCCGGCGGGGAGGTTGGCGACGTTCATGAGCGACCCGATCGGAGCCTGGAGCGATGCGTGTGATGCGAGATCGATGTCTCGCTGGGCCACGAGGGTGCCGTTCGCATCGTAGAGAAACAGGCGGTTCGTCGTGGTCGTGCTCTGGCCGTTGTAGAGGCCTACGTTGATGCGAAAGCGGCCGCCGGTCTCGATGCCGCTGAAGTGTTGCAGCGGCCAGCCGCCGGCCGGATAGAACGGCAGCATATCGCCGAAGGTGCCGCCGTCCGCGCGGGTGGTGTAGGTGCGCGAGTAGCCGGCCATCCAGGTGGTGCCGGCCAGCCGCAGTGCTCCAAGACCGCTGCCGCTGGTGCCGCACGGGCCGAACTGGTGTGCCACATCGCTGTAGACATCAAAGCCGTCGGCGGAAAGATTCGCCTCGGCCGTGCATCCGGACGCGGAATCGAGATGCGTGGTCGCCAGCGTCGTTGAACCGGGGGCGATTCTCGGCAGAATGCCGAAAAGGTCGGTGCGCCAGGATGTTCCGTTCGCGCCGGCCGTCGCGGCAACGCCGGGGATGGCCATTTCCGTCGACGAATCGCTTGCCAGCGGGAAGAGCTCGAAGGGGACGAACGTGGCGTCCTCGGAGATGTTGTCGACGATCGACAGCCACACCGGCGCGGCGCGGTCCGCTTCGACGAAGAGCAGCGGCGGCACACTCCCCGGGAAAAGCGACTCGATGTTGAAGGTGGTCACGCTGTGCGGCGCAACGGAAATGGACTTGCCGGTGGCGTAGCCGAGGTTCACCGCGAGAGCCTTCGGGCCATCGTTCACCACGCCGAGGTTGTGGCGGAATCGGCCGGGCTGCCGCAGATCGATAACGAAACTCGAACCGGGACCGGCCGTGGCGTTGGAAATGTAGGGTTCCTGCGGGTTGGTCAGTGAATGGGTCGAGTACCCGATTGTCGACGGAACTGCAGGAACTGCCTGGCCGTACGTACCGCCGTCCGAGGCATCGGTAAAGGTGCGGCTGTACGCGGCAAGCTGCGCGCCGCGGTGATAGGGCGCGTCGATCACGAGGGCGTCGAGTGTCACGCCGTCGCCTGCTGATCCACCGCCGAGGGTGCTGAGGACGTTGCGCAACACGATGGAGCCGTGTGCGGGAAGATGTTGGGTTGACGTTTGCTCCGGCCGCACGACGCGCCGAATCGTTACGTCGGCATCCGAATCGGCCGGGTTGTAAAGCCATACATCGCTACGCCAGAAGGTGCTGTTCAGGCCGCGCACTTCGCCGATCGCCGGGATCATCTGAACGTAACGTTCGGGCAACGCCGTGGGGATGGCCGTCACCGCATCGGTTCGCGGTTGAGACAGGTCGGACGGCGAGATCGACTCGAGTGTCGAGGAGGTGGTCGCGTCGCCGGCCGGCTGCTTGAGAAACTGCCGCTGGAGGTCCGGCAGTTGCACGACGTCGAACAGCATCTGGCTCGGCTCATGGAAGGTCAGGCCGGCGACGTCGTTGATCGCAAACGGTGTGGCGACAGAGCCTGGCACCGGATCGCCGATCGTTCCGTTGCTGATCGGCAGTGTCGCCCACCGTCCTCCCCACGTCCAGAACTGACGATGGGCGATGTCCAGGGTGACCGCTGCATGCGGCGAATCCGGCACGGTCGTCGATGATTCGGGTCCGATCACTTTGACGGCGGTGAGCGCCGGATCGGCAGGATCGAGCGATCGGCGGAGGAGCACGGAAAACGGTCGCATCGTCGGCGACGAATAGCCGGGAAACTGTTGCGGCGGGCAGGTGGACTCGACGGGGTCACTAAAAACGAAGTACGTGCAGACGGGAAAGCCGTAGGTTCCCGATGCGATCCCGAGCGCCATGGCCTGCTCGTCAGTGACCACCACGCCGTGAAACGCCCAGCCGCCCTGGGCCGCGTCGCTGCCGTCGTAGCGGCGCAGCAGGCGCCCGGTGGTGAGGTCGAACTCGTAGTACCCGACCGACTGCACAAGGATGCGGTCGGCCGTCGCGCCCAGGCGCACGGCGCCGGGGAAGCCGTAACGCGCGTTGTAGTTGAAGGGGGCGAAGGATGTGAATGTCTTCGCGACCGGGTCGTAGCGGAAGATGCCTTGATACGCATTGGGCGAGCCCGGGAAGACGTAGGCCCGCAGGACGTAGAGGGGCTGCGCCTCACTTTCGCGGGAGGGCTGGTCGGCGAAGGCAGTGGCGGCGAGGAGAGCAGACAACAGGGCGATCGTCAGCGTTCTCATGATTTGCTGTTATGACATAAAACTGCGAAATAATCCAGTAGCTATCTCACTCGTAACTGTGTTGACGGACACATCGCCGCCGATCTCGAAGCCGGCGATCATGGCGGTGCGCGGGAAGAGCTCGAGGTACCAGTGGCCGCGTCGCTCGTGCGGGAAGGTGATGAAAACCCAGTTGAATGCCTCGCTGATGCCGCGCATTGCCCGCGTCGAGGACTGCATCAGCCACGCCAGCTCGTGAGACTCGCCGACGTCATGCTCGTGTGCCTTCGGCACGATCCATTGCTGATACGCGAAGCGGGCGCCGTGCGGTGCGATCCAGCGATAGTGCTCGGTCTCGGCGATGAGGGGGTGTGCGGCGGAGTCGCACAGTGGGCAGGATATTGCACGTGCGAATACTTCCCGCTCACGCGCCGGACGCGGCGGAACGAACGGCGTGCCGACGAGTTGCGAGTGCAGATGCGGGATCGATGCGCCGGCCAGACGGCCGTGGTTCTTGAAGATGCAGACATAGGCGGCCTTCGACGCCAGCGCGTGATAACGATCGAATGTGATCTCGATGGCGCGCCGCGCATGATCCGGCGACAGCGCTTCGAACTCATCATCATGTTTCGCGCTCTCGACCACGACCTCGGCATGCTCCGTCGGCGGATAGCGGTTGGGAAAGACGCGGATCCGCCACGGGTCGCCGTCGCGCGCGATCTCCGGCGGCGTCTGATGCTCGGCGCCGGGACAGAAGGGACACGGTGCGCCGTCGTAGACATTGGGGCGTTCCTCGCGCCCGGGGGCGACGATGACCGGATCGCCGGTGATCGGGGTCTTCCCGATCACGAACGTTCCAGCCGGAGCGCGACGCGGATGCGCTGCACCACGCCCCAGAGCGCGAAGACGAGCAGAACCGAGGCCAGCCACTCGGCAACTGTCAGCGAGGCGAAGTGCATCGCCTGCCAGCCGTTCGTGAAGAGGATGTAGGAGGCGATCGGAAGGATGATGATGCCGAGGACAAACTCGCCGCGGCCGACAGACTCATAGCTCCGCACGCCGTAGGTGGCCTCGATCTGCGTCCCGATGTAGCCGTTCAGCATGGTCATGATGATGCCGGCCATCGCCAGCGGCTCCCGCACACCGTTGCTGATCAGCCAGCAGGCTGCCAGCAGTGTGTCGCCGGTGCGGTCGGCGCAATGGTCGAGGAAATCTCCGAAGCGCGACGATTTCTCCTGCACCCGCGCCACGATGCCGTCGAGTGCATCGGCCAGCCCGCTGACGGCGATGAAGACGATGGCCACGAGAAACAACCACGGCCGCCGCGCACCGTACGCGAGACACACGGCCGCGACGATGTTCAGCGCCAGAGCGATGAATGTGATCGCGTTGGGCGAGATCGTGATCCGTTTCGCCAGCGGCGTAAACCATCGAGCGAGCCGCTCGCGCCAGGGATGCATGGTGTGATTATGCGCGAAGCGCACGGAGCGCTGTCGTCTCGGCGGCTGACTCGGCGTAGGCTCGTCGACACCTGGCCCAGATCCTCATGGAACCGACGAAGCGCTGTCGATGCTCAGCGAGCCGGAGGCCAACGATGTCCGTTGGGATCGAGCCCCATCTACACACGGTCTTTCAGGAAGGGAACGCGGCCTTGTTGCTGTTAACCAACTGAGATTCCGACGACCGTCACCCGGGCACATCGCAAGCGTTGCATCATTTTGAAGGCCGCGAGCATCATCTCGATGCGCGCGAGGATCGTTTTGACCCTCGCGCTCTTACCATGGCAAGAGCGGGTGCATCGTTTCCACCCTCGCGTGCTTCGTTTTGACCCTAACGCTCTTACCATGGCAAGAGCGCATGTTTTGTTTTGAAGCGCGCGTGGTTCACTTCTGACCCACCCGAGCATCTCCCGCAACCCTTGCGCGCTTCGTTTTGGAGGTCGCGAGCATCGTTCTCACCCTTCGTGCGCTTCGTTTCGACCCACGTGAGCATCCTCCCGACCCTCGGCGTGCTTCGTTTGGAACCTCGCGAGGTTCGTTCCGAAGGTCGCGTGCACCGTTTTGACCCTCCGGCACAAACACCCGTTGCTCCGTTTCGACGGGATCAACACGCGTCAGAGCGTGCCGCCGCCCTCGGCTCCCAATAACACTAGGCACGAATGAAGTCCGTAGCGGACAGACCTGTGCTTTTGAAGGTCGCGAGACCGAAAGATCCGAAGGTGCCTTTCCCAGAGATGATGAATTCAAGGTAGGCTAAGTCGATGCTCCCGAAGACATATGTCGAGACCAGCGTCATCAGCTATCTCACGGCGCGACAAAGCCGGGACCAGATCGCTGCGGCACATCAACAACTTACACGCGACTGGTGGGATGGACGCCGGGCGCGATTTGACATATACGTATCGGAGTTGGTCGTGCAGGAGGCGGGCCGCGGCGATGCCATCGCCGCGCGCGCTCGGTTGGAGGCGATCTCCGGCTATCCGGTTCTTCGCGTGAACCCGGTAGCGCAGAGGTTGGCAGATAGCATCCTTCGACGTGCGGTACTCCCGTCGAAGGCGTCAGCCGACGCGCTGCACATTTCGCTCGCGGCTGTGAACGGTATGAATTTCCTCATCACATGGAACTGCACGCACATCGCAAACGGTTTCGTATTGCAATCGGTGAATATGCTCTGCCGTGATGCGGGCTTCGAGCCGCCGATCGTTTGTACGCCTGAAGAGCTCATGGAAGGTGGTTGAAATGGCCTGGGAAGATCCGATCGTGGGGGAAACGCGCGCGCTGAGGCAGCAGTTAATGGACGATGTGGGGAACGATCTGGATGCTCTCGTGAAGTACCTGCAGGAGCGGGAGCTCGATCATCCGGAACGTCTGGTATCCCTACCCCCACGCCGGCCGGTAACCGCGGCGACGGCATCAGATAAGAGGCCTGGCGAATAGTTCCGGCACGGCCTTTTGCGGCCACCGAAGCGCCGCGGTGAAGCATGGGATCGCGGGTGCCGAGGTAGCCGGAGGGCCGAGCCGACATCGAGCAGCTCGGGGGCGAGGACGGTGTCGACGGACTTGCCGTCGCGCTCGGCGAGACTCTCCAGGGCGAGGCGGGGGATGCGGACTTCGAGGTCGGCGAGGCGAAGGATCTCGGGGATGGCAGCGGCGAGGTCTGCGCCGAGGGCGCTGGCGTCTCGCCGCTGAGGGTTAGCGCGAATGTTTGGGGTCTTGCCTCCAACGGTGCCGAGACGCCAGCGCTCCGTGCGGCGCGGCGCGCCGTCAGTAGATGATCACCGTATCGCCCACGTTGGCGATCGAGTAGAGCTTCTCGATGTCGGCGTCGCCGAGGCGCACGCAGCCGTGGGAGACGGACTGGCCGAGTTTGTCAGGTTCATCGGTGCCGTGGATGCCGTAGCCGTTGCCCATCTCCAGGCGGAACTTGCCGAGGACCTTGTCGTAGTGACGCTGTTTGGTGTTGACCGGCGGAACGATGATGGCATCGCCGGCGACGATGGACTTTCCGGGCTCGAGCTCGCGCTCCACGCCGTTGCTGACTTCGACGATGGTATCGCCGCGCACCCTCAGTATCGGATTGTTGTTGCTTCTGCTGTTGCCGCCGTTCAACCACGACCAGACGCCGTGATCGGACCTGGCCGATGCCGGCTGGCCGGTACGCGCATCGATCGATTGCCCGGGGTCGAGGCGGACGACGCGCATCCCGTTCTTGCGCGCTTCCTCCACGTAGTGCCAGTCGGGCGGCACCCATTGCGGGTTTTCGTCCTTGGAGATGATGTGCAGCTTACCGATCGGGGTGTCGAAGACGATGGTCTTGCCGTCGACGGCCAACGTCGTCCCCTTGCCGGTCGAACAGACCGCTTCGAAGACCGTCTGACCATTGCGCCGGACGTAGAGTTTGTTCTCCGCCGTCGAGACCAGAATGGTCTGGCCGGTGTCGGGTACGTCGTCCGTTTGCCTGGCCACGTCCTGCAGCTTTGCCTGCAGTACATTCACGCGGGCGGTTTTCTGCGTGGCCGTGTCACGCAGCTCGCTGGCTTTGCTGCCGGTGCGTTCGGCGATCATCCTGTCGACGGCCGCGACGCGGTCGAGCCGCCGCTCGTCGGTCATATTGATCGACTCGCCGGCGATGGTGAAGGCGGCCAGGCCGAGTGCGAGTACGAACAAGGCCCATGAGCCCAGGAGTCCTATCCAGCGTTTCATTAGAAGATGTAGACCCTCGTCTGATTGGTGATCCGCGGCCAGAGCGCAGCCAGGTCGGCTTCGGAGACCATGAACGATCCCGGCTTCGGCCCCTGCAGCGGACTCTCGGGCGGCGGCGGTGAGTGGATGACGTAGCTGTTCGGGAGAAAGATCACGTAGCGCCCCAGGCCGTTGGGCACGACCGCGCGCGTGGCCGGCTCGCGTTCGCCGCGCATGGCGTAGACCCAGGCCGGGACCTCCCAGTCGTAGCCGTCCTCCTTGCCGGTGACGCTGAAACCGCCTTTCAGCGGCAGGAACGTCCACTTCTTCCCGGCGGGAGAGGTGATGGTCCTGGCCTCGCCGATCTGCACGTCGGCCTCGCGGACGACGGCGGGGCCGAGGCGGAGCTGCAGCTTCTTCCGCCGCGTGTCGATCGAGACGTAGAACTCCGCGCTCTGCAGGCTTTGCATGTATTGGATGCGCCCGTCGATCTCGCTGGCGAGCTGCGCCTGCGTCAGGTCCATCTGCGAAAGCTCGTCACGCATCCGGTTCAACTCGGCGGGGGAGTTGTCGTTATGCCGGAAGAGGATCGCGGTCTTGGCGTCGATGACGTCGCGCTGATGTTTTGCGTATGCAAACGTCGCCGCCGCGATGACGAGCAGCAGGAGGTTCAACCAGAGCGGCGGCCGCGGGAACGACCGTCGTTCCCTGCCGTAGGGAGGTGAGGTGGGCATTGGTGGGTGATTGAGCGAGCAGCGTGCCAACGGGTAGCGCGGTCGCGGGGTCTCGGGGTTGCGCGGTCTCGCGGTTGTGGTTTGCATGGCCGCTGGTTACTCGGGTTGCGGAACTTGGCAACCCCGAGACCGCGCAACCGCGAGACCGCGCTACCCCGGAATAACCCACGAAACCATCAGCTTTCATCATCCGTTCAGGAGATCGAGTTAATGTCAACTACGCAGGCAGTACGAGAGATTACGGATCA